>ERZ1292625.210-Hain-H41-01um-R1-210-length-101023-cov-41_pt1 | contig 101023 bp, 112 predicted proteins | sample MGYA00564400_ERZ1292625 | MGnify/ENA primary metagenome ERZ1292625 (study PRJEB36523, sample SAMEA6512639) | groundwater metagenome | collected 2019-01-08 | study: AquaDiva: Metagenomics assemblies of 32 groundwater samples
TATAAACTCCAAGAGAGAATTGATAGTCCTCAAAGGCTTTTTTGAAGTTAAAATCCTGGGCATATAAAGCCAATGGACTTAAAAATATTATAAAAAAAGTTATTAGTACAATTTGGACGGGTTTTTTCATTTTTAGGAGGCCACGATGGGAATCGAACCCATGCATAGCTGTTTTGTCCCGCAGTGCGGGATCTAGCTATGCTAGACAGACCTCGGAGACCGGAGCGGGAATCGAACCCGCGAATATTCGTTTTGCAGACGAACGTGTTAGCCGCTTCACCATCCGGTCAGCGCTTCTATTTTAACCTAAGATGCCTAGTAATACAAAAGTTGGTTGTGTTAAACTTCTGACACGATGCGAACTTTCAAAATTGTTCTATTTTCGGTCATGGCTGTGATTGCAATTATTGGCCTCGCATTTTTCATAATTGGCTATTACAAACCAAAGCCAGCCGGGCTTCTCGTTCGCTCGGCTCCCGACTCTAACGTATATATTGATAATAAGCTAATTGGCAGGACTCCGATTGATACAACCATGAATCCAGGAGAGTTTACATTAAAAATTGTTCCAAATGAAGATTTGGTTTCGTATGAAGCCAAAATAAACTTGGTTTCGGGCATTAAAACCATTGTCAAAAGAGAATTTGGCCAAACTGAGGCCTCCTCTTCAGGTGAGATTGTTTCATTCGAAAAAGAACAAGGGGAAACTGCGGGGCTTGTTGTAGTTTCAATACCTGACAATGCACAAGTTACACTAGACGGAGTTTCTAAAGGGTTTTCTCCTGTAAAAATTAACTCGGTAGTTGTCGGCGAGCACATACTATCAATAAAATCTCCCGGATATCTGGACCGCAATCTAACAATAAGAACGGTTGCCGGCTATAAGCTTACAGTTTTAGTTCAACTTCCAAAACTCCCCGATGAGCCAAAGGAAGAACCAAAAGCAGAAACTTTAAATTATGTTGAAATACTTAAAACGCCCACTGGTTTTTTGAGAGTCAGAAGTCAGCCGGGAAGCGGGGGAGCAGAAATTGCACAAGTATCGCCGGGCGATAAATTTTTGCTTCTTGAAACGGACGGGACTTCCGGCTGGTACAAAATTCAGCTTGAGGCACCGGTTGCCGGTCTTCCAAATGGGAGAGTGGGATGGGTTTCCAATGAATATGCAAGCGTGAGCGCAGAAGTCAAAATTATATCCCAGTAACTGTAATCCCACTGTAAAGAACCCAGTAAACAATTAAGACCCAGAGAAGGGAGACAATAATTAGTGGCTTATCCGTCAAAAGAAGTTTTTCAGGAGTCTCGCTTCTTCCCTCAAAAATCAAAGCCTGATATCTCATTATTCCAAATATGGTCACAGGGATTGTCAGCATCAAAAGTTTATTGATTGTGGTGGTTTTACTAAGCTCGGCAAGAACCAGCCAAAAAGGAAGGGCAGCTTTTGGACTTTCAAAAAAAGTAAAAAGCGCCCAACTCATCCAAGAAGCGTTGCCAAACATGGTGACATACGAGTTAAGTAAATCCTTTTTATAATTACTCAGGCTTTTTCTGGTTAATGGTTCAGATTCATGAACGATATTAAGCTCTGCTCTTCTTTTACCTGAGGCCAAGAATAAGGCTACCGAAACAACACAAAGCAAAAACCAAACAGAAAGGTGGGCATCAATTACAAATGCACCGGCGTAGACCCTCATGATAAACCCGGAAGCAATAATTAATATATCCAAAATTGCAATATTTTTTAAACCCACGCTGTATAAAAGCTGCATAATAAGATAGGCGCCCATCAGCATAAAAAGAAGTTGGTTAATGGAAAAGGCAATTGTGAGTGCAAAAAAAATAAAAATAAATGATTCAAGAAGCGCGATTGGAATGGGGAGAGATCCGTTCGCGATTGGTCTAAACTTTTTTTGCGGATGCAGGCGGTCAACTTTTGCATCTAAAATGTCGTTGATTATATAGATCCCTGAGGATAAAAAACTAAACGCAACAAAACTCCAAGCAACGCGGACGAACATTGATTTTTCAAAAAGGAGCCCTGTCAAAAAAATTGCAGCAAAAATCGAAAGATTTTTAATCCAATGAATTGGACGGGCAATCCGAACTATTGAAAGAACTATTGAACTTTTTTCGGTTTGTAAGTTAACCATATTAAGAGTCCTCCTAAAAACACAGCTACTCCCACCATTGTATAAATCTTAGCACCTGTATTCAAATTTAGCGCAACAAGCCCTAAAGCCGCGGTTATACCCCAGTAAAATAATGCAACCTGCCCTTTAGTTAAACCGGCATCCAAAAGTTTATGATGCAAGTGTCCTCGGTCTCCCCAGACGGGGGACTTTCCATTTAGGACCCTTTTGACAATTACATAACCGGTATCAATTAGGGGAATCCCTAAGACTACAAGTAGTATACCAACCTTTGCAGTTGCCAATATTGAAAGTATTCCCAGAAGGTAACCGGCCAAGGTACTGCCACCGTATCCCGGCATTATCTTTTGTGGAAAAATGTGCCAAGGGAGAAACCCAAGAAATGCACCTGCCGTTACTCCCGCCAGGATGATAACTGGCCACTGGGTAATATCGGCGGAAAACTTAAGTGAAAGAAATGCAATTGTAAGTGCTGCGATTACCGCTACACCCGAAAGCTGGCCGTCAACCCCCTTGGCTCCCATATTCATCATATTCATTAAAAAAGTTACCCAAAAAAGGGCAAACAAGTCGGAAAGAAGCCAAATTGTATGTGTACTTCCAAACAGTGAAAAAGCTATTTGTGGACTACTTAGGTCAATGATTCCACCAAAGGGGTTTGTTATAAATGCTATTCCAATTCCGGCGGCAATCGGGAGGGAAGTTGCAAAAAAACCAAGAATTAATCTAAGGTAGGGGTTTAGATTATATTTATCATCTAAAAAACCAACCACAGAAACTACAAACGCACCAGCCAGAATTCCTATCAAATGTTTATCGACAGGCAAAAAAATGAGAGATGTAGCAAGAAGCGCCAAAAATATTGGTATTGCCCCTCCTCTTGGAGTTGGAACTGTGTGTATCACTTTTGGGTGGTTGCTTTTCTTTGGATCGTCAATTATTCCAAGTTTTTTCGCCCACTTCATTACCACGAGCGTTGCAAAATAGGAAATAAGTGCAGCAGTTATGAGTGGAAACAGAAGAAAAGTTTTTAATACATCCATATTAAAATGACCCGATCAGAAAGATTATTCTAACAACTGTTATAAACACCAAAATAGAAATAAAGAGCGAAGCTGTGATAAGTATTTTTTGGGTAAAACCATCCTCGATTTTTGAGGCGATGAATGTGTTGGTAATTGTTATTGCGAGTGCAAAAACGGGAGCTGTGGTAAGACCCCAGGAACTTACTAACTGATTTTCGCCAATGGGGGCTCCAAAAAATAGCGGAATCTGAGGGGGTAAAAACCCTTGAAGGATGGTGACAGCTAAAATCAAAAAAAAGCAAATTATTAATGAAGCACGAATGCCACCCGTTAGCGGCAAGTCGGACCAATAAAATTTATATTTAACGCTTAGTTGCATTTCCCGAATTGTACACCCTTGACCAGATTTCTGCGTTATCTATCTGCTGAATTTTCAAATAGCCTTTCTTTAAAAGTGGGGAGATTGGAGGTAAGGGACTTTCGGAAGTTAGGACAATAAATTTCGGTGGGTTAATACTTAACTCTTTAACTACTTCCTCAGTGGTTGAATAATCAAGAACATGATAGTTGGCAACATATTTAATTATAGGAAGGCGCCGGGAAAGGGCATAAACAGTTGGGGAATCAGGATCCCACATAAATACATGATCATTTTTTCCTGCGGAATTAATTAAAAAGTCTGCGATTTGGTAATTCCTGGTGACGGTGGGGGCAAAATCGTTGAAATAGGCATCTTTACTCATTCGTCCCGCGGCAAAATTCAAAAATCTGACGTAATAAGTACTTGTTGGATAGAACCAAAAGTGATAATAAACGGGAACAAAAAGAGTAAGAGCTAAAGGAATAACGACCAGTGACTGCTCATATGACTTTTCAGCAAAAAAAGTCGCCAGGAAAAGTGAAACGACTGGAACTACCTGAATTAAATAATGGGGATAGGGCCTTTCAGAAAGTGCAACTCCAAAAAGGGCAAACAGAACCCATGTCGCAAGAAATAAAAATCGGGGAGACAGTTTTTTCCTTGATAAAAACAAAATAACATAACCTGAGACAACGACTCCTCCGCGGATGAGAAGATGTGCGTTCCTAACCAAAAATGGAGCTTGGGTTTTACCGAATTGCCAACTTGATACATAACCCACATTTTGCATAAATGCGGCAGATATATATTCATTTAGCGCCCCTTTAAAGAAGTACCAAATAAAAGTTAATACGATTGGAAAGGCAAATCCGACGGTTAAGGCTATTGAGTTCTTTATAAATTCCTTCCAACCGCTCTTTGTTAAGCTAAAAAACCAGAAAGCAATCACAACCGGCATTTCAAAAGCTGCGGGAATCTTGAAAAGTGCGGCAATTCCAAAAAGAGCGCCGGCCATAAAAATCTTCTTAATATTTAATTTGTCAGAAAGTAGCAGTAAAAATGCCAGAATGGAGGGACCGATCATAAAAAGTTCAGCATTGACGATATTGCCTTCCAAGAGGGGAATTGTGGTCAAAATTGCCATGATAACAGTTGCTATTTTTTGCGCCTTTTCATTTTTAGGGAATAATTTTTCCGCCAGTTTGTAAAAAATATAAATTGTCGCCAAATTCCAGAAAGCCAGGATTGCCTTAAACCAGAAGAGGCTTCCGGCAACCGCTGCCGTTAAATACAAAAGAGGAGGCTTATTGTCATAAATGTCTTTGTAGAGAGTGAGCCCTTGCCTGACTCCGGTTCCCAAACTCATATAAATCATCTCGTCGCCATAATAATACGGCTCAAAAAATGATGGAATCCTAAGAACCAAAACGAGCGCAATAAGTCCGATTAACCAATGCGGCATATCAGGAAGGTGAAGGATACCCCCGATATTATGAAGTTTTTGCCAAATGGCTTTCATGCTAATTTAGTTTACACTTTTTCAGTTACTTTGTACTCGATGTACTTTCCTAGCATTAGTCTTGTGTGGGCGTCGATGCCGGGGAGTGCTCCAAAAATAAGACCCGCAAGCGGCATGAGTACAAATTCCAAAGGTATAAGAACCGCCCTCCAGAGTGGAAATTCTTTTGGCCTGGTGGGTTTGTGTTTGCTGTCGATCACAAGCATGACAATCAGGAAAAGAAGGGAGATAGTAAGGACAAAAGAGGAAAGCCTTGGAACAGAATATCCAAGAGCAGTTCTCCCAAAGGCAGGGTTAAGAAGGGTTGGTACGGTAAGCCCCAGTGTAATTATAAACCAGTTAACAGGCCACAAAAAGTGAGCCCAAATAACTTGGAAAAGCCTCATTGTTTTGTCCCAAAAAGGGACATTGGGTGTTAGTAAATAATTTTTAATAATCCAGGGGTCATCACTTACCCCCCAAGCCCACCTTTGTATTTGTTGATATTGGCTTTTAACTGTTTTCCAAAAAGTTGTAGATTGAACTGCATCTGCGAGAAGTGGAAGATATATTGGTTCAACTTCAACTCCTCCTCCAGATTTGTAATAGGCTTTAAAAAATATCCCCCAATCTTCAGGGATTTTATCTGCATCCCAATAACCAACGTTATGCAAAAGTTTAAAAGAAAGCGAATAGTGGCCAGGGCCAATAATTAGACGATCTTTTCTGGAAAGTTGAGATAAATTCCAAACTGACATTAAGCTATTGAGTACTCTTATGATTGCAGGAACATGCCAAATATTATTGTAAAAAAGTATAGCCGGTTGCCAGAAATATTTATATCTTTTTGGATTATCCAAATATTTAAAAGTTAAAGCCGCGAAATATTTTGGATGAAATGTGTGATCAGCATCACAAGATGTAGCTGTAATATAATCCAAATCCAGTTTATTTTTTGAAATATAATTTTTTTCCACCCAAATTGCCGCATACTTTTCATTTGAAGCTTTGCCCACAACCTCTCCAGGAATGAGTGTATGAACTGTAAAAAATAAGTTCTTAAAAACTTTGGAAAACTTTTCTGTTAAGAATTTAATCTTTGGGCCCCTTTCTTCTTCAGCCTCTTTGGCTTCCATTGCAAGAACAATAGTAAGGTGTTTTGTGGGAAAATCTTGGGAGGCAAGGGTATTGAATGTTCTTTCAAGTATGTGGATAGGCTCTTTGTAAGTGGGAATAATTACAACATGTTCAATCTTTTCCCAATCAGGAAAACCCCGAACATCGCCCATCCAGTCATAAATTTTTGCGGCCTGGATTCTTGTATGAGAAATGGTAGAGCTAATTGCGATTTGAAATGATTGGAAAAACCAATAAATGTTAAATAGGAGAATGAAGTAGGCAACTATATTGGGAATTACAAAAATTCCCCAGTAGGGGAAGAGTATAAGATTCCAGGAAACAAACCCCGGGAGAATTTCAAGAGCCCTCAAAATTCCTTTGTCATGCCTTATGATGAAATTTCGCATATTTAATTTTAACTTAGACGGGGAAATAGTGGCGAGCCAGACTTTATTTTTGGACCTTTGAATTGTTCTTCAATTTTCTTGGCAGTTTCGGGAAGGAATGGAAAAAGATTAAAAGCTAGGGTTCTAATTGTTCCGACAGCTTTTTCTAAAAATGCTTTTAGTTCAGCGCCAGTCAGCTTCCAAGGTTCAGCTTTATTGATTTCTTGATCAAGTGAGGAAATGTATTTTTCGAAAATTGTTTTTAGAGCATCGTCAAATCGATATTTTTCGATTTGAACTAAAACTTCTTTATCAACAGTACCATGATTCGAATCGTAGTACTGGAATTCAAAGCCTGAATTTTCGCAAAGTTTGGCTATTCTTGAAGTTAAATTTCCAAGTCCATTTGCAAGCTCCCCGTTAAAAGTTTCCTCAAACTTTTCGGTTGAAAAATCAGAATCTTCATATGAGTTAACTTTTGCAAGCAGGTAGTAGCGGAGGGCATCAGTCCCATATTTTTCGGCAAATTCAATTGGATTAATGGTGTTACCTGCGCTTTTACTTATTTTTTGACCGTTAAGAGTTAAAAATCCATGGATAAATACTTGTTTAGAAGTGGGAAGTCCTGCAGACAAAAGCATTGCTTGCCAAATAGCGGTTTGTTGACGGAGATTATCCTTTCCCGCAACTTGCACCCCCGGCCAAAAATCCTTGAAATTTTTAACGTCCTTCGGCCAACCGAGAGTGGAAATGTAATTTACCAAAGCATCGAACCAAACATATATCACCTGTTCGGGGTCTCCCGGTACCGGAATTCCCCAAGGCATTTTAGATTTGAGACGTGAGACAGAGAAGTCCTGAAGCCCACCTTCAACAAAAGACTTGATCTCGTTAAATTTACCCTCCGGGATTACAAAATCAGGATTTTTATCGTAAAAATCCAATAGCGGCCTTTGGTATTTAGAAAACTTAAAGAAATAGTTTTCCTCTTCGCGGATTTCAAGAGAAATGCCGGGATGAAATTCACAAAAACCATCGATTAATTCTGAGTCTGTCTTTTCCAGCTCGCAGCCAACGCAGTATTTTGTTTTATAAAGTTTTTTGTAGATATCTCCATTTTTTAGGCAAAGTGTCCAAAATTCTTGTGCGGCCTTTTCGTGGTCGGGATCTGTGGTTCTAATAAAGTTGGTATAGGAAAGGTTAAGCGCTTTTTTAAGGGCGTCAAACTTGGCGGCATATTCATCGCAGTACTTTTGTGGGTCTTTTCCTTCTTCCAGTGCCTTTTGGTAGATTTTTTGGCCGTGCTCGTCCGTGCCGAAGTTAAAAACTACTTCTTCTTTCAAGATTTCCTTATGGAACCTAGCCACGACGTCTGCCTGGATTATTTCCAGCGCAAAGCCAATGTGGGGCTCGGCATTAACATATGGAAGCGTGGTCGTTATGTAATATTTCTTGTCCATTGGTCATATTGTACAACCTGAAGTGTGTTTGAAGCTACTTCTTTGTGAATTTCTTGATCTTCTCCGCCCAGACGTTGGCCCATTCTTCAGCTTCCAGGTTTTTGATTGCGGCTTTGATTCCATCTTTTTCCATTAGTTTAATGGCTTCGGTTATTTCTTTTTTAGTGACTTTTAGATTTTCGGCGATATTTTCTTCATCTCTTTTCTTTCTTAACCAATAAATTATTGCCAACCTTTTGGTTAATTGGTTCATTTCTTCCTCAGTTAAAAAATCTCTAATGAAGATTTCCAGTTTGCCTTGATCTTTGAGGTCGGTTAATGTTTGGAAGAATGTTTTTACAATCTCTTTTTTTAATGTTGGATTCATCCGTTATTTTCTGGCCAAGTATAGCTCGATTGATATCGCTACGCCAGACAGAAGAAGAACATTAAGTATATTTCCAACTCCTAAGTAAGAGAGGATGAGGAATATTGTAATTGTCGAAGTGAGTATCAAACCTTGTCGCGAGTTAGCGAAGATCAAGGAGAAAGTAAAAAGTAATGAGGCAAAAACTAAAATGAAGAAAGCGGGGAGTGCTCCAAAAAGAGTAGGATCAACAAAATAAATAAGTCCGAATAGCAATAACCAAAGTAAAATTATCAAAAGGAGGGTTGGCAAAAAGTTTTTCCTCTTTAAATTTTGTTCTTTCCTGCGGGCTTTGGTGTTAGAATATCTAATCATGGATCCTACAATCGTTCTAATTATAACTCTTGCCGCATTAGTTATCGTTGCCATTTTTATTAATAAAAAATTGATAGATCTTAAAGAATCGCAAAAGCCATCCGACGAGTTACTCGAGATAATTAAAACTTTACAAAGTGGCTCGCGGGAGGATAGGCGCGATTTATTATCATCACTTCAAAAAAACACACAGGCGGTTAATGAAAGATTAGATAACGCCGCAAGGGTAATTTCCCAAGTCCAGCGTAACTTGGGAGAGATGAGCGAAATCGGGAAAGGAATTAGAACTCTTCAGGATTTTTTGCAGTCACCAAAGCTTCGCGGGGGACTCGGGGAGGAAGTACTAAAAGAAATGATAGGGCAGACTTTCCCAAAAAACGCTTTTCACCTGCAGTATCCGTTTAAAAGCGGAATGAAGGTGGATGCAGTTTTAAAGACAGACGCGGGACTTCTTTGCATAGATTCCAAATTCCCCATGGAGAACTTCAACGTCATGGTAAAAGGGGAGACTGAAGCAGAAAGAGCAACAGGAAAGAAACAACTGATACAGGATGTTAAAAAACACATAGATGATATTTCCAGGAAATATATTTTACCGGAAGAGGGGACGATGGATTTTGCCCTGATGTATATTCCCTCGGAAGCAGTTTATTATGAAGTAGTTAACATTCCCGAGCTTTCCACATTTGCCAGAAGAATGCGAGTCTACCCCGTTTCCCCAAACACTTTATATGCCCATCTTCAAGTACTTCTTCTTTCTTTTGAAGGCAAAGATCTGGAACTAAAATCTAAAGAAGTTTTTAGAATTTTACGCGCCATCCAAAAAGATTATGGAAAAGTGGAGGAAAATCTTTCGACACTTCAAAAACATTTGAATAACGCTTACAACATGATGAGCAATGTTTTTTCATCATTTACTACTTTAGGTCAGAAGATTAGTTCCACTCAAATGATTGGTGGGAGTAAAAAAGAATTGGAATAGTGGTTTACATGCTACAATGGCCTCGTGGATAAGACCTCAAATTTAAAACTAAACAAAGAACAACAGGATGCGATTAAATTTGGTGATGGACCGCTTTTGATTATTGCAGGTGCCGGAACGGGAAAGACGACAGTTATAACGGAGCGCATCAAATATCTGATATTCTCCAAAAAAGCTAAAGCCGAGGAAATTTTAGCATTAACTTTTACTGAGAAAGCGGCCAGAGAGATGGAAGAACGGATTGATGTAGCTATGCCTTACGGCTACACCCAAATGTGGGTTATGACTTTTCATTCTTTCTGCGATCGGATACTAAGGCGCGAGGCGCTTCATATTGGACTTGACCCGAAATATAAATTAATGACGGAGGCAGAAAGTGTTCAAATCTTGCGGAAAAATCTTTTTAAACTGGAACTAAATTATTTTCGCCCCCTTGGAAATCCAAATAAATTTTTGAGTGGGATGCTCCAACATTTTTCGCGTCTTCAGGATGAGGATATTTCTCCAAACGATTATGCCGATTGGGTTAAAAAACAAAAACCAAAAAACCCTGATGACAAAATAGAAATTGAAAAATGGCAAGAACTCTCAAAAGCTTATAAGGCATACGATGAAATTAAAACAAAAGAGGCACTAATGGATTTTGGAGATGTAATTGTTAAAACTCTAAAGTTGTTTCGCGACAGGAAAAATATATTGGCCAATTATCAAAAACAATTTAAATATTTACTGGTAGATGAATTCCAAGACACAAACTTTGCGCAGAATGAATTGGCAATTCTTCTTTCCGGAAAAAATAAAAACATTAATGTAGTGGGGGATGATGATCAATCGGTTTATAGATTTCGCGGCGCAGCTGTTTCTAACATTATTCAGTTCAGAAAAAACTTTCCAAAAACAAAAGTAATAGTACTCACCAAAAACTATCGCTCAACTCAGGAAATTCTTGATAGAAGCCACGATTTAATTGAGCACAATAATCCGGACAGGTTGGAGGTTGTTGAAAAAATCGACAAAAGACTTGTTTCCCAAGTTGCAAAGGATGGTGCAGAAATAGAATTTATTCACACAGATAGAGTAGAGAACGAATCGGACTTAATTGCAAAGAAAATCTTAGATCTTCAAAAAGAATTCAAATATCAATACAAAGACTTCGCAATTTTAGTCCGTGCTAATAATCACTCTGAACCAATAATGAGAGCCTTAGGAAGAAACGGAATTCCGTTTCAGTTCCTTGGTCCCGGCAGACTTTTTAAACAAGCAGAAATTATTGATTTAATTTCTTACCTCAAAGTTTTATATGATTTTACCGACTCGGTTTCTTTTTACAGATTACTTTCAATAGATCATTTTGGAATTTCCGGGAGGGAACTTTCGGAGTTGGGAAATTATGTCCGCAAAAATCACACAAGTTTATTTGAGGCGGCAGAAGAAAAAGGGAGTGAAAAAGTTAAATCATTAACTGATCTAATTAATAAACATTTGGATAAAGTTAAGAAAGAATCCGCAGGACAACTTCTTTATTTTTTCCTGGAAGAAACAGGCTTACTCCAAAAACTTTTGTCACCTGAAACGGCGGAAGCGGAAAAGCGGGCCAAAAATATTTCTAAGTTATTTGATAAGCTCAAATCTTATGAAGCCGACCATGATGATTCCAGCGTGACAGCAGTTGTTGACTGGTTGGACCTTTCAATGGAACTTGGTGAATCGCCACTTGCTACAAATGAGGATTGGACGGAAATTAATGCAGTAAACATCTTGACGGTTCACTCTGCCAAAGGACTTGAGTTTCCAGTCGTATTCCTTGTGAACTTGGTAGCACAAAGATTTCCGAGTATGGAACGGCGTGAACAAATTCCAATTCCCGATGCACTCATCAAAGAGGTTTTGCCGGTGGGGGATTTTCACCAGCAGGAAGAACGTAGACTTTTTTATGTGGGGATGACCCGCGCCAAAGAAAAATTATTTTTAACTGCAGCAGATTATTACGGAGAAGGGAAGAGGGAGAAGAAGTTGTCACCATTTGTATATGAAGCATTGGGTGACAAAATAATTGGTAGTGGGATGTCAGTGGTGAGAGGGGAACAGTTAAGTTTTGTCGACTATAAACCGACCCTAGAGACCAATCTCACTACTCACGACACACAACCTATCCACATTGACTATTTATCATATAGTCAGATAGAGACTTTCCAAACTTGCCCGATGCATTACAAATTACGCTATATATATAGTCTGCCAACACCGCCCTCTGCATCCCAAAGTTTTGGAACGGCAATGCATGCGACCCTCAAAGAGCTCTTTGAGGGAATTTCAAATAAGCAAATACCAAATGACAAATTGGTGTATAAACTACTTGAAAGAAATTGGGTTTCAGAAGGATTTATTTCCAAGAAACAAGAAGGGGAATTCCTGAAAAAAGGTAAAGATTATTTGGTTGGATTCTTGAAAAATAATTTTAATGCCAAAAATTTACCGATTGCGATGGAACAAAAGTTTATAATACCACTTGGAAATAATCTTAAGATTGGGGGAACAGTGGATAGGATAGATAAACTTGCGGACGGGACAATAGAAATTATTGATTATAAAACCGGAGCAACGATTCCCTCGCAGAGCGAGGTAAATAAGAATTTACAACTCAGTTTTTACGCTTTAGCAGCTACAAAAATTCCGGATCTTCCATTTGGTAAAAAACCGGAACAGGTCAAGTTATCTTTATATTATCTGGATTCTCAGGAAAAAATTTCTACAACCAGAACAGTAAAGGATTTAGAAAAAGCTGTCGAGGAAATTTTTAAAGTGAGGGAAGAAATAGAAAAGAGTGAATTCAAATGCTCGGGTCACATGTTCTGCCAAATGGGCTGCGAGTTCTCACTATTTTGCAGAAGTGACTAACCGTGATCTGTATCAGATCCAGTTTTTCGAACGGTTGTGTTTAGAGCGATTGAACCGTGGAAAAGTAATAAAACTTGACCTGCCTTACCAATTCCACGAACAACATCAAAAAAATGAAATCCCTTGGTGATTCTATCTGATTCTTTTCTGCGATTAGGGTTTCTGCTTCGAATCTCTATCCAATCTCCAACTTCAGTTTCTAATGCTTTACCTGTTTGACCCCGTTCCATGGCAATATTTTAACAGAACTTTATTTAAATGCAATTATTTGGAAGCCGTATTTATTAACTTCTTCTTTACTCCAGAATTTTTCCAAGTCTTTTGATTTAAGAACATAAGTAACTTTCTTTTCCAGCTTCCTTCCCGTATATTTCTCTTTCTTCGGATCCCATTCTCTAAGAACCAGGGTGTCTCCGGGTTTGCATTCAAATCTATCTAGACGCGCGTCAAATGTTTTTTCACCCGATAAGACTTTTTCAAACAATTCCGGAATAGCTTTCTTTTCGATTACCATGGAAATCTAAATCGAGTATAACATCCGGGATAGAGAACCTCGTACCCGCCAAAAGATCGCTTGAAATGAGTGAACCCGAGCCAGCTTTTGTTGGGGAAGCGGGGATCGTAAATGCCTTCGAAGTCAAAAATCTTGCAACCCTGTTTCTTGGCCCATAGTATACCTTGATAGAGGAGAGTGTACTGGGATAGGGAAGTGCGGCCTTCGGAATTTGTAAATCCGTACCAGTAGTAACTGATATAGTTTGATCTTTTGTGTGAAGATATCGTGAAAAGCGCTCCACCTATAACTCTGCCAGATATATTGTGCGACGCAAGGAATATGGAGTTATTACCGGGAAAACTTTTACGTAAATTCATGAGATGGGCCTTCCCCGGTACAAAACGCGAAAAGTTAACAGAATTTTTCCAAGCTTCGCGCCATTTTTTTACGCCAGCAGGCGACGAATAATCTTTGATTATGAGTATTTCTCCCCTCTTAACGGCTCGTCTGGCATCCTTTTTGAAATTATCAAATATAGACTTTTGACTCTTGGTAAGATCAATCTGCAGCGTTTTTGAAGGCAAATATGGAGATCTGTTGATCGTGAAGCCGTTTGAGGCCAATAGGGAGACATCTGATTCGGTTTTTGGCTCTACGATTAATTGGAATATGCGGTATTTTCGGGATAATTTATCTATCGTGTTAAAATCAACTTTTCCAGGTCTCTGAACCTTCAAAACCGACCCGATCAATGGGAATTTTCTAACAAAGTAATTTATACCATCAATTCTTTCAACCACCCAACCTTCCCGTTCCAAATAGTTTGCGTAGTTTTGAGATTGTCTGATATCAATCATTTATTGACTATCATATATCGATATATGATATGCGAAGGATTAAAATCTATGTTTTGATAAACCAAATCTGGCACCAAATTTCATCATCGGCCAACGAACATACTCGGCTAGTTTATAAACTCTGTAAAGGTGTTTATTTATAATAAGATCCCAAGTTCCCAAAAATTCAACAACTTTGGGGTTATAGCCTTCCTTGAATTTTGTAAAACCTTTACCCTCCTCCCGACCCCAGAGATCAAATGTTTTAAGACCGAGTTTCTTACCAAGTTTAATTGCTTCCCACATCATGAGATTATTGGCCATTACATTCTTATGTTCCTCGGTGGAGGCGCCGTATGGGTAATAGAGGAAATCTTTCCATTTGAATAAAATCCAGGTAGTTATGATTTGTTTTTGGTAGGTTGCCGTAAGAAGATGTGCAATTCCAGCTTTACTTAAAATGTTCCACATGAGTCGGTGATATTTTTCAGTGTGAGCAAAAAAACCTTGTCTTTCCACGGTTTCCTTTGTCAGTTCCAAGTATCTTTCAAAAGCGGCCTCCGAATCATCTTCTTTTACCGTGACTCCATTTTTCTCTGCAAGTCTGATGTTATACCTAGTTTTTGGATGGAATGATTTCAAAAGTTCATCTTCTGATTTGGTTAAATCAATCTGGAATGTGGTTGGGGTAAAAAGTGTTTTTCCGGGAACTGCGCCGGCTGATTGCATCAGTTTAGTGAGTTTGGGGTGTTTAGGGATGTTGGGTTCTAATTTTATAAAAACGAGACTATTTTCTTTGCCAAGCTTTATCAAATCACGAAGAATTTCTTTAGTTGGGGCTGTTCCTTTTTCAAAAATGCCAATTTTGTAATTAGTAAATGGCAACTTGTGAAGGGTCAAAATTCCATATTTAGTTTCCAGAACTTCGTTCCCCCACTCGCGCCGGAACTCCGCCCACGCAGAAGTTTGCAAAGGATGCATGGCAATTTTGTCAAGGTTAGTTGTCATGTTGTAAATACTTCTCTATTATATCGTCGAATGTGCCTTTGATGTTGTCTACGCTATCGAGTTTGAAATCTTCAGGCGGTTTTGAAAAAGCACCGCCAATGTTTTCGAGCAGGTTTTCCGGAATATCCATTATGAATCGTGAGGGCGGGTTACTTAACTTTTCCCCAAAATATAGACGCGAGGATGCATAAGTCAGATAGAGAATATCTTTGGCGCGGGTTATCCCCACATATGCCAAGCGCCGTTCCTCCTCGAGCTGAGCCGTATCCATTAGACTTCTTGAATGTGGGAACAGTCCTTCCTCCATGCCAACTATAAAGACAATCGGAAACTCCAAACCCTTTGCGGAATGGAGAGTCATAAGGGTTACTACGTTTGCATCCCCCGAAGCCTCACGCCTTAACTTTCCTTTTGAATTCTGCTCGGCTTCAACGAGTGCAACATTTTCCAAAAATTCATTTATTTTTGGAAATTCGGTTGCCACACTTCTTAATTCTTTTATGTTTTCAAGACGGGCAATATTTTCCTCCGTTTCTTTTTGGAAAAGTGCCAGGTAATCTGTTTTTTGAATTACTACGTCCAGAATATCGAGTGTGGTTAGGGAATTTAGGGATGTTAGGGATAAGCGAAACTCTTCCAACTTTTCAAATCTCCTTAGTCCAATTTTTTCTATTCTCCTTTTTGCAACGGTGTCTTTCGAATTGATCAAATAGCGAACTAACGAAATGACGTCCTTGACCTCTTTTCTATCATAAAATCTTGTTCCACCAACTAATGCATAAGGAATTCCGGCATGAAGAAGCGCTTCTTCCATCACGCGCGATTGAGCGTTAGTCCTATATAAAACTGCAGTATCGGAATACTTATTAATATGCCTTATTTCATCGACAACAAAGTCTGCCTCATCAAATCCGTTTCTGGCTGAGTAAAGTCTAATCTTCGCACCACCCGATTTTTCTGTCCAGAGTTTTAAAATGGGGTGTCCAGTGTTTTTGGAAATGACCAGGTTGGCAGCATCGAGTATGTTTTGAGTTGAGCGGTAATTTTGTTCAAGATTAATTACTTTTAGATCGGGATAGTCACGCACTAAATAATTAATGTTTTTATAATCCGCCCCGCGCCAGGAATAAATTGATTGAGAAGCATCCCCCACTGCAGTAATATTTTCCCTTTTTCCCACAAGCATCTTAACCAATGCATACTGAATTTTGTTTGTGTCCTGCCATTCGTCTACAAAAAAGTGAGTCAAAGTATCTTGCCACTTTTTGAGAATTTGAGGGACTTCTTTGAAAAGTACAACGGTTTTGATTAATAGATCGTCAAAGTCCAAAGCCCCATTTTCTTTTAAGGCTTTTTCGTACTTATCATAAATTTTTGCAATCAATTCTTGCCATTCACCTTTGGCAAAGTTTGTATATTCGAAAGGCTCCATCATCTGATTTTTGGCCTCCCCAATTCCATTTAATATTGCCGACGGGTTATATTGGTCAGTTGATAAATTCATGTCTGTCAAAATTTGTTTGACCAAATCTTTTTGGTCGGTATCGTCATAAATTACAAAACTCGCTGGAATTCCAATGTTGTGGCCTTCAAGCCGGAGGACCCTAGCACAGAATGAATGGAACGTTCCTGCAAACGGCTGGGCTGTCATACTCACCAAATTTGATATTCTTACCCTCATTTCAGCAGCAGCTTTATTGGTAAATGTCAGAAGCAGGCAATTTTCGGGTTTAGCCAACCCTTCCTCGATAAAGTAAGCAACTCTGTGGGTAAGGACTTTGGTCTTACCACTTCCTGCACCCGCAAGAACAAGAAGTGGTCCGTCAATATAAGTAACGGCTTTTTTCTGCTCCACATTTAGTCCGACTAGAAGCTTGTGAGTTTTGACCATCTAAATTAGAATATCTATATGCCTAATGATAATAACACGGCCGTGCACACAAAGTTCGGTAAAAAACTACTGAAACTTAAAAGACAGATACTTAGTCAAATATGGCTAGTTAGAGCGGCTATTATTGCTTCAGTCCTAATTTTATTAATATTATTATCTTTTTTAATTGTCAAAAGTGCCAATTTCCACAGTTTTACTAATTTTTCCAAAATCGTTTCAAATTTCATATTTGCGCCAAAAGACCAGGTGAAGTCTTCAAACGGAAGAGTAAACATTCTTGTTATGGGAATTGGCGGAGAGGGCCACACAGGCCCCGATTTAACAGATACTATGATTGTGGTTTCAGTACCTTTTAACAACTCCCAACTTGTTACGATTTCTATTCCCAGAGACATTTGGATTCCTGAAATCCGGGCAAAAATTAATAGTGCTTATTACTGGGGAAATCAAAAAAAAGAAGGTGGTGGACTGCCACTATCTAAATCAACAATTGAAAGCGTGCTGGGCATACCTATTCATTACGGCTTGGTACTGGACTTTTCCGCTTTCGAAAAAATTATTAATGATTTGGACGGCGTTGACGTTAACATTGAGAACGCTTTTACAGATAATCTTTATCCAATTAAGGGCATGGAAAACGACCTTTGTGACGGAGACATTGATTACAAGTGCAGATACGAAACAATTACTTTTGAAAAAGGTATAAAACATATGGACGGGGCAACTGCTCTTAAATTTGTCCGTTCCAGGTATTCGGAGGGAACCGAAGGTACGGATATTGCGCGGGAGACCCGTCAGCAAAAAGTTATAGATGCAATAAAAGCAAAAGCCCTTTCTCCAAAAGTATTTTTGAATGTCCCGAAAGACGTAAAAATATGGAAAGATATTAATAGCTCGCTCGTGCGGGATATTAGTAATGAATCAGGGGCGGTTGTTGCAAGAAAAATATTAAAGTCAAAAGAAAAGGCTCAAAAATATTTGATTCCGGATACACTACTTTTTAATCCGCCAATTTTCCCCTCTTATGATAAACAATATGTTTTTATTCCAAAAGCCGGAAACGGGCGTTGGGAAGAAATTAATAAGTGGGTTTCCTCAGTTCTAAATTAAAAGCTCACCCATCCAAACTTATTAATCCAAATAACTCCCCAAAGATTAACTACTATTCCAATTATCAAAAGGAGCCAGTGGTGCCACTTAAGTCCCGTTTTAATGGTTCCTTTAATTGTTAATAAAGTTAGAAAAGGATAAAAGTCTATTGCGTACCTATATCCAAACTGTGTCCAGCCTGTTCCTCCCCTTAAAGAAACCAAAAAGAATATCAAAAAAATTGAAAGCCAAGATAGCTTGGTTATTGTTTCTTTAAAATTAGCTCTCAGACTATAAATAAATGCAGGAGTTGTAATCCAGATGGCAAGGCCATACCAGGACGGTTCGATGTAGGGAGGATCTGAACTAAATTTAGGAAGCATAAGGAAAAGTGCTTTTAGATGATCGGGGATATAGCTAAGGCTTAACATTCCTTTAGAAAACCACGGTTCGGAATAAATTCCTGGAATTAAAAAATACCCTTTGTCAAAAATTGTCCCAAATCTTAGGAAATTATAATGAAAGTTAAAAAGAAAAAACGGTGCCATACCCAAGCCAAGTAGGAAAAGATTTCTTAAAAAATGTTTCTTACTTTGAAAAATAACATATAGAAAAAAAGGCAGGGAAAGGATTATATGAAGACGGGACAAAAAAGTAGCTCCCAAAAATATACCCATTAATAATGGCCTTTTCTTACCGAAAGCTTCAAAGATTGCGGCCGTTAAAAAGAATGCGGACGTTATCTGACTCAAATACCAAACGGATCCAGTTGCCGCCTCATACCAAATAATTGATCCAAAGCCAATTAAAAGACCGGACCAAATGGCAAGTTTTAAATCCTTTTTTATTCTAAAAGAAAGGAGCATTGTAAAAACAACTAAGCCTGCGCCAATCAAATGCGCCAAAATTTGCTGTTCAAAATTTTTGAAAAAGTACACAAATGGCATCAGTAAAATTGCAGGCATTGGCGGTTGAATGACATAAAACCGGCCATATGGACCGGGTACAAGCTCCGAGAGCCATGGGGGAGGTTCTGTTATATAATATTTTCCTTGGAGAAATGCCGTTGAAAGTCGGGTAAAATAGTCATAAGGAGTTTTTCCGGCAGAGGTCCAAAAATAAGTGATAAAAGCTATAGTTAAAAAGGTAAAAACCAGTTTCTTCATACCCAATATTGTATATGTTTTACTCTTGGGATTGGTAGTAAGACTGACGTTTTCCGGTTTTGGAACTCTTGAGCTGGACCATGGGACTTTCGTTGCCTGGAGCGCAAGTCTTTTTGAAAATGGATTTAGTGCATTTTATAATAACTGGAGCGATTATCTGCCCGGATATCCTTATGTTCTTTGGGTTTTGGGAAAAATAAATGCTTTTAATATAGTTCCTCAAGTACTTCTTTTTAAACTTCCGGCGATTTTGAGCGATCTTATCTCGGGATACTTAATTTACAGGATTTTAAGGGAATCCAAGGGAACCAAATTGGCGCTTATAGGTGTCTGCATTTATATTTTTAACCCCGCAATATTTGCAAACTCCGCACTTTGGGGACAGGTGGATAGTTTTATCGCACTTTTTTCAATTCTTTCTATTTATTTGCTACCTGACAATTTTATTCTTTCAGCAGTCAGTCTTTCTATTGGAACTTTAATTAAGCCTCAAGTTGCATTTCTTGTTCCCTTAATTATCTTAATAATGATTCGGTATAAGTTTAGTTTTAAAAAAATACTAGCTTATGGATTTGTCGGTTTGTTCATTTTTATTTTAATGTTTTTGCCATTTAAAAATGAGCCGAATCTTTTCAATTTTATTATTAGTAGACTTACACTTTCCGCCAATCAGTATCCTTATACTTCCGTTAACGTTTTCAACTTCTGGGGACTTTTTGGGCAATGGAAGCCGGACAATTATTATTTTCAGTTTGGAGGGTATATAACTTTTTTGGTGTCCTTCGCCTTTTTATCTAAAAAACTTTGGAAAGCGCAAGACTTTGAATATAAAGTAGCTGCTTTCATTTTTGCATTTACAGTATTATTTTTTACCAGAATGCACGAAAGACACATGCTTCCACTTTTTGCTCCCTTAACAATTTTGGCAGCGGGAGAGTTTGTATATCTTATCCCTTTGGCGGGATTTTCATTGGTCTATCTTCTTAATCTTTTCTATTCTTACAAATGGATTAGTGAAAATTTTCTAGTTTCCTTTGATCCTTTTCCTGTAATTATTTTAGGACTGGCTTCTTTTTGCATAATGCTATTTGCTATGGTTAATCTGACCAAAATAAAAGCGATGATTAAGACGGTCGCTGACTTTTTCAATAAAGGTAGACATAGCGTTAAGGAAGATTTGCCAAAAATAAAGTTAAGCCAAAAAATAATTAAAGCCATTTTGGTGCTGATATTAACTTTTGCATTTATAACAAGAATTTATAATCTTGGGAACCCCACCAAAGAATATTTTGATGAGGTTTACCACGCATTCACCGCAAAAGTAATGATGCATACTGACGCCAACAAAGCTTGGGAATGGTGGAATACTCCCCCCGAGGGATTCGCATATGAATGGACACATCCACCACTGGCCAAACTTGGGATGGCCCTCGGCATGAAACTGTTTGGCGAGAATTCGTTTGGTTACCGATTTCCAGGTGCCGTCCTTGGAACTCTCTCTATTTATTTAATTTACTTGATTGCAAGACACTTATTTAAAGACGAGTTGGTAGGGCTTCTTTCTGCGGCCGTTTTTTCACTTGATGGACTCCCGCTTGTGATGAGTAGGATTGGAATGAATGACTCGTATTTTTTGTTCTTTGCGCTTCTTTCCATTTACATGTTCATGCGGAGCAAAAACTTATTATCGGCGCTTGCCTTTGGACTTTCCTTGGCGTCAAAATGGAGTGCAATTTGGGCCGTCCCAATACTTGGAATCATTTGGCTCAGGCGCAGCTTTAAAGGCCAGGCCTTTAAAGTATCGGCTTTTAGACCTCTCTTCTGGTTTTCACTTTTACCCTTTACCTTTTATCTTTTAACTTATCTTCCCATGTTTTTGACAGGGCATGATTTATCTACTTGGTGGGGAATGCAGAAACAAATGTGGTGGTATCACACAGGACTAAAGGCCACCCACCCATATACATCAATGTGGTGGAGCTGGCCATTTTTAATACGGCCGGTATATCTTTACACAAGTGATGAGGTTGGAGGTTTTGTTGCCCGCATTTATGCAATGGGAAATCCGTTGGTATTCTGGTTTGGACTTTCATCGGTAATCACAGGATTTATTTATGCACTTATAGAAAAAAACAAAAAGATTGGATTTATCGTATTTTCATACCTCATATTTTTTGTACCATGGGCTCTTTCACCACGCATTATGTTTTTCTATCACTATCTTCCGTCTGTTCCTTTTTTGGCAATAGCATCGGGATACGTCCTTCGCCGAAACCCTAAATTAATATTGGGATATTTGTTTATTGGGTTATTGGTATTTATTTACTTCTATCCCCACTGGGCGGGACTTCAGATTCCACTTTGGCTCGACAAATCTTATTATTGGATATCATCCTGGAGATAATCTACCCGCCAAGTTAGAGGGCGAGTAGCAACGACCCCAATATTACCATTACGCCAATCCATGCTCCAGCAACAGTTGGCCAATCGACTCCCGATTGTGGAAGCTCGGCAAGGGGAGTTCCGGTCGGTTTGGGAGTAGGTGTTGCAGTTGCGCAGATACAGTCAGAATCTGTTTGGCAAGCAGTGTTTCTACAGTTTCCTGTGGTTGCTCCGGTTGCAATGTAGCACATCAAGTTAGATGGGCATCCTGAGTTGGCGGTACAGCTTGTGTTGCACTGGGCAACTGGCGTTTGGGTTGGGGTGGCAGTTGGAGTCGCGGTAGGAGTTCCAGTTGGCGTACCCGATGGCGTGGCAGTTGGTGTTGCGCTTGGAGTTCCCGTTGCAAGTGTAAAGTCTAGGATACAAGTTGATGCAATCGCAGGTGGTGCCGTTGGGATTTCTTGTGCTGCGGGTTTACTGGACGGACTTATTGGTGAAATGGAAGTTTGCCTTAATTGGTAAAGGCGGACTGCAGTAAAAATGGCAACCCCGGCCAAAACAAAAGTTGCCAAAATAATTATTATTGTTGCTACTTTTCCTTTAAAGACGTTCTTCATGTTTTTGTTTTTCTAATATCTAATTTCTAATCACTAATTACTGTTCTCATTTCCACCCTAAAGTTATATGATGAATCTGGGCTGTAACATTAAACGTTGTAGCTCCTATCGGAATATTATATAGCTGACAATAATCAGTAGAACCCGGTCTTACAGTTGTTGTTTCTGCTTGGACTACTCCGTTAACTGTAAATTTAGCTTTGTCAAAAGCGCCACCTGATGCAGATCCGGCAACACAAAAGTTAACTCCTGAACCTACTGTCAGTGCAGAAAGTTGGGTAGTACTCAAAGGTGCCCAAGCAGATGAATATGCTTTTATATTCTGACACTGCGCAGTTGGGGTTGTTGTGGTAGTCGTAGTAGCTTGTTTGCTATCTTCTTTGCAAGGTACTGTGGTTGTTTTGAATCCCCCGCAGGCTGTGTCGGTCTGAATAGTCCCACAAAAATTTGCAGGTCTTGTAGTAGTTCCACCCGTTGATGTATCGCAACTTTTACCTCCTGATAAATCAACATTCCCTTTGCAGTAGTATGAAGTTACTGTTCCACAAGCTGCACCTCCTCCACCCCCACTGTTTATCGAATTTGAAAAGAGTGTGCATAGTCCATCTGACGTATTACATTGATTACTGAAACCCCTATCGAAACAAACAAAACCATTTTGGAAAGTAGGACAACTACACGATGTCGATTGGAAACCAGCGGGACATGATTCACCCACGTTCACTTTAACAAAATTTGCACCTGTTAACATCGGGTATCCGTTATCTGCTGCCGTACTAGCACAAGTTTTATTTTGAGGAGTACAAAAACCTGGAATACGTTTATTATTTGCATCATAAACTTCATTACACCAAAAACTACCGCCAGATTCACAACTTGATTCATTATTTCCTCCAGATGGGGGTGGAGTTACTATTGGATTAGAAGGGCTTTGTGGGTCATCTTGATAATCGGGTCTAGTACAAATACCTGCTACACGACAGGCACACACCTCACTACCACTATCTCCTCTACATTTGTCATATGCACTTTTTTGACTTCCAGAAAGATTTAGTGCCGCTGCTTCCTCATTAATGTTTTGGTTTTGTTGGACTAAATATGTTCCTGCACCAAGTCCTCCAACTAATAAAAATAAACCAAGGATTGTTGCAATTATTTTTCCTGTGCCAAATTTTTTCTTGGGTCCCGCAACCATCGGGGGAAGGTCGGTTGGGGCGGCTGAACCGAAGTTATCTGTGGCAGGTTCAGAACCGGTTGGGGAAGTTTGATCTATTTCTGTAACAGTTGTGCCAACAGGAACAGTCGGAGCTCCCATCCCAGCAGGAATTGGGGGAATGTCAGATTCATCAAGAATAGGCATGGAAGGCGGAGTTCCCTGGTCAATTGGATTCGGAATCACCGGAGGAATTACAGGATCGTTAACAGGTGTATTTTGGTTTGGGTCAGATTGATTTGGCATTTATTAAATTAGTTTTCAGCTATTTTCCATATGAAAAAACTGAATATCATCACTGCTATTCCCATAATAGATAATGCAAATGTGGGAGTCAAGCTACCAGTTACAGGAATAGGCTCGGCAGACGCAGATGCGGTCACCTTTGGTGTTGCTGTTGCCTTTGGAGTTCCGGTTGGCGTTCCGGATGGACTTCCAGTTGGAGTTGCAAGGCCTTGCGATGGCGTTGCCTCAAACGCCGGAATTTCTGCAGCTTGAACTATAAAAGATCGGGTTAAACTTCTGGTTATTCCCGAGGCATCTTTCCAGGAAAGAGTTATTTTATGATTTCCCGGGGCAAGGTCGGTAGGCGGACTCCAGTTCCAGGAGCCGTCTTTTGGAACACTAATTTCTTCAGAAATTGGGTTTTCTGATTCAACGGTAATACTAATGACAGTTCCTTCCGGACCTTTACCCATAAATTCAGGTTTTGTGGAAGAAACTATTTCTCCATTATCAATATTTTCCAAGATTACAGTGGTTGCAGCCGGAGCTGTTAAATCTGTAGGAACATTAAATTTTGACTCGTGTGTTGCATCCTCAGGGAGATTTAAATTTGCATCGGGACTGCCGCCATTTGTAATTGGCGGTAAGTTTCTGAAGTCTTGTGTCTGCCCCAAAACAATGGGAGGCGCCGGGTTTCCGGACTGTGAATATAGCTGTGCGGAGGCCACCCCGCCTGGTCCTGCTTGAACCGAAATTTCAATTAAGCTCTGTGACGGGTTTATATTTTGGTAGGATCCCAAATCTTGGGACCTTACCGAACCAAGTTGAAAAACAAAGTTTCCGGTTGAAGAGGTTACGGTGGACGCCAAATATCCTCCAACGTTCATATATACAATTGCCGCCTCAACAGGAGTTCCCGTTGCAGTCAGGACAGATCCTGATATGAGTCCTTGTGATCTTCCGACACCTATTGACGGCGCAGTTCCCGTCTGCCAAGGAAGGGCATTATTGTCAAATGTGTAGCCGTCTGAGTTTATTTTGTAATAATAGGTTTTGTCAGGATAACGTCCCGAGACGACTACGCTGTGGGTGAAAGACTTTGTGTCTCCCGCTCCGTCATTTTGGATATTGGTTACACTCCCCTCTGCCATTCCCCAAAGGATGTATCCGGAAACTTTCTTATCTGTAACCCAGTTGACGGTGAAACCCGTGTTGTCGATGTTACTTACTCTTACGTCTTTTGGAGCTGCATCGCCCGATGCGCCAAGTCTAAAGATTTGTCTGGAATTAAGGAGAAATGCTCCAGCAATTGTACCAACTATCAAAAAAGCTATTCCTAATATTGTTGGTATGTTGTTTCTCTTTTTCATGGCGTTGCAGACGCAGAGGCCTCGGGAGTTGCCGAGATCGATGCAGTTGGTATGGCTTGAACATTGGGTGAAATTGTAAGTTGTGGAATCTGACTATCATTAAAAAAGAGTTTGCTTTCAATTTCTGACATCACACTTTGATTAAGTGTTGGCGTTAAGGGTTCTGAAACTTCTTGGGGCACAACAGGCGCCGGTTTTGTGGTAAAGGCGCTATAAACACTAAACGAGACCCACATAACGGATGTTACTGCGGTAAGAATTAAAATCGACATTATGCTCGGAAGTTTTGTGTTTTTCATAATAGAAATTTCAAGCTTTGCTCATTTCATTCACCGATATAAGGAACCCTGCCGGAAACTGCCGCGACGATAATTTGTCCCAGATCTGTCAGTGACGAATTGATTGTCAACACATCTATCTTAATAGGAATTCTTAAGGATTCAAGATCTCTTATAAAATTTGTTAGTGCAGAATAATTTCCCGACACATTCAAAGATATCGGCATTTCCTTTGCATTTCCCGGAAGCTGTTTTGCTTCGTTTGATTTTTTAATTTGAGGATCTTTTCCATAAAGCGTTATCTCTCCCACAGAAATCCCCAAAACATTTACGGCGTCTTTTGAAACCAATCCTTCGATTTGTCTGGCAAAAACATTAGGCTGAGGGGCGGTAGAAAGAGCTGCATCAATATTTTGTATTTGCGTTTGGGACCCGCTGTAAACATTTCTGGCAGTATCCAAATTATCTATTTTTTGATTAAGGCCCGCGAGCGTGTTTTTTTTGTCTTTAATCTCATTTACGAGGCCAATGATTGTTACTGCGGTTGGCTTTAGCGCAAAAAGCGCAAAAATTGTGATTGTTGAAAGTGAAAGGATTATTTCCAAGAATGCACGAAGATCCGACCTTTGTTTATAAAGGTTAACAATATTAAGAAAATAATCTTTGTATCTTCCGTATTCGCGTCTCCAGCCTTGTGCCATATTAGAGTGTGATTGTTATTGAAAAAATAGTTAACAGTTCGTTATTTTCTGATGAGCTGATTTGTCCCAGGTCAACTGTTTTAAAAGTATTTTCTGCTTTTAAATTTGATACAAACTGGGCAATTGAAAGTTCCGAGCCAGATACGCCCCTAAGCTGTACTTGTGTATCAGCAACAGAGATTGAACTCAATGAAATATCAGTTGGGATTTTATCGGCAACTTTTGTGATTACTTCAGATCTTTTTTTATCTTTCCCGAGCTCCTGGTAGATTGCTATCTTTTTTTGCAAATTTCGAAAAGAAATTTCAAAATCTTTTTGAGAATCGATTTGTGAACTTGCAAATCTTATTTCGTCGTTTAGGTCTGAATTTTGGGCGTCTAGCCAAAATCTGCTTAAAAATGCCGCCATGACTATCATTTCTGTAATAATGACAATTATGCGAAATGTACCCATTGCCCAGCGGAGCAATCTCCCAACAACCGATGCATCAAACTCTTCCTTGGGTAATAAGTTGATATTTTTCTTCTTGGGCATATGGCTGCAAATTCAGAATATAAAAGCAAACAAAATCTAGCGATTGAATATAAAAATCGCCTAATCCAATATAGCATATAAGCGAAGCTTGCCAAAATGGTGAAAATGGCCGAAAGAAGCTACTATTATTTACTTTTTACTGATTTCTTTTTGGAAGCTGGTTTTGAGGCAGATTTAACTAAAAATTTGGAGATTTGCGACTTTAATCTTGCCGCTTTATTTTTGTGAATTACTTTTTTCTTTGCGGCTCTATCAATTAGAGACGTTGCAACTGAGACATCTTTAAGCAACTTACTTTTTTGAGCGCGCCGGACGGCCACTTCAAGCCCGCTTACAATGACTTTATTAATTGACTCTTTGTTTCTGGAACCTCTTAGGGCTCTTTTGGCTGTTGCGGTTACCGGCATATTCGTATTGTGAGTATAGGTTAAAGAGGCTAGAATATCAATTATCAAATGGTAGACAGGTTCAAAAAAATATTTTCATCTCAGCAAACCTCAGTTCTTTCTGCGGCAACCCTCATAATGCTTATGGTTATAGCTTCAAGAGTGTTGGGGCTTGTTCGCCAGCGTGCTCTGGCCCATTTCTTTACAGCTGATCAGCTGTCACTTTTTTTTGCCGCCTTCCGCTTGCCGGACTTAATCTTTGAGGTACTGGTTTTTGGAGCTTTTTCTTCGGCATTCATCCCCGTTTTTACGGGACTTCTTAAAAAAGGGAAAAAAGAAGCCTGGCAGGTAGCAGCTTCGATAGTCAACCTGGGAATTTTGGCCTTTTTAGTTGTTTCTGCGGTCTTGGTTTTTTTCTCACCCCACCTTTACGGGGTTCTTGCTCCCGGATTTACCAATGGTCAGCAGGAAACAATAGTGAGCTTAACCCGTGTTTTATTTATTGCCCAGGGATTTTTCATTGTCAGCTATGTTTTAACAGCCGTACTTGAATCTTCAAGACGCTTTTTGGTTCCAGCCATTGCTCCACTTTTTTACAATCTTGGGATTATTGCCGGTACGTATCTGCTTTCACCAACATTTGGGTTAATGGCCCCAGTAATTGGAGTCATAGTCGGAGCTTCTCTGCACTTTTTAATTCAGCTTCCGCTTTCTATGAAGCTAGGATTTAAGTTTTTGCCAAAAATTGTAATTGACGCCAATGTTAAAAAGATTGGACACCTGGCCCTTCCCCGATTAATTGAGGTTTCGGTAACTCAAGTTTCAAAAACAGTTGAGCTATTTTTATCATCCTTAATTTCAACAGCATCATTCACTTACTTTACTTTGGGAAGCGCAATTTATCTTTTGCCGGTTGGACTTTTTGGTACTTCTTTGGCTAAAGCTGCGCTTCCCACGCTTGCACGCCAAAGAGATGATAGAATTCAGTTCAAAAAAACCCTCTATGCAGCGCTTTATCAGATGATATTTTTGATTCTTCCGATCTCAACCGCATTAATAGTGCTTCGGATTCCTGTGGTCAGACTTATTTTTGGAACAGATATCTTTAGCTGGGAGGCAACAGTACAGACAGGCCTTGTCGTTTCGGCTTTTTCTTTTGGGGTAATTTTTCAAGCGGCAAATTCTCTTTTATCGAGATCTTTTTATGCTTTACAAGACACAAAAACCCCGGTTATGGTTTCTATTACTTCAATCTTTTTTAACATTGCTTTAGCGTTTGTTTTCATTAAGGTTCTGGGTCTACCAACTTGGGGTCTTGCAGCGGCGTTTTCTATTGGGTCTTTCATCCAAGCAGTGGTGCTTTTTATTTTAATAAATAAAAGACTGGAAAGCGGTTCCATGCTTTCGCTTCTCACACCTGTTTTTAAGTCAATTTTTGCATCAACTATCTCTGGGGGTATAATGTTTTTGACTTTGAAATTCTTTGATAGATGGTTTTGGATTAAAAGGGCTTCAACGAACCTTCCTTTTGAAAAATTTGTTCTTGATACAAGATATACATGGAACTTATTGGCATTAACAGTAATTGTTATTTTTGTCGGAATTATGGTTTATTTTGGTGTACTTCTTCTTCTTAAATCAAAAGAATTATGGTATTTCATGGATTTATTGAAGAGGATCTTTGTTACAAAAATGGTCGGTCCCGTCCCGCAAAAAGAATCAGAAACTGTTTCCCCAACTCCTGGCGACTCAAATCCCTCTTGACAAGCATTTAGCACTCATTGTAGTATACTGCTAAGTGCAAAGCACTGTTACTTAGATGACAGACGGACTTACAGCCAGACAAACGCAGATATTAAAAACCATTATTGATGAATATATCGAAACGGCAGAGGCTGTAGGATCTGAGAACCTTGATAGAAAATATAATCTTGGAGTTTCTCCCGCAACAATTAGAAATGAAATGGCACACTTGACCAAATCCGGCTATTTAAGACAGCCCCACACTTCAGCGGGACGGATCCCTTCCCCACTTGCCATAAAGTTCTACATTAATCAACTTATGGAGGAAAAACAAATGAGCTTGGTGGATGAGGTCAAGGCAAAAGAGGAAATGTGGGACTCCAGAGACGATATTGACGAGCTTATGGATGAGGCAACAAAAGCACTTTCTGCAAGAACAAAATCAATGGCATTTGCAGAAGTTAAGGATCCCGCAAAAGGCGGGACAGGCGCCAAAGACAGATTTTGGCAGGCAGGACACACTTATATTTTTGAGAACCCTGAGTTCAGCAATATCCGCGATTGTCAAAACTTGTTTTCCATTTTTAATGAAATGGACAAGCTTGATAAAATATTTTTTGGCTCATCTCAGACACAATCTACACTTGATGTTCTTTTCGGAGAAGAGTTGGGATGGCCGGGACTTGAACCCGCAGGAATAATTGCCACTCATTTTACAATTAAAGGGAAACGTGGAGCTCTTGGAATAATTGGCCCTGCAAGAATTTCTTATCAAACAGCTATTCCAATACTTAGGTATTTTGGTAATCTAATTGAAGAGGTTGCGAATGGATAAGACAAGCTTAGCAATGGATAAAAAGTTAAAAGTCAAAAGTCATAAGCAGAGCTTGCCACAAAGTGGTAAGTCAAAAGTTGAAAACAACGAGGCAGAAGTCTTAAAAGGACAACTTGCAAGAGCGTTAGCTGATTATGATAATCTAAGAAGAAGAACAGACGAGGAAAAGACTCTCTGGATAAAATTTTCTTCTCAGACTATTATAACCAAGCTTTTGGGCATTCTTGACATGCTTGAAAGTGCGCAGATGCATCTTAAGGATCAAGGTTTGGCAATCGCAATCCTAGAATTTAAGAAAATTTTGAACGATGAAGGACTGGAAGAAATAATGCCGAAAGTCGGAGACGAGTTTAATCATGAGTTTATGGAAGCTATTGAAGTTGTAAACGGAGAGAGCGATAATAAGGTCTTAGAAATCTTTTTATCGGGTTGGAAACATAAAGAAGGAAATGTTCTTAGACACGCAAAAGTGAAAGTGAGCAGAAGCTCGTAAATATATGTCAAAGATAATAGGTATTGACTTAGGTACAACAAATTCTGCTCTTTCTGTAATGGAAGCGGGTAGACCCGTAATTATTCCTGCGTCAGATACGGGTAGGAATGTTACTCCATCAGTTGTAGAACCTACCAAAAACTTGGTTGGGGATGTTGCCAAACGCCAAATGGTCTTAAATTCCAAAAATACTATTTATTCGGCAAAGCGCCTGATGGGAAGAAGATTTGATGATAGCGAAGTTCAAAGAACAATAAAAATGGTTCCATACGAGATTGTTAAAGGCAAAAATGGAATGGCCGACATCAAAATCGGCGATAAAGTTTACACTCCTCAAGAAGTTGCCGCCCGCATCCTGATGAAACTCAAAAAAGATGCAGAAGGCTATTTGGGGGAAACTGTGGACTCTGCCGTAATCACGGTTCCTGCGTATTTTGATGATGCACAAAGACAGGCCACCAAACAAGCAGGTGAAATTGCGGGCTTAAAGGTTGAGCGGATTATTAATGAGCCAACGGCTGCGGCGCTTGCATACGGAATGGATAAGAAAAACGCACACAAAATTGCCGTTTATGATTTGGGAGGAGGAACCTTTGATATTTCAGTTTTGGAGCTCGGAGAGGGAGTCTTTGAAGTCAAAGCCACAAATGGTGACACTCACCTTGGAGGGGATGATTTTGATGAACAAATCGTTAACTTTATAGTAACTGAGTTCAAAAAAGAAAATGGCGGACTCGATCTTTCTGCCGACAAACAAGCTCTCCAAAGGGTAAGAGATGCCGCAGAAAAAGCAAAGATAGAACTTTCTGCTGCAGAGGAGGTTGAAATCAACCAGCCTTACATTACCCAGAAAGATGGTCAGCCAATGCATTTAACAATGAAACTGACCAGGGCTAAATTGGAAGGATTGGTTGGGGACCTCATTGAAAAAACAATGAAGCCGGTTGCCTCCGCTCTCAAGGATGCAAAACTAGACCCACACGATATAGATGAAATTATATTAGTTGGAGGAATGACCCGTATGCCAAAAGTTGTTGAAACCGTGAAGGCCTTCTTTGGCAAAGATCCAAATAAATCTGTTAATCCCGACGAAGTTGTGGCAATCGGGGCAGCCATCCAAGGCGGAGTTTTGGGAGGCGAAGTTAAAGATATTCTGCTTCTGGACGTAACACCATTAACACTCGCAATTGAAACTCTTGGAGGAGTGGCAACACCAATGATTCCGCGTAACACCACAGTTCCTACAAGCAAAACCGAAACATTCTCAACAGCTGCTGACAATCAAACACAAGTCCAAATCGTGGTAACCCAGGGCGAACGTCCACTTTCTACCGACAATAAAACACTTGGAACATTCACTCTTGATGGCATTCCCCCGGCCCCAAGAGGCGTTCCACAAGTTGAAGTTACATTCGATATGGATGCTTCCGGCATTTTGACAGTTACCGCCAAAGATAAAGCCAGCGGAAAAACAACAAATATCAAGATTACCGGAGCAGTCGGACTATCAGACGAAGAAGTCAAAAGAATGCAGGAGGAAGCTGAAAAGCATAAGGATGAGGATGAAAAGAAAGCAGAAACTATTAAAGTTAAAAATAGCGCCGACGCAATTATTGCAACAGCTGAAAAAGCTCTAAAAGACGCGGGGGACAAGATTGACACAAAAGTAAAAGAACAAGTAGAAGAAAAAGTAAAAGCACTCAAAGAAGTTGCCCAAAAAGACGGTTCGACTAAAGAAGAAATCGAAACTGCAACAAAGGAGTTGTCAGACGAACTTTCTAAAGTCGGTGAAGCTATGTATAAGGATCAGCCTAAAGCTGACGGTCAACAGACTACAGCTGAAGAACCAAAAGAGGGAGACAAAGACGACAAAAAAGAAAAAGTTGAAGAAGGTGAAGTGGTTGAGTAATGCTAAATGCTAAAAAAGCGAATGCTAAATGTCAGACACCAAACATGAAATCCACGACAGACTTTATAAATTTGCCCTTTCAGTTCTTCAATTAGTTAAATTTGTTCCTAAAACAACAGAAAATCTTATTTTAATAAGACAGGTTATTAGATCGAGTTCCTCAATTGGCGCAAATGCTCTAGAAGCAGATGGATCTGAGAGTAAAAAAGAATTTATTCATCGGTTTACGATTTCTAAAAAGGAAGCTAAAGAAACTTTTTATTGGCTATCATTAATTTCTGATCATAACATTGGTTTAAAAGAAAAGTTTGCTCAAATTTTAGATGAGAATAAACAATTGATTTTGATTATCAGTAAAATAATTATTAATACTAAAAAAGGTAAAATTTAGCATTTATCTTTTTATCATTTATAATTCTCATTTATGGCTACACAAACCGACTACTATGACATTCTGGGGGTTTCGAAAGGTGCTTCTGCCGATGAAATTAAAAAAGCATACCGCAAACAGGCCTTGGAATGGCATCCGGACAGGCATCAAGGGGACAAGGAAGCGGCAGAAAAGAGATTCAAAGAAATAAACGAAGCCTACCAGGTTCTTTCAGACTCGGGTAAAAGAACCTCCTATGACCAATTTGGACATGGTGGTCCACAAGGTTTCCCTGGTGGCGGAAATCCATTCGCGGGAGGACAATCCGGTCCGTTCACTTATACATATACCCAAGGTGGAGAAAATCCTTTTGGAAACATGGATTTTGGCGATCCGTTTGATATTTTCGAGTCCTTCTTTGGGGGAGCTTCTCCTTTTGGTGCACAAGGAAGACGTCCACAAGTTCCAAGGTATTCAATGACAATTAGTTTTATGGATGCTGTGCATGGAGTTAGTAAAGAGGTAGACGTTGAAGGCAAGGCCCGAAAAATCAAAATTCCGGCAGGGATTTATGAAGGAGCCAGAATTAATTTTGGAGACTTTACGTTATCCGTAAACATTAAACCCGACAAACTTTTTGAGCGCCAGGATGACGATATCTATATTAGTGTCACAATTCCCTTTTCACTTGCTGTTTTGGGAGGCGAGATAAAAGTTCCAACAATTGACGAGGAAATAAAAATCAGAATTCGCCCGGGAACCCAAGGCGGAACAATGATGAGACTAAGAGAAAAGGGCGTATCTCATCTTCAAGGACGCGGTAGTGGAGACGAGTATGTAAAGATAAATGTCATGATTCCCGAAAAACTAAGCAAGAATCAAAAAAGTATAGTTGAAGAGATGAAGGAAGAAGGCCTTTGACAACAATTTCGTTCGGATATATGCTACGGCCATGACGCCAGAGAAACTTAAAGGGGCAATTGAAGCTGTTAATGAAGTAGATGCAATAGGGACATCAACGTTTGCAAAATGTATAGCACGGGATTACGGGTTTTTGATAGTTGGAATTGTAATTGAGATGGATGAAGGATTAACTGAACAAGAGCGCGATAAAGCGAGAGAACACCTGTTGGAACTTAGAGGTGGCTATCTTGATTCAATAAACACTGATTAGTTTGAAAATGAGATTTGTTTGACTTCGTCTGGCTTTCTATTTTTAAACAACTACGATTTATTGTGCACCTGTCTTTATTTGAGGTTTCGATCTCAAATACTACATTACTATATAGTATTGAAGTAATTAGAACTCTGACTTTAACTCTCTGATTTTTTGTTTTCTTTTGATATTTCTTACAAACCTGGCTGGTGATTTTAAATTGCCTTTGGTTGGGACATCGAATAAAGATTCAATTTCCTCCCAAATTATTTGACTTGCTTGTTTCTTAAAAATACTTTCAATTACCGGATTTAATCCCTCTCCCCCATATTTTATCTTTAAGCTTAGTTTGGCAATTGTAGGTGGACTAACCCTCAAAATTTGTCTTATACTTACATAATCATGTCCTTTGGCCACCAAGACTGTCGCCGCCAATCGTTTTGAGAACATTATTTTTTCAGTTGGAGAAAAGAAATCGTCAATAAATTTGGAAAGTTTCTTTTTATCTCTCTGGTCTGCGAGAGTACCAACGAATAAACTAAAAATTCTATCCCAAACATCCTGTCTTAGAGGCAGTCTTGAAACTTTTGTCATCTCACTACATTACTATATAGTAATGTAGTGATGGGTTGCGATATTGAATACAATCCCTTTGTGGATGTAAAGTTAAGAAAGGGATGATAAAAACTAAAAAAGTAGCTACTCCAAAAATGAAATTGATTTCAAATAGCGATGAATATTTTGACGATTGTCCAGTTTGCAGAGCGATGAAGAAAGCGGAGGAGGAAGGAGGAGAGCTTTCGCAAGAAGAATTGGAAAAAGCCATTCACAAAGCTAACACGCAGAACTAAACAGAAACTTTGTTAGAGGAAATGAAGGAAGAAGGACTTTAGATTGACTTCATTTGGCTTCATAGAGTAAAATGACAATGAACTAGAGAACTAGGTGGGATATTGGCCCGCCTTTTTTGTTAAAAGTAGAGCCAGAGAGAATAGAGCATGAGAGCATGAGCCAGACTTAAACTCTTACACTCTTTTACTCTTTTAAACTAACACAATGCAACAAACAGCAAGAACAGAATTTGCGCAGGCCCTAAAAGCAATCGCAGCCGAGCGGGGGCTTGACCCCAACGTGATTATCGATACCATTAATCAGGCAATTATTGCGGCCTTTAAGCGTGATGCCAAAGAGCGTGGTGAGGAAACTGAAGGATTTGAATATGAAGCTGCGATTGATCCTGTTTCCGGTGAAACCAAAGTATTCTCTTGGGTATCTGCCGGTGAGGAAGCAACTGAAGAAGAAAAGAAAAAGGCAAGTAAAAGCAAAAAAGATGTAACTCCCCCGGGATTTGGGAGAATTGCCGCTCAAACCGCAAAACAAGTTATTCACCAAAAAATAAGAGAAGCAGAAAAAGGAGCCATTATGGAAGAATTTGAAGAAAAAGTTGGAGCACTGGTATCCGGATTAATTCTTCGTTTTGACGGACCCAATGTTAGGGTGGACTTGGGTAGAACCGAGGCCTTGATGCCAGTTGAAGAAAGAATCCCCAATGAAAGACTAAACCTTAACCAAAGATTAACTTTTCTTCTGAAGAAAATAGAAGACACAGTTCGTGGACGCGATATTATTCTTTCCCGCGCAGATCCCGTCTTTGTTGAAAAGCTGTTCGCCAGAGAAGTTCCTGAGATCGCTTCCAAGTCTGTTGAAATTAAAAGCGTTGCCAGAGAGCCAGGAGTCCGCACAAAAGTTACTGTTTATTCATCTCAATCAGGAGTTGATCCAGTGGGATCATGTGTTGGCCAAAAAGGTGTCAGAGTTCAAGCAGTTACAAATGAAATTGGTGGAGAGAGAGTTGACGTAATTCCATTTAGCGAGGATCCAGCTGAACTTATCAAGGCATCTCTTTCCCCTGCTGAAAATTTGGACGTTAAATTGGACAAGAAAAATAAACTTGCAAGAGTTTCGGCCCCCGAGGATCAACTTTCAATGGCAATAGGCAGAGACGGCCAAAACGTACGCCTTACATCAAAGTTAACAGGATACAGAATCGAAGTTGAAGGAAATGGAACCGTAACTCCAGTTATCGAGAAAGTGGAGGAAGTGGCGCCCGTTCCGGCAGTTAAAAAGATTACAAAGACTAAAGCCAAAAAACTTGCTAAAAAAGAAAAAGCAAAGTCCTCTGAAGAAAGTGTTGAAGCTGAAAATACTATATCAGAAGTACCTGAAGTACAAATCCCGGAAGTTGTTGAAGAAAAGTCTGAATGATATGTTAATAAGTAACAAATTGTTCAATTTTCATACTTTTACAAATAATCATGACGAACACAAGATCACCAATAGTAGTAGTTTTGGGTCACGTAGATCACGGTAAGACCACTCTTCTTGATGCTTTAAGAAAATCCGATGTTGTAGCCGGGGAGGCTGGTGGAATCACGCAATCAATAGGCGCTTCGGTTGTTGAGACGCAGACCCCGTCCTCCGACGGGACTAACAAAAAAATCACGTTCATTGATACTCCCGGTCACGCCGCATTTGGGAAAATGAGAAGTAGAGGCGCAAAAGTTGCAGACATTGCTCTTCTTATTGTCGCTCAAGATGACGGAGTTTCTCCACAAACAAAGGAAGCAATTACAATAATCAAGGATTCAAAAGTTCCATTTATTGTTGTTGGAACAAAATCTGATGTTCTCGGGGTTAATGCAGAGCTAGTATTGGGACAGCTCGAGAAGGAAGAAATATTTTTTGAAGGCAGAGGCGGTCAAGTCCCATTTGTCTCGGTTTCTTCTAAAACCGGAGCGGGAATAAACGATCTAATCGAGATGATACTTTTGGTTTCAGAGGTTTCAGAGTTCACTTCCGATGAAAATGCGCCGCTTGAGGCGGTTGTAATTGAGTCCTTCAAGGACAAAAGCGGAGTTGTTGCCAACTGTGTAGTTAGAAATGGAAAACTCAAAGTTGGAGACTTAATTTTCTCAGAGAATGCCAGCGGCCGCGTTAGGGCCCTTTTTGATGATAAAGGAAAGTCTGTAAAAGAAGTTCTTCCTGGCGAACCTGCACGCGTAATTGGATTTTCTGAAGTTCCTCCGGTAGGCGCCTCGGTTACAAAAGAAAAAAACAACGCTTTTTCTCCTGACTTGGCTGGAACCAGAAAAGTATTGGGAGGAAATAGAAGACTTTCCGAGGATGAACTCCCAATAGTACTAAAAGCCGAACGCGCGGGTGCTTTGGAAGCAATTATTGCCTCACTCCCCGCTAAAACTGTGGTGGTTGATTCCGGGGTTGGGGATGTAAATGAATCAGACATTTTAAATGCCAAAGTTGGAAATGCGTATGTCTTTGCCTTTGAGGCAAAAATTCCTGCAAGTATTATTAAGCTTGCCGCCTCTGAAGGAGTCAGGGTAAAAAGATTCCAAGTCATCTATGAGATGATAAAAGAAATTGAAGACATTCTTAAAGGTGGAAAAGTAGAAATATTGGGCCATGCGGTAGTTATTGCCAGTTTCCCTTTTAACAACAAAAAAGTTGCGGGTTGCAAAGTTACTGACGGTAAAATTGCAAAAATAAATAAATTAATGCTCATGCGAGGAGAAAAAGAAATTGGAACTGCCAAGATAGTTTCACTTAAAAAACAAAAAACGGAAGTAGTAATGGTTATTCAAGGCGAGGAGTTTGGGGTAATTATGGATCCTCAGCTTGATTTTGCCGTGGGTGATGTGTTAGCATCCGTCGGCAATGGAAAATAGCTTTTCGCAACTCGTTGATTCAGCAACTTCAATCTTAATCTTGTTGCCAAATAAACCCTATTTTGATCAGGTTGCGGCTGGACTTTCACTTTATCTTTCCCTTCATGACAAAAAAGAGACGGCAATTTCTTGCGCCTCTGACATGATGGTTGGATTTAATAGAATTATTGGTGTTGATAAAATTAGCACAGAACTCGGAAGCAAGAATTTAACCGTAAAACTCAAGGGCTATGATGCCAACAACATTGAAAAAGTAAGCTACGACATAGTTGACGGCGAATTTAATCTGACAATTGTTCCTAAAGCGGGTCTTTCTTCCCCAACAAAAGAACAAGTCGATTCTACCTATGCTGGAGTCTCTGCTGACTTAGTAATTTTAATTGGGGGCGCCAATGACAGTCATTTTTCAGCTCTTTTAGGAGATAAACTGACGGGCGCAAAGATTGCCCATTTTGGAACACGAGTCCTAAATACAGCTGCGGTAAGTGCAATAATGTCTTTTGCAAAGCCGGCATCAAGTGTATCAGAGCTTATTGCGGGTGTAATTAAAAACGAGGGACTTCCAATGGATCCGGATGTTGCAACCAATTTGGTAATGGGAATGGAAGATGGAACCAATCATTTCGAAGGATTAGAAGTAACTCCCGAAACATTTGAAACATTTGCATATCTCCTAAGAAGCGGCGGCCTTAGACCTCCAAGGAAAATCTCGGCCGGAAACTACCCTCCAGGAGCAGTTCCCGGAAAAGTTCCAACTGCTCCAGTTGAACAACTGGAAGCGGTTGATGTGGAAGGAACACAGGAAGCTGAACAAAATATTAATCCACCGGACGATTGGCTCCAGCCAAAGGTATATAAAGGTGCAACCTCAACCCAACCCGATTCATATAGTGAAAATAAAGGCTAACATTTTCCCCCTTTAAATTTATCCACAGGCTGTGCTAAAATACACCCAGATGTAGATCTGGGTTCGTCCAATTAGAACCTACTCGGATCCAGCCCAGTTAGATAGCATTCGCATCTAACGGGCCACAGCATGACAATATGGCACTAAAAGTAGACGAGAAAAAAGAATTAATCCAAAAATTTGCCAGAGAAAAAGGCGACACAGGCTCCCCAGAGGTGCAAGTTGCGCTCCTTTCTGTTAAAATAGAGAAACTTGTGGCCCATTTGAAGGAACACAAGAAAGACGTTCACTCAAGGCGCGGACTTTTGTCAATGGTTGCCAAGAGAAGAAGGCTTCTGTCATACTTAAGAACAAGAGACGAAGATAGATACAAAAAGCTTCTTACTGATCTAAAACTTGATAAATAAATAATGAATGACCAAATGTCCCGCAAAGTGGGATCTGGCTCTGCCAGAAAGAAAATCGAGAAATCAATAGAACTAGGAGGAAGAACTCTAACCCTTACAACTGGTGAGCTTGCCGAACAAGCAGCGGGTGCCGTTGTGGCCCGAATGGGTGACACTGTTGTATTGGCAACTGTTACCTCCGCCCCATTAAAGATGGAAATGGATTATTTTCCGCTTTCTGTTGAATATCAGGAAAAACTTTATGCAGGAGGAAGAATTAAAGGATCCCGTTGGGTAAAGCGCGAAGGAAGGCCAACCGATGAAGAAATTCTAACAGCTCGCCTCATTGATCGTTCAATTCGCCCCCTTTTCCCAAAAACTTATAAAAGAGAAGTTCAGGTAGTTGTTATGGCAATGGCGGTTGATTTGGAAAATGATCCGTCAACATTGGGTGCAATTGCAGCCAGCGCCGCGGTTCACATTTCGGGCCTTCCATGGAAAGGACCCGTCTCGGTTCTTAATGTTGGAATTAAAGGCGGCAAATATTTGGTTAACCCAATTCATACAGACATGGGCACTTCCGACCTTGATTTGATTGTTTCCTCAACACGCGAGGCTGTTCTAATGATCGAGGCGGGAGCGAGGGAAGTTACAGAAAAGCAAATTATTGATGGAGTAGTTTTTGCGCAAAAAGAATCAAAGGCGGTTCTTAAGCTTATCGAAGATCTGAATAAAGAAGTGGGTAAAGAGAGAGAAGTTTATAAGGAAGAAACGCCATCGGCTGAACTTGAAAGCGCTGTCAAAAAGTTAGTTGGAAACCAAATTGAGAGAGTAATCAAAAGCATGGTTGCTCAAGAAGGCGGAAGATCCACCGAGCTTCAGGAATTAATTGACGCAGTCATAGCAAAAGTCGCAGATAAGGAAGCCAAATGGGTTCCTGAAATAATTGATCATATTAAAAAAGATTACATTCGTGAGCAAATTCTTAAAAAGGGAATTAGACCTGATGGCAGAAAACTAACAGAAGTAAGACCCCTTTCAGCCATGGTTGGTGTTTTACCCCGCGTTCACGGATCCGGACTTTTTAGCCGCGGTCAAACTCAAGTAATGTCTATTGTTACATTGGGACCTGGGAATATGGGACAGCTTTTGGAGTCGGCCGAGGGTGAGATGGAAAAACACTACATTCACCACTACAACATGCCTCCTTACTCAATGGGAGAAACTGGGCGTGTGGGAAACCCCGGAAGACGGGAAATTGGACACGGTGCACTTGCCGAACGCGCGCTTCTCCCTGTTATTCCATCACAAGATGAATTTCCATATGCAATAAGAGTTGTATCTGAGGTAATGAGCTCCAATGGCAGTACATCAATGGCATCTGTTTGTGGATCCACCCTGTCTTTGATGGATGCAGGTGTCCCAATCAAATCTCCAGTTGTCGGGATTGCGATGGGGCTTATTATTGAGTCCGATAAAGAATACGCGGTTCTTTCCGACATTATGGGAATTGAGGACTTTAATGGTGACATGGACTTTAAAGTTGCCGGGACCGATAAAGGAATCACTGCACTTCAGCTTGATGTAAAAACTCTAAATTTGACTTCAGAGATTTTGGAAAAAGCACTTGAGCAAGGTAAGGCAACAAGAGCCGAAATTATGAAAGTTGTTACCTCCGCTATTTCTGAACCAAGAAAGGAAGTTTCTGAGTTTGCGCCAAAAATTATGGTTGTTAAAATTCCGGTCGAAAAAATCGGAGAATTTATTGGACCATCCGGCAAAAATATTAAAAAGCTTATGGCCGATACAGGAGTACAGGTTGATGTAAATGACGAAGGTGGAGTAAGTATTTCCGGAGTTGATGAGGCTTCTATGAACGAGGCGGTCAAGTATGTGGAAGGATTTGCAAAAGAGGTAAAGGCGGGGGACGTTTATGACGGCGAAGTTGTCAGAATCATGAACTTTGGAGCATTTGTAAACATACTCCCCGGAAAAGACGGAATGGTACACGTTTCCGACATGGGCAAGGAAGGATTTGTCCAAAGTGCGGAAGACGTAGTTAGTGTTGGCGACAAAATTCAAGTAAGGGTCAAAGAAGTTGACGAAATGGGAAGAATCAATCTTTCTATGAACATGGATCCGGCCAAAGATGCAGAAATAAAAGCAGAAAGACAAGCAAAGTTTAGTGATAGAGGAGGCGGAGATAGAGGCGGAAGCCGTGGAGGTTTCGGAGGAGGAAGAAATTTTGGTGGGGGTGGACGATCATACGGTGGTGGTGGAAGAAGTTTTGGAAATGATCGTGGCGGAGGATTCCCTCGCAGATCGGGATCTGGCTACGCAGGGCAAAGAGATGACAGAGGAGGTTCTGGTGGCCCACATTTCCCAACTTCAAGGTTGGTGGATGACAGTAAAAAAGACTTCGGAAGATAAATTTTAGCTTCAGTTGACTATTTTACTGCGTGATTTATTATCTGATTATTGGACAATTGACTTTTCCCTATTTACAATCGTCTAATAATCGACTAATATACGTCTAATAATGTTTAATCCTAAATTCAATATTACCAACAAACTTCTGTCAAATATTAAGGAGATTGGGTCGGTTATTACCGAACTTAATAACAGAAGGTTTTCAAATCTGGTTTTAGTAGAAATGGAAAGGCGAGCACGCGAAGTTTCGTCATATGCGTCTACTAGTATCGAGGGTAACCCACTCCCATTAACGGATGTTAAAAGATTAATAAAGACTGATCCTAAAAACGTCCGTGATAGCGAAAAGGAGGTATTAAATTACAACAATACCTTAAAAAAGATAAATAAAGATCTCAAAAATGATAATATCCATTTTTCGTTAGACTTAATTTTAGAAATACATAAAGGAGTTATCAATGGACTCCTGCCAGATTACGACATTGGGAAAATCCGAAAAAGGCCAGTGTTTGTAAACAACCCCGCCTTAAGAAAAATGGTTTATTTACCCCCGAACCACTCCGATGTCCCCAATTTGATAAATGAACTAGTAACGTTTGTAAAAAGCAAGAACAGTGAAATAGATCCAATAATTTTAGCAGGAATCTTTCACAAGCAACTTGCCTTAATCCATCCATTTATAGATGGAAACGGAAGAACAACAAGACTTCTTACGAAGATTTTGTTGGCCGAAATGGGACTTAATACGTTTAACTTATTTAGTTTTGAAAACTATTACAATAAAAATGTAACAAAATATTTTCAATTTGTGGGCGAGCTTGGTAATTATTATGAAATAAGCAAAAATGTTGATTTCACAAACTGGCTCGAATATTTTACAGATGGGATAATAGATGAACTTTTAAGGGTTAAAAAGATACTTAGTATTCAAATTGATCCTAAGAATGTAATTTATAGTTATGATCAAAAGATATTAGATTTTATAGAAAAAAATGGATTTATTAAAAATAGCGATTATGCAAAATTGATTAAACGGTCAAAAGCTATGCGAGTATTGGACCTAGATAGGTTAATTAAAATGGGTTTAATTGTGAGAAGGGCTAAAGGAAAAGCAACCTATTATATTTTAAAAGAAAAAGCGTGAATATGGGTGATTTTTGACATAAATTCACTCCAATTTGATAAAAATGCGTGAATAGAGTGAAGAGTGTTTGGAAAATTGGGATACAACTTCAAGCTTGGTGGATGACAGCAAAAAAGACTTCAATATATACTTTCTCTTTTAGCCATTGTAATATTTAGTTATGACGGAGATTGGCTCTGAGGGAAATAAATCAACAAGTTTTAAGATAACTTCATATACAGATGGATATTATGAATCCAATGGTGATAGGATTGAGCTTCCATTTAGCCAGGAACAAATTAAAGAATGGGATCACTTCAATACAATTCTTGAGGGAAAGGGTTTTGGAAAAGGACAAAAACTTATTTTACCATCTGAGGCAAAAAGCGGTTATAAATTAATTTTTGGTAGACAGACACAGTTATGTGATGTGATCGTTGATACAGATATAACAGGTAATTATACAGAGAGAGTTGGCTGTTTCAAGGAGACATTTTGAAATCCAAAAGAGAGATGACGGTAAATGGGAAGCTGCTGATTTGGGGTCTAAAAATGGGGTTGATTGTTTTAGACAAGAGGGGGGTAGTAAATCTGTTAATCTCAAAGAAGCCCTAGAGCCATGGATTCTTAAAGACGGCGACATGTTGCTAATAGGTGGCGGTCCGGGCACAGAAGGGCGCCTGATTGGTTTCAGGTTCTACGAAAAAGGAGGAGAGTCATTTTTAATAAAGTTTAATGCAACGTCTGTTGACGAGTTGGCTACAGCGGGCGGCTTGTATAATCAAAGACCTGAACTTATTGGTAAAATTCGTGGAGAGAGTGTGACTACGGAAGTCCAGCAAGAGGTGAAAAGCAAGGGTAGTGAATTGGTGTCTATGTTTGATGAGATGTCCCGTTTGCAAAGCGGAGATAATCAGAAACAATTTTTGGAAGCCGGGATGTCATTACAGTCAAAGATTTTAGAAGTTGCAAGAGATATGGGAAGTCGTTTTTATCAAGGTGATTGGGCAATGGCGCTGAGCGAAATAGGTAGTTGGGCTTTCAAAGAAGGCAATTCTATTATTAAAAATAAAGATGGCGAGGATTTAACAGAATCCGATGCCAAAAAAGCAATGCCATATTTAAAGGTTGCATCTCAACTGATGGAACTATCTTCAAATTATAGATATTCTGGACATTAGACAGCAAACCTCTGTTTTTTAATTTCAATCAATTTAGAATTTGTGTTCATTGAACATTCATTGTAAATTGGTAATTGCACACAATGTGATGCAGTCTAATTAAAAATTATGGAACCTGCCGCCCTGGAAATTACCACATTAATTGATAGAGTTAAAAAAGCCGAGCTTCCGCCAAAGCTTGCCGAAATGGTTCTAGTTCGCCTTAATCAACTTTCAAAACTCACAGCTTCTCCTTCATTTTTACCTGAGTTTGACCGGATGGAAAAATATATTGATTGGATTGCGGTTTTGCCATGGAACAAAAGAACTCAAGATACTCTGGACTTGGAAAATGCCAAAAAAATATTGGAACTTCACCATTATGGCTTGGCTGACATCAAAACCCGTGTTCTCGAGTATATGTCTGTTATGAAACTCAAGCAGGAAAAAGGAGAATCGGCAGATATTTACCGGGCACCAATTCTTTGCTTTGTAGGTCTTGTGGGTACCGGTAAAACTACAATTGCTTATTCGATTGCGGAAGCGCTTGGGAGGCCAATTGCCCGTATTCCTTTTGGAGGAATGGGAGATCCATTAGATCTTCGTGGACAAAGTAGGATGCATCCGGAGGCAGAGCCCGGGAAAATTATAAAGGCATTGAGGGACACTCAGAGCAGGAATCCTGTAATACTTCTTGATGAAATTGACCGTGTAACAGAACAAGGCAGGAGCTCAATAATGGGAGTCTTGGTGGAACTCTTGGATCCCAAACAAAACCATGCATTCAGTGATCATTACATTGATTTTCCGTTTGATTTGTCTGAAGCTTTGTTTATTGCAACTGCAAACAATACGACCAGTATCGCAACTGCCGTTATGGATAGGCTTGAGCCAATTGGAATGCCCAGTTATACCGACCAGGAAAAAATCGTAATTGGACAAAAATATATTTTGCCCGCAGCAATGAAAGCATCAGGACTTCCGGATGGAACACTCGCAATTGACGATGATGTTTGGGCAAATATTGTGAGGCCTCTTGGCTACGACGGTGGAATCCGTACTTTGGAGCGTAACATTGACGGAGTTGTCCGTAAAGTTGCAAGGATGATTGTGGAAGGAACTGCCAAATCTGCCCACCTAACTTCAGCAAATGTTAAAGAATTCCTCCCCACATAGAGTAAAATAGGTAAATGAAGGTTTTAGTAATTTCTGATTCTCATGGACATCTTGCAAATTTGAAGCACGTTCTTGGCTTCGGTCAAAACATTAAAGTTGGGGCCGTGATTCATGCCGGGGATTGGAATACTGTGGAATCAGTTGAAACTGTTTTATCTTTTGGAATTCCGCTTTATACAGTTTTAGGAAACGCAGATATTGACCCTTCGGTGAATGAAGAATTAAGAATTAAGAGTGAAGAGTTTTCTGAAGATTATGTGGAATTCGAATTAGGAGGTAAAAAAATCGGAATAATTCACAATATAAATATTTTGCCGGATGTAGACGTTTTATTTTGTGGGCACACACACCAGCAATTTGAAGAGATGATTGAAGGAATTAAAGTCGTCAATCCCGGAGCTTTGGAAAATGGCACACCTTTTGCGATTTACGATACAATTACAGATAAAATAGAATTTATAAATGACCAAATTTGAAGAACTCCACAAGCTAAAAGAAGAAATGGAGAAAGACGACTCTCTTCCCCTTAAAAAGGGTGCGACAAAGTTGGTTTTTGGAATGGGGAATACCCAAGCCTCAATTTTGTGTATTGGTGAGGGCCCCGGAAGAACGGAAGACGCGGAAGGACTTCCATTTGTAGGGCAAGCGGGAAAGCTACTCGATAAATTTTTAATCCTCGCCGGACTTGAACGCAAAAAAGTTTTCATAACAAATGTTGTTCATCATAGGCCACCCGAAAATCGCGATCCGGAACCCTCTGAAATTGAAGCTTACGGAAAATACTTGGACAAGATTATTGAAATAATAAACCCCAAATTAATTTTAACTTTAGGAAGATTTTCTATGGCTAAGTTTTTGCCAAACGTTTTCATTTCGTCTGTTCACGGAAACAAGTTTGATATTGATTGGCACGGAAAAATGATTACCGTAATTCCAATGTACCACCCGGCGGCATCACTCCGAAATGGAAATGTACTAAGATCCGAACAAGATGACTTTATAAAATTGGCAACCATGTTGCCTGAGATCTTGAGCCCTAAAAGTGGTAAAATGCAGGTTGAGCAAGAAAGTCTAATATAGAAATTATTATGTCCGCATTAAAATTCATAGCCTTATCAGGAACCACCGGAGTTACAGAAAATTTATACGTTTACGAATACGGAAACGACATGATTATCCTCGATTGTGGTGTTGGATTTCCTGATTTGGAAATGCCGGGAGTGGACTTGGTCATTCCTGATTTTTCGTACGTCGTCAAAAACCGCCACAAATTAAAAGGAATTGTGTTGTCACAAGGTCACGAAGATCATATCGGTGCGCTTCCATTTCTTTTGAAACAAGCTAATGCACCTATTTATTGTGCCCCCTTGGTTACCGAATTTGTTAAAGAAAAATTTAGGGATAATGGAATAACAGATTACAAAATAAACACCTTCAACCCCGACCGCGACACTGTCCAAATTGGACCATTTAGAATTACCCCGTTTAGAGTTGCCCATTCAATACCTGATACAGTTGGGTTTTGTCTTGAAACACCAGTTGGAAAAATAATGCATGTTCCTGAACACAAAATTGACCAAGAATCAGTTGACGGAATGCCTTTTGACATCGTACGCGCAAAAAAACTTGCGGAAGGCTCGGTTCTTTGCTTGATTTGTGATTGTTTGGGTGCCAACAACAAAGGTCTTGCGCCAAGCAGTGTTCCAATCGAAGAAAACATGTTTAATGTTGCCAAAAATGCCAAAAAGGCACTCTACATGAGCGCAATGTCATCTTCAATTGGAAGATTTCAACAGATGATAAATGTTGCTGTACGACTAAATAGGAAAGTTGTTTTTGTAGGTAGGTCCGTTATTAATAAAACAGAATCAGCACACAAACTTGGATACCTAAAATATCTTGATAACCAAGTTGTTGAATTCAAAAAGACAAAAGGGATTCAGCCAAGAAACTTAATGTACATTATCGCCGGCTGTTATGGCCAAATTGGCAGTTCAGTTTACCGACTAGCAACAGATGACAGCAGAATGGAAGTTTCTGAGGGTGACATGTTTATTTTTTCTGCAAACCCTGCGCCCCCTTACAGTAAAGAGAGTCAGGATTTTGTAATCGATGAACTTATTGATCGTGGAGTCGATGTCCATTATTACGATCTCAACGAAGGACTTCATGTTTCCGGTCACGGTGGTCAGGAAGATATAAAAATGCTTTTTGATATTGCAAAGCCTAAATATTTTATTCCTACGGGTGGAACAATAAAACACATGTATTCATTTGAGCAGTTGGTTGTTTCAACCGGAAGGCCAAAAGAAATAGTTTTCAAATTAAAACCGGGGGATTCGGTTGACTTTAAAGACGGAACGGCCGTACGCGGCCAAAAAGTAAAAGTTAAAGAGGTAATGGTTCATGGACTTGGAATTGGGGATATAGGCAAAACCGTATTGGAACACAGGACTCTTCTTGGCAAACAAGGCGTGGTTGTTGTAGTATTTAAAGCTTCAAAAGAAGGGAAGCTTCTCTCTAAACCGGAAATTGTAAACCGTGGATTTGTTTTTGAAGGCATTAGCGCGGGGCTTCTCAATGACGCAATTCAAAGACTTATGAAACACATTGGAACTCACAATAAGCTGAGTAGTAAAATATTAAAAGACGAGGCTATAAAATTCTTGGAAGGATATTTTTATAAGACAACAGGACGAAGCCCCATGATTCTTCCAGTTGTGGTTGAGGTTTAACGGGAGTTCGATATACAATGAGTTGCCATGAGCAAGTTTAAAAAGAGACAAAGATTTACAAAACGCGGATTTAGACTAAAACTTAAAAAAGAAACAGTTTTTTCTATAGCCCAAATTTTCTTTTTTGCTCTTGCCGGACTTATTATTCTTTCCTTTTCCCGCCAAGGTGCAATTTTAGTCAGATTTAATGACCTTCTCGTAAATTATTTTTCCTGGTCCTCTATATTTTTACCATTTATTTTTCTTTCTTTTGCATTCCTGATTTCAAAAGTTAAGTTTATTTTGGGCCAGCCAAATGTAATTGTAGGAATACTCTTGTTCTTTATTTCTATAATGTCACTGGGAAAGGCTGGCATTATCGGGCTTACTTTTTGGGACGGGGTTGCAACCCTTGTCACCGGATTTGGAGCGGGAATTATTCTTATTGGAACCGCAATGGTTGGACTGGTTGTTCTTTTTAATACGTCGCTGGATCAGGTATTTAAATTTGTTAAAGAAATTTGGGAAAGTATATCGAAATATATTTTTGGACCCAAAATGGCAGGCGCCGGGGGCGCTTTTTCAAGAGGTCCATTAAAAGTTTCTAGTGGTGGTTCATTTACTACAAACCAACAGTCTATAAAACCTCAAGCAGTTTCAAATAAAACACCCGAGGCCTTGACCGAGCAACTTGTGAGTAATGTCCCGGGAGAGGAAAAAGTTTGGCATTATCCTTCAATGGATCTTTTATCTGAAGCTGAAATTGGAAAGGCAGAAAGAGGAGACATCAAAGGCAATGCCGCAACAATAGAAAAAACTCTGGAATCTTTTGGAATTACGGCCCGCGTGGTTGAGGTTAACTTGGGTCCCGCCGTTACTCAATATGCGCTTGAAGTAGCGCTTGGTACTAAACTTTCAAAAATTACAGGACTTGAGAGGGATCTAGCGCTGGCATTGGCTGCTCCAAATGGAACAATTAGAATTGAAGCTCCCATTCCCGGAAGAAGTTTGGTTGGAATTGAACTTCCAAACCATGCTGCAGAATTTGTGTCTCTCAGGAAAATGTTGGAATCAGAAACAATGCATAATATGCATTCTAAACTTGCGGTTTCCTTGGGGCTTGATGTTTCCGGCAAGCCGATTGTTGCCGATATTGCCAAAATGCCGCACGTTCTTATTGCAGGGCAAACCGGGAGCGGTAAGAGCGTTTGTATCAATGCATTTTTGGCGTCACTCCTTTTTAGGGCTTCTCCCAATGAAGTAAAACTTATTATGGTTGACCCTAAACGTGTTGAGCTCACAGGCTATAACGGAATTCCCCATCTTCTTTCTCCGGTTATAGTTGATCCTGGAAAAGTTATCTCTGCCCTTAGGTGGATTATAAGTGAAATGGATAGACGTTATAAACTTTTTGCTGAGGGCGGCGCCCGCAACATTGATGGTTACAACGAAATGTCAGGATTTCAAGCTCTCCCATACATTGTACTTTTTATTGATGAGCTGGCAGACATTATGCTTTTTTCCCCGGTTGAGGTTGAGGACGCAATTACAAGAATTGCACAAATGAGTAGGGCTACAGGAATTCATATGGTACTGGCTACTCAAAGGCCATCGGTTGACGTAATTACAGGGCTTATTAAAGCCAACGTTCCGTCACGTATTGCTTTTGCAGTTGCCTCACAAGTTGATTCTCGGGTTATCCTAGACACTCAGGGCGCTGAAAAGCTTTTGGGCAAAGGGGATATGCTTTTTTTGCCTCCCGAACAAGCAAAACCAATGAGAATTCAAGGGGCTTTTGTTACAGACCGCGAAATAAACGCTCTTGTCTCTTTCCTTAAAAATCAGGGAATCTCGCCTCAATATACTGATGAGGTTACAACAATGGCAAAAGCAGGAACTGTAAGCGTCGGCGGAGTGGTTGGGAATATTGATGATCATTTTAAAGAGGCTGTAAAAGTTGTTTGCCAATATGACAGGGCAAGCGCCTCTCTTCTTCAACGGAGACTATCGATTGGATATGCAAGAGCTGCAAGAATTATAGATCAGCTGGAGACTTACGGAGCAATTTCTGCCTCGGACGGCTCAAGTAAGCCAAGGGAAGTTTTGATTCAAAATGCAGAAGAATTTTTAGCAAATCTTGGAAACCCTCCTGCTCAGTAAAACACAGATCTTGAAATAAGCGTAGCGTATTGTTACGTAACAAGTTCAGGATGACATATCATGAAAACAATCGGACAAGTATTAAAAGAAGCTCGCCTTGGTAAAAGGTATTCTCTGGTCAAAATGGAGAATATCACAAGAATAAAAAAAGATTTTATTGAGGCGTTGGAAAATGAGGATTGGGAGGCGCTCCCCGCATTTCCAACAATATTGGGTTTTGCAAAAAGTTTGGCCTCGCCACTAGACATTCCGGAAAATAGTGTTGTAGCGGTTTTAAAGCGCGACTACCCACCCAAAAAACTTTTTATAAATCCCAAACCTGATATTTCATCTAAATTTATTTGGAGCCCAAAATTAACATTTTTTGTTGGCGCAGGAATGGTTTTATCAATAATTTTTGGCTACCTGATTTTTCAGTACATACGATTTTCATCTCCTCCAAAAGTGGTGGTTGAGGTACCTATTGAAGGGGAAGTCGTAAATGGAAAAACAGTTCACATTGTGGGGAACACCGAAACTGATGCCAAAATATTAATAAACAATCAACCGGTCTTAGTTTCCGACAATGGAAAATTTACAATAGACCTTGCGGTTACAAAAGATACAAAAGAAATTGTAGTCAAGTCAATTTCCCGCTCTGGTAAGAGTACTGAGATTAAGCGTAAAATAGAAGTACAATAATAATGGATAACATACAAACACTTTTGATTTTTGTTGTAGTTAGCTTGACCCTACTTCTTGTAATAGTTGGCGTTCAGGTAATGCTTATTATTATTGATTTAAGGAAGGCAATAAAGCGCTTGAATAGTATTTTGGAAGATTCAATTTTGGGTGGGGGGTTAATTCGCCCGGAAAAATTAACCAGCGTCCTTGAAATCCTCAAGAAAAATAAAACTCTCCAGAGCCATGGAGGATAGAGTTATCGACTCTCTTTTTTACCTGAACTAAACCAACTTTTATATGATAAATCGTTATCCTTGATAAGTTTATTATAGTCTTGAGTTTCGATTAACGATAATGGTGTTATCTGAAACTCTCCATTTAAAAAAGAAAGAAGTAAGTTTTTGTTAAAAAATTCTGTGAATTCTTCGGTTTGCATATTTTCTATCTCTTCTTTCGACATCCATTTGTGGTTTTTGGCTTCTCCATTGGGGTTAAATTCTTCTTCAGACTTGGCAAGCAAATGATACCTAACTACTGTTTTTTCTCCTTGGAGAAGTTCTTCGATTTTAATTATTCCTTCAGGTTTAATATCAAGACCCAACTCTCCTTCCATTTTTCGTTTATAAGCTTCTATAAAAGATTCACCCATAAGCGGTTTGCCGCCCGGGAATCCCCAATGAAGCGGCATCCACTCATTTGTTTCTGGTTCTTGAAGAAGTAGTATTTTTTCCGAATGGGCTTGGATAATTACTTTAATAGCATTGGTGCGTGGATAATCATACCTCGGATCTGACATGGCATAAATATAGCACACAAGTAAAGAAATTTATAGAAAAATAAAACCCTCCAAAGCCACAGCGGTTAGTTTTTGTAAACTTCTTTTCTGTGTTGGACTTTATAAATAAATATGGTTTGTTTCTTTGAATCAAATAAATATATCGCTCTGTAAGGCCAAATTCGTAAAGAGAAACTTCCTTTTAATTTTCCCGATAATGGCTTTCCTTGATATGGATCAATTTTGAGCACAGAAATCTTTTTTGAAAGGAGTTTCTTTATGTTTTGTGGAAGTTTGAGGAAATTTTTCTCTGCAGCTTTTGTAATCTCAACTTTAACCATTTCACTTTAAAGATCGTACTTTTTAATTAAGCTGTCAAGAGAAATAGCTTTGCCTTCCTTAATTTCTTTTCTGGCTTGGGAGAGGTCCTTCAATATTTCTGGATTCTCAGAGATAACATCAAGTGTTTCTTGCCAGCTTTCAAGTTCGTCGATGGGCATAACAACAGCACGGGCCTTGCCACGGTGGGTGATAACGAATCTGCGTAAATTGTCGCCAACCTCATCAAGTAATTTGTAGAAGTTGGTTCTTGCCTCATTTGCGGGTAATGTAGATGCTAAATTTGCCATACTCAAATAGTACTATCAGTCGTACTATTTGTCAATACTCGAAACCCATGGGGGTTAACTTCGGAAATGTAATGCTTGGGCAAATTGTCTCAGATCTAGCTTAGGGAGTTTATCTAATTCAACATTGTAAACATTCAAATCAATTTTTTCTGTAAGATAATCGGCCGTGAGCTCTCAATTTTAGTTCACCAGCTTCCAGTTCTTCTATTGTTACTTTATGTTTTAATATACCCATTCGTTCTAAAAATCTTTCTGACTTCATAGCTGATTCTAACACAAGCTGGATTGCAGTCAAATTAGAGGATATAATTTGAGCATGACAACCGCAGATATTCGTAAAAAATATATTCAGTTTTTTGTAAAACGCAAACACAAAGAAATTCCCGGCTCTCCTTTGGTTCTCGAGAACGATCCCACAACACTTTTTACTTCGGCCGGGATGCAGCCTCTGATACCCTTTCTTAAAGGGGAAGAACATCCAAAAGGAAAGCGTTTGGTTGACTCGCAGCCTTCATTAAGGCTTCAGGATATTGAAGAAGTTGGGGATAATCGTCATACAACTTTTTTCGAAATGCTTGGAAATTGGTCTCTGGGAGACTATTTTAAAAAAGATCAGCTTGGCTGGTGTTTAGATTTTTTTGTTAAAGAACTTGGACTTCCAAAAGAGAAACTTTATGTAAGTGTTTTTGAGGGAACGATGGGGGTGCCTAAAGATAATGAATCTTTCGAAATATGGAAAAGCCTTGGAATTCCTGAAAGCAGAATTTTCTTTTATGGGGAAAAGAAAAACTGGTGGTCAAATTCTGGGACTCCTGATCAAATGCTGGCGGGTGATATTGGAGGGCCGGATTCAGAAGTTTTTTTTGAATTTGATGTCCCTCACGATCCTAAATTTGGAAAAGAATGTCACCCAAATTGCAACTGCGGAAAGTTTTTGGAAATCGGGAATTCGGTTTTTATCCAATATAAAAAAGACGGCCACCGGCTTACCGAACTTTCGCAAAAAAATGTTGATTTTGGAGGGGGACTTGAGCGAATTGCGGCTGCAGTTGGGAATGATCCGGATGTATTCAAAATCGACATGTTCGCCTCGATTATTCAGAAAATAGAAAGTGAAGTTGGTATTAATTACAATGCCGATGCCAAAAAAGACATAAGTTTCAGGATTGTTGCAGACCATTTAAGGGCCTCTTGCAATATTTTAGCAGAGGGAATTTTGCCATCAAACAAACTTCAAGGTTATGCACTAAGAAAGCTTATTCGCCGTGCAATGTTTCATATTCATTTGTTGGGATCTGGGATTTCCGGTTCCTCCGTTTCCCATATTGCTGAGGACTTGAAAAATCACTATTCCAACATTGATAAAAACTGGGCAAATATTACCGAAAACCTAAATGCGGAAGCCACAAGATTTGAGTCGGCACTTAAACGGGGGCTTGCCAAACTAACAAAAGCAGTTTCTGATGGCATTCAAATAGATGGTAAATTTGCTTTTGATCTTTTCCAAAATGATGGATTTCCGCTTGAACTTACAATGGAAATTTTGTCGCAAAATGGAATGGCTTTCTCGCAAGACGAAAAAGACTCATTTTCAGCCGAGTTTGAGAAACACAAAGAGCAAAGTAGAAGTATGTCAGCGGGACTTTTTAAAGGTGGACTTGAAAGTAAATCTGATGAAACTATTACAAAACTTCATACTGCAACACATCTACTCCACACCTCCTTAAGGAAAATTTTAGGTGAACACGTTTCTCAAAAAGGATCGCACATTACAAGTGAGAGGCTAAGATTTGATTTTTCTCACCCCAATAAACTAACCGAAAATGAACTTAAACAAGTTGAAGATCTTGTAAACGTTCAAATTAAAAAAGATTTAGCAGTCTCTTTTGAAACAACAACACTTGAGGACGCAATCAAAAAGGGTGCGCTTCACTTTTTTGCAGAAAAATATGGCAATGAAGTTAAAGTTTACTCAATAGGAAATCCTTCGACAAGCTCAAGACCTCCTTTCAGTCGGGAAGTTTGCGGCGGGCCCCACGTTGAGCACACTGGCGTGATCGGACATGTTAAGATTATTAAGCAAGAGAAGATTGGGGCAGGAATTATCCGAATCTATATTGCATTAACGTCATGAATATAAGCGAAGCTTGAGTTATGAACATCGAGGGCAAGTTATGAACATAAAAGATTTTTTAACAAACAGAGAATCGCCTCCGGAACACTTCTGGTCGCTTGTATTGGAACCTGGTTGGGTTCAAGCGGGACTTTGGTATATAAAAGACGATATTGCGGAAGTTGTGAGCGTGGGGCCTGCCTCTCCTTGGAATAACGAAGAAGATTTAATTACAGCGTCAGATGCGGCACTTTCTTCTACTATCCAGAAACTTTCAGATGACGGAGTTGAACCCACAAAAACCGTTTTTGGCGTTTCTTCCGCTTGGGTAAAAGGTGGGGAAATAAAAGAAGAGTTTCTGGTGACAATCAAAAAAGTTTGTACAAAGCTTTCACTTAATCCCGTTGGTTTTGTTGTTCTCCCCGAGGCAATCGCCCATCTTTATAAATCTGAAGAAGGCTCGCCCGTTAGCGCGATAATTTTGGGACTTGGAAAAGAATTTTTGGAATTATCCGTTTTTCAGCTTGGAAATTTGATAGGAACTACTCAGGTCGCAAAAAGTGTTTCACTCGTGGACGATGTTACAGAAGGTCTCTCCAGATTTGAAAATGCAGCCCCAATGCCTTCCAGGTTTATTGTTTATGACGGCCGTGAGGGAGAAGTAGAGGAGGCAAAAGATACTCTTTCGGAAGCCTCTTGGAGTGACGTAACCACTAAGAGTGTCAAATTTTTACATGCTCCAAAAGTTGAGATGTTGACGGTTGACAGGAAAGTTTTAGCGGTTTCACTGGCCGGGGCAAATGAAATCGGAAATGCATTACATGTTATAAAAAAGGAGGAAACTGTTGATACACTGCCAAAAGAAGAAGATGTAAATGTTTCTGAACCGCTTAATACAAAATTAGCCTCTGAACTTGGATTTGTTGTGGGGAAGGATGTATCAGAAAGCTTGCCAAAGGTAATGCCTTCTGTTGAGTACATTCAACCAAATTATTTGGCTAAAACCAAAAGTATGCTTCAAAATTTGTTTTTCTCCGGCGGCAGAAATAAGCTCGCCATACTTTTGGCGTCAGTTGCAGGACTTTTAATTCTGGGATTCGCGGCTTGGTGGTTTATGCCAACCGCAACTGTTTCAATTTATGTTGCCCCAAGGCAGTTTAGCCAAGATTCAGAAATTGTTATTTCAACAGACGGCACAAATGATTTAGCAAATGGAATTATTGCAGGTAACGTACTTTCCTCGAAAGCCTCAGGTGAAAAAAATGCAAAAACAACCGGAAGTAAACAAGTTGGAGATAAATCAAAAGGATCGGTAAATATTAGAAATGGAACAGCAAATAGTATTAATCTTTCCCAAGGCGCGCTAGTTGTATCCTCCGGGGACTTAGGTTTTACCCTGGACTCATCAGCCTCTGTTTCGGCGGCACTATCCCCCAGCTCACCCGGAACGTCTACAGTTTCTGTCACCGCCTCCTCAATCGGAGCAGAATATAACTTGGCAAAAGATGAAACTTTTAAAGTGGGCAACTTTAGTAAGTCGGTTGTTGATGCTGTATCAATAGCCGATTTTTCCGGAGGCTCCAGCCGTCAAATTTCTGCAGTTTCAAAAGAAGACCAGACTAATTTGGAAAAAAGCCTAATGGAAGAATTATCTCAAAAAACGGTTAACGACATGGGAGGGCAAACTTCAGAAGATGAACTACTGGCGGGAGAGGCGGTTTCTATTACAAAGTCTTCGGATTTATTTAGCGCCAAAGTGGGAGATGAGGCTGAAAACTTAAAATTAAGCTTGGATGTAACGGCAAAAGGGGTTACGGTTGACCGCGTAAAACTTCTTGAATATGCAAAAATAATTTTGAAAGATAAAGTCCCGGGAGGGTATATACTTCGGGACGATCAAATTGGTTTTGAATTTGAATTTTTGAGTGAAGATGGCGACGAGTTTAAATTTAAAGTTGGATTTTCTGCGAACTTTTTACCACAAATAAAGTCCGATGAGATAGTCGCAAAAATTGCCGGCAGAACGCCAGAAGTTGTAGAAAACTACCTCATTGGTGTTGCAGGCTACTCAAGGGCCGAAATAACCATAAAGCCAAAACTTCCATCATTCCTAAAAGTATTGCCCCATGTTAAGAAAAACATCAATTTGGAAATTTCTGCAGACAGATAGTTGGGCGTGTAGTATATTATTCTCAAGATGGACAGGAAAGTAATTTTACGAATTGCAGCCGCAATTTCTGGCATTTCAGGAATAATCATTTTGATTGGAGTTTTTTACCCCATTCTTTCCTATAACTCAACCTATTCCTCAAAGTATAATCAACTTCTGTCTCCTATTTCTGAAAAAAGTTTGGGCGCAGAAACTTCCCCCCTTGATTACACGCAGGCTAGTAACTGGTTTCAGGGAGGTGCAACAAAGGCTGACTTTAGTACTTCGAAGGTTGAATATTTCACTATCAGTATTCCAAAACTTAAAATTGACAAGGCAACGGTGGCAATAGGTGGGGAAGATTTGAGCGAGCACATTATTCAATATCCGGGAACTGCCCTTCCGGGGAAGCGCGGCAACTCTGTTTTATTTGGCCATTCAATATTGCCGATTTTTTATAACCCAAAAAACTACCTTTCAATTTTTTCCCTTCTCCCAACACTTAACATTGGAGACGAGATCGATGTTGATTATGACGGCGTGTCTTATAAATTTAAAGTTGAAACAATGTTTGAGGTTAGGCCCACAGATTTGCAGGTTCTTGACCAAGACTCCTCCGATTCATTTTTGACGCTTGTTACTTGCACGCCTCCGGGCGACCCCGGAAAACCAAAAAGATTGATTGTAAGAGCTAGAATAGTGATACCACAATGAAAACATTAGGAATTGATTACGGCAGAAGTAAGATCGGGTTGGCTATTAGTGAAGGTACTTTAGCTGAACCTTGGAAGGTGATTCGTGTTGATTCGTTTGAAGATGCTGTCGGAAAAGTAATGCAAGTAATAAAAGTAGAACAAGTAGAAAAGGTTGTAGTCGGAATTTCGGAAGGAAAAATGGGAGAAGAGTCCAAAAAGTTTGCAGAAAAAATCGGCGCAGAAACCTTTGACGAAACTTTAACCTCCCTTGATGCCCAAACGCTTTCGAGAGAAGCCGGAATCGGGCAAAAGAAAAGGCGAGAAATGGAAGATGCCTACGCCGCTTCAATTATGCTCCAGAATTATTTGGATCAAAATAGCTAACTTGACCTCAAGCCTTTCATGGTATAATTTGACTACATGTTCAAGAATGCAATTGCTCCCATCCAGGCTTGGCTTCTTTCTCAAGGTCGCTGTGTTGGTTGCGGAACGCCCCTTTCCCAAGGGAAAAGTAAAAAGACTAAGTTTGGAGAACAAGTAATCTGCAAGTGCGGACGCATTTACGTTAAAAAAGACGGAAAATTCCGTCGCGCTCTTTTGGAAGAAGTCTAGACTTCATGCTCAAAAAACTAATATTACTACCACTTCTTGCAACGTTAATCGTCGCCCTTGGAATTTTTTGGTTTTACAGTAACACAAAAGCTCCATCAAATGACTCAAAATTCAGTGATTTTTTGATTACCAAAGGAACCTCCGCCATGCAGGTTGGGAATAATCTTTATAAAGCGGGTCTTATTAAAAGCCCGCTTGCATATAAAATTTACATTCAATTTACAGGTAAATCAGGCAAAATCCCTGCAGGAGAATTCAGAATTGCCTCAAATATGAACCTTTTCCAGGTGGTTGAATCGCTTCTAAAGGGACCCATTGAGCTTTGGGTTACGGTTCCGGAGGGGCTAAGACGCGAGGAAATCGCCGCAAAATTTACAGCCGGACTTGACCGCGATCAAACATTTACCGATGAATTTTTGGTAGCTTCAAAAGGCAAAGAAGGAACACTTTTCCCTGATACTTATCTTTTTCCCAAAGATGCATCAGCATCCGCAATAGTCGCCAAAATGACTTCAACTTTCAAATCCAAAACCGCGTCCTTGGATAGTAGCGGTAGCCCACTTTCTTTTCAGGAAAAGTTAATTTTAGCTTCCATTATCGAAAGAGAAACAAAAACAGATGAAGAACGTCCCATTGTCGCGGGGGTGTTGATGAACAGACTTAACATTGGCATGGCTCTGCAAGTTGATGCCGCGGTCCAATATGCGGTAGGTACTCCAAAGAATTGGTGGCCGATTCTAACCAGAGATGATTTGACATCTGTCTCAAAATTTAATACTTACAAATATGCCGGGCTTCCTCCTTCTCCAATTGCAAATCCGGGAATTTCATCAATAAAAGCGGCCTATGCGCCAAAAGATAGTGACTATTGGTATTACATTCATGATCCGAAAGGGTTAATCCATTATGCCAAGACTTTGTCCGAACATAACGCAAATGTATCCAAATACCTGGAAAAATAGCAATTTAATCCTTGACATTAACAAATATCCTCATATAATCCGATCTTAGGCGTACATCGATGGTACGCACGTCCCGCATCTACTGTGCGGGTTTTGGTGTTTTCAAATAATAATAATGAAGCCTACACATAATCGTCGCAATTTTGGAAAAAAAGAAAAAAACTTACCTGAAATTGATTTGTCTCTCGTCCAGCGCGACTCGTGGAAATGGTTTCTCACAGAAGGCATTAAGGAAGAGCTCATCGCAATTTCTCCAATTGACGATTTTACAGGAAAAAACTGGCAGCTTTCCCTTGGGGAGCATTCACTTGGGCAGCCTTCAATTACCCCCAGACATGCGCAGTTTAAGGGCCTCACTTTCTCTTCTCCATTAAAAATTAGAGCTACACTAACAAACAAAAAAACAGGAAAACAAGTTGATCAGGAAGTATTTTTGGGAGATATTCCTCAAATGACCTCAAGAGGAACATTTATTGTCAATGGAATTGAGCGCGCCGTTATTAATCAAATTGTAAGGTCCCCAGGAGCTTATTTTTCGGGGGAACTTGATGCCTCTTCGGGACGAATTCTCTATAAAGCAGAAGTCAGGCCCCTTCACGGAAGCTGGTTGGAGTTTGAAGTTACTCGCGGGGACCTAATATACGCCAGAATTGATAGAAGAAGGAAAGTTTTGGCCACAGTGCTTCTGCGGGCAATGGGAGTTGAGGCGGAAAGTGAATTTACTTCACTTTTTTTGGAGGTAGATAAAAGTGAAAATCATAAATATATAAGCACCACTCTTGCAAAGGATTCAACAAAATCCCGTGAAGACGCCTTGATTGAAGTTTATAGGAAAATGCGCCCAGGCGAGCCTGCTGTATTGGACAATGCAGAAACCCTTTTTGCAAGTCTCTTTACGGACGGTAGAAGGTACGACCTCGGTAAAGTTGGAAGATTCAAAATCAATAAAAGGCTTGGTCTCACTATGCCGAATGAGAAAGCAACTTGGGTCCTGACCAAACAGGATGTAATAGCTGCTATTAAATACTTGATTGGTCTTCAAAATGGTGCAGGCAGACTGGATGACATTGATCATTTGGCAAATAGAAGGCTCCGAAGAGTTGGAGAGCTTGTTGCTGTTAATGCATTCAGAGTTGGACTTTTGAGGCTTGAGCGAAGTGTAAAGGAGAAAATGAGCTTGATTTCGGCGGATGATAATCCACTTCCGGCCAACTTAATTAATGCGAGGCCGCTTATTGCCTCACTTAATGAATTTTTTAGAAGCAATCAGCTTTCTACAATTTTGGATGACACAAACCCACTTTCGGAGGTTGATAATCTTAGACGTGTTTCGGTTTTGGGACCGGGTGGAATTAACCGTGAACGCGCCTCCTTCTCAATCCGTGATGTTAATGCATCTCAATACGGCCGAATCGATCCTGTCAGATCTCCCGAAGGACCAAATATTGGACTTGTTACTTACCTTGCGCTTTATGCCAGAATAAACGAGTTTGGATTTATTGAGGCCCCTTATAGAAAAGTTGAAAAAGTCAAAAAAGGTTCAAAAGTTATAGCTAAGGTATCCGATGAAATCGTTTATCTTACAGCCGATGATGAAGAGGAGTTTCACTTAACTCACTCAGGGGTTAATGTTGATGCGGACGGATTTATCATCGACAAACGCGTACCGCTTAGGTATAAAGCAAAGTTTATAGAGGGACCTTCCGAGCTGGTTGATTTTATTGACGTAACTCCAAGACAGGTTGTTGGGACATCGGCCTCTTTAATCCCATTCCTGGCAAATGATGAGGGAAACCGCGCTCTTATGGGATCAAACATGCAATGCCAGGCGGTTCCTCTGGTCAATCCTGAATCTCCTATTATAGGAACAGGTATGGAAGAGGTAATTGCAGCCGGAATGAAAAGAGTTCTAAGGGCCATTCATGTGGGTGTTGTTGAGGAAATAAAACCCGACAGAGTTATTGTACGGCTCGACAAAAAGGCAGATCCAGCGGAAATTACATCAGAAGATATTGAATTGACAGATAGCGGAAAGAAAGAAATTTACCACTTAACTAAATTCAAAAGAACCGCACATTCAACTTGCTACAACCAAAAAGTTGTTGTGACTTCTGGTCAAAAACTCAAAACGGGTGACTTGATTGTTGATGGCCCAGCTTCCGATAATGGAGAACTAGCCTTGGGACGCAATTTAACAGTTGCCTACACTAGCTTTGGAGGTTACGGATTTGAAGATGCAATTTTAGTTTCTGATAGACTTGTTAAAGAAGACTTACTAACTTCAATTCACATTGAAGAATATGACGCAGAAGTTGTAGACACCAAATTGGGTCCCGAGGAGTTGACCCGCGATATTCCAAATGTAGCTGAGGCGGAGTTAGCCAATTTGGCATCTGACGGAATTGTGGTAATCGGGGCAGAGGTTGGTCCAAATGATATTTTGGTAGGTAAAATTGCTCCGAAGGGGGAAACTGAGTTGACTTCAGAAGAGCGTTTACTCCGCGCAATCTTTGGTGAAAAGGCCAGAGAAGTTAGGGATACCAGTCTCCGCGTTCCTCATGGAGAAAAAGGAATAGTGGTTGATGTCCAAATGCTTGACCGTGAGGGTGGGGACGAGCTTGGGCCGGGAGTAATCAAAAAAGTTATTGTCAAAGTAGCTCAGATTAGGAAAGTTACAGTGGGGGACAAGGTTGCAGGGCGTCATGGAAATAAAGGAGTTGTATCCCGAATTCTCCCTGTTGCTGATATGCCCTACCTTGCAGATGGAACATCGGTTGACATAATCATTTCTCCTTTGTCGGTTCTATCACGTATGAACCTTGGGCAGTTGATGGAGGCGCATTTGGGTTGGGCAATTCAAACAAGCGGGGAAAAAGCGGCCCTTCCTGTTTTTGATAAACTTGGCGAAGATACACTTTCTGAAGAGCTCAAAAAAGCCGGACTTCCGGTAACAGGTAAAGCAAGGCTTTACGATGGAAGAAGCGGAGAAGCATTTAAGGAAGATACTGTTGTTGGAGTTGCCTACATCATGAAGCTTATACATATGGTGGAGGATAAAACCCACGCCCGCTCAACCGGCCCATACTCGCTTGTTACTCAACAGCCACTGGGCGGTAAAGCACAAATGGGAGGCCAAAGACTTGGAGAGATGGAAGTCTGGGCGCTTGAAGCACATAGAGCCTCCTACACCCTACAGGAAATGCTTACAATTAAGTCCGACGACGTTTTGGGACGCGCCAAAGCATTTGAGGCAATTGTCAAAGGAACAGATATTCCTGAGGCTACAATTCCTGAATCATTCAGAGTTTTGGTACGAGAATTAAATTCACTGGGACTTTCAATTGAGCCAAAGGGTGTAAGCTACGCTAAAGCCGATGAAGGCTCAGTTCTCGAAGGAGAAGAGTTGGCCAAAGCGGCAGGTGCTGAGATAATTGCAACAGATGAACTGATTGCAAAAGAAGGCACAATGGAAATTGTAGAAGTAGTACAACCCAACTAATATGGACACACAAACTGTTACAAACGACCTTAAAGACTTGGCGGATTTCAAAAGTTTGTCAGTAAAGTTGGCCTCACCCGATGAAATCAGGCGCTGGTCAAGGGGCGAAGTCACAAAACCGGAAACAATTAATTATAGAACCCTAAAGCCGGAAAAAGATGGACTTTTTGACGAGCGAATCTTTGGCCCCACCAAAGATTGGGAATGTTACTGCGGGAAGTACAAAAGAATCAGATATAAGGGTGTAATTTGCGACAAATGCGGAGTCGAAGTTACCCAGGCAAGAGTCAGGCGTGAGCGAATGGGGCATATTACCCTCGCCACCCCAACTGCACACGTTTGGTTTTTTAAAGGAGCACCTTCAAAAATCTCACTTATTTTGGGAGTTGCGCCAAGGGGACTCGAGCAAGTAATTTATTTTGCCAGATATTTGGTAATTGATGTTAATGAAGACTTGAGAGTCGATGCTGTCAAAAATATTCAAAAAGCTCAAGACGCCAGGCTTATTGATGTGGTGGAATCATTCAAGGTAAGACGCGATGCGTTGGGACTTGAGGCAAAAGATGCAGGAGTCAAAATTTCTGAAAAAATTAAAGACAAGGAGCAGGCAACGCTTGCAATTTCAGAAATTGAGCTGGACCTCAGGAAAAAAGAAACAGCGATTAGCGAGGAAGAAAAATCCACAATCGAAAAAACTGAACAACTTTTTGGGAACCTAATGTCTGTTATAAAAGGACTTAAACCTTTAAGTATTCTTTCTGAGGAGGAATACGACGAACTTTCAGAGCACAATGCGGCCTCTTTCTTTATAGTAAAAATGGGTGCGGATGCAGCCCTTTCCGCACTGGAAAAGATTAATTTGGAAGAAATTTCAAAAGAAATCAAGAAAGAAATAGTCACAATAAAGGGCGGGAGCTCAAGATATATTAAAATCGTTAAAAGACTCAAACTTGTTGATGGCCTCCGTCGCGCAAAGGTTAATCCTGCCTGGATGGTTATTAAAGTTCTCCCGGTACTTCCTCCCGACCTTCGTCCCATGGTTCAACTTTCAGGAGGTAGGTTCGCAACAAGCGACTTAAACGATCTTTATAGGCGTGTAATTAACCGAAATAATCGCCTTAAGCATTTAATCGGTCTTGGGGCTCCTGAAATAATTCTTAGAAATGAAAAAAGAATGTTGCAGGAAGCGGTTGACTCTTTGATTGACCAATCCCAAAGGAAAGCAACAAGAAAGTCACGTGGCCGTCAACCATTAAGATCGTTATCCGACATGCTTCGCGGAAAACAGGGTAGATTTAGACAAAACCTTCTTGGAAAACGTGTCGACTATTCTGGTAGGAGCGTCATTATAGTTGGACCTGAGCTAAAACTTACTCAGTGCGGACTTCCAAAAGATATGGCACTTGAGATGTTTAAGCCGTTCGTTCTTCGGGAAATGATTGCCAGGGGAATCGCACCAAACGTTAAAAGCGCCAAAAACATGCTTGATAAACGTCCGCCTGAAGTTTTTGACATTTTAGAGGAAATTACAAAAGATCATCCAATTCTTTTGAACCGCGCCCCAACCCTACATAAACTTTCTATTCAAGCTTTTTATCCAATACTCATTGAAGGAAGCGCAATTCGTCTTCACCCTGCGGTTTGTGCGGGCTTTGGTGCTGACTTTGATGGAGATCAAATGGCTGTTCATATCCCTCTTTCCACTCAATCAATTGAAGAGGCAAAAACCCTCATGCTTCCTACAAATAATTTACTAAGATCCTCAGACGGGGCTCCTGTTGCAACACCATCATCAAAAGAAATGGCGCTTGGGGTTTACTACCTCACAAGTGAGGATACAAGACTTCCCGTTTTTAACACTGTTTTTGGAGACCGCGAAGAAGCAGTTACTGCTTATCAATCGGGACTTGTTGAACCAAGACAAAAAGTTTTGGTTAGAACCGGCGGAAAAATAATTGAGACAACTGTCGGAAGAATTCTCTTTAACGAAGTCTTACCTGAAAATTTTGAATTTGTAAATGAAGGCGCAACATCGTCAATTATCAAAAGCCTTTTTGTTAAAGCTTACGCGGTGGTATCAAAAGATAGGGTTGTTCAAATGGTTGACGATATTAAGGATCTTGGATTCTTTGGAGGAACCATGTCTGGCCTTTCATTCGGAATTTTTGACGCAAAACTTTATCCGGGGAAGTCGGCTGTTTTGGCGGAGGCAGACAAAAGAGCCTCGGATATTGACGATAACTTTGGCCAGGGCTTAATTACCGCTGAGGAAAAAAGAAGGCTTACACAAGAAGTTTGGATTGAAGTTTCAGAAGATTTGGCCGACAAAACCTGGGCCGAGCTTGAGCCAACTAATCCAATAAGACTTGTAATTGATGCAAAAGTAGGGCGCGCCTCAAGAGATCAAGTTAAACAGCTTTCCGCTATCCGCGGACTTGTTGTTGATCCATTGGGAAAAATAGTTGAACTTCCGATTAAAAGTAATTTCAGAGAAGGGCTTTCAATCTTTGAATACGTCACCAGCTCACGCGGTTCCAGAAAAGGACTCACAGATACTGCAATTAAAACTGCCGATGCCGGATATTTGACAAGAAGGCTGGTTGACGTTGCCCACGATGTTTTGATCAGAATTGAAGACTGCGGATCAAAAGAGGGCCTGTTAATTTCAAAATCGGTAAGGCCAAACATATTTAATTCAAGAATACTGGGGAGAATTGCCGCATCGGATGTTTCCGGTAAAAAGAAGAGTGTAATTGTTGCAAGCGGTGACATTATTGATGAGGAAATAATTAAAAAGATTGAAGAATCGGGAGTTTCCGAAGTTACTGTCCGTTCCCCACTTACTTGTCAGGCAAGATATGGAATGTGTGCAAAGTGCTACGGGCTCGATTTGGGAACCAAGATGGTTGTTGATCTTGGAACTCCTGTTGGCGTAATTGCCGCCCAGTCAATCGGTGAGCCGGGAACTCAGCTTACTCTTCGTACCAAGCACGCAGCCGGAGTTGCAGGTGTAGTTGACGTTACTCAAGGACTTCCAAGAGTGGAGGAACTATTTGAAAGCAGAACCCCTAAAGTACTATCTGCACTTTCAGAAATTCCAGGAAAAGTCACAGTTTCAGAGGGTGAGGAAGGTTGGAAAGTGACAGTTACAGCCAAGGGTACGCCAAAGGAGGAAAGGGAATATATTATTCCAAAAACACTGCAGCTTGCAGTTACCGATGGCCAGTTGATCGATTCAGGAGTCGCTCTTGCACATGGGCCACTGGACCTCAAAGAAATTCTTTCAATAAAAGGCCTAAAAGCAGCGCAGGAATATTTGGTTTCAGAAGTTCAAAAAGTCTATGAATCTCAGGGAATTCCAATAAATGATAAGCACATTGAAGTAATTGTCAGAAAGATGAGTGATGAGGTAAGAGTTGTGACTCCGGGCGACACTCCTTTCCTTCCTGGAGACGTTGCAAGTAGGGCATCATTTGAAGAGGAAAACGAGAAAGTATTGGCAGCAGGAGGCGAGCCGGTTTCCGCCCAGCAAGTAATTCTTGGAATTACAAGACGCTCACTTTATACTGAAAGCTGGCTTTCAGCTGCATCATTTGAGCAGACAACAGATATTTTGACCGAGGCTTCCCTTTTGGGACGTGAAGACAGATTATTGGGACTAAAAGAGAATGTCATTATTGGAAGATTAATCCCGGTATCTGCAGAAAGAGCTGCAATGCCCCAAAGTGTAGCTCCAAACAAAGTCAACTAATATGCCAACAATTAATCAATTAACCAAAAAAGGCAGAGGCAGAATCAGAAAAAAGGCAAAAACAGCCTCACTTAAGCGTTGGTTTAATGCAAAAGACAGAATTTTTGGTGAAAATGCTTCTCCTTTCAAAAGAGGGGTAGTTTTGGCTGTTCGTACAATGACCCCAAGAAAGCCAAACTCAGCTCTTCGTAAGGTCGCAAGAGTTCGTTTATCCAACAAACAAGAAATCACAGCCTATATTCCTGGGGAAGGACACGAACTTGCCGAACACTCTATCGTAATGGTCAGAGGGGGTCGCGTTAAAGACTTGCCAGGTGTAAGATACAAAGTTGTCAGAGGAAAATTTGACGCTACCGCAGTCGTGGGAAGACAAAACGGAAGAAGTAAATATGGAGCCAAAAAAGGGCAAGCTGTGACAGCAAAATAATGTCAAATGATAAAAAGACAAATGCTAAATTTATCATTTAGTTTTTTAGCATTTAGAATTTAATAGATATGGCAAGAAAAGGAACAACAAGACAAAGACCAACCACACCTGATCCTATTTATGGAAGTAAATTTATTGCTAAGCTCATAAACAGGAGCATGTATGATGGCAAAAAATCAGTTGCCCAAAAAGAAGTTTACGGGGCACTCGACCTCATTAAAGAAAAAACCAAAGAAGACCCAATAAAAGTTTTTGACAGAGCGCTTGAGAATATTAAGCCAACAATGGAAGTCAGGGCCAAGCGTGTTGGAGGAGCTGCCTACCAGGTCCCGCAAGCGGTAAGGGGCGCCAGAAAAGATTCTTTGGCCATCCGCTGGTTGGTCGAAATTTCCAACAAAAGATCAAATTCAGAATTTCATACTTATGCAGAAAAGCTGGCGGCTGAGATTATTGATGCCGCGAGTGGCGAAGGTGGAGCAGTAAAGAAAAGACAGGAAATTGAAAAAATTGCAGAAAGCAATAAGGCATTTTCTCACTTTAGATGGTAGATCCTATAGTCTAATTTTTCACGACTATTGACTTCGGTCTTTCTTCGGTTTAAATTTAATTAATGCCCACTATTTTATCTCAAATAAAATTATGTATTAGGTGTGGAAAGAAACTTGATTGGGGTAAAAAGTTTTGTTCAAGGGAATGTAAATCTCTAAGTCAAATTAAAAGAATTACACTATCCTGCTTGGGTTGTGATAAGAATTTTCAAATAAAACCTTACCTTAAAAGAAAAGCAAATTTTTGTTCACTGAGATGCTATCGTGATATAACTAAAACAAAAGAAACAAGATCGTGCACAATTTGTGGAAATAAATTTACTGCGACAGATAGCCAGATTCGTGATGGGTTTGGGATTTATTGCAGTAGAAAATGCCAACACACAACTTATCCAAAACAGATTAAAAAAATCTGCCCGAATTGCCAGAAGGTTTATTGGGTTCCCCCATGTTGGGCACCAAAGAGAACATTTTGTAGCAAAAAATGCCAAGACGACTCAATGCGAGATTATGTTTCTAGGATTTGCCGTCATTGTAAAAATGAATTTGAATTGCCTAGAAGCGATCTAGATCGCGGAAGAGGTAACTTTTGTACTTACAGATGCTACTTAACTTATCGCGGACCTTCACTTTTAGAAGAAAAAATGGAAAGAGTTTTAAATTTCGCTGGAATAAAATTTGAACGCGAAATTAAATTCAAAAGGTTCCATGTAGATTTTCTCATAAGGAGTTTAAAAACTGTCATTGAATGCGACGGTGAATATTGGCATTTAATGCCAAAAATTCAGGAAAGAGATAAAAGGAAAGACAAACTTCTTAAAAGCTTGGGGTATAAAATTTTTAGATTTTCTGGCCACGAAATAGATAAATTTACAGAAAAGGAACTTTCAAATAAAGTTGCAAATATATTTCACCTGTGAACCATTGCTTTTTAGGCAGAGAGAGGGTAATATCAGCTTCAATATGGCGATAGTTTTTACTCCTTCAAAAAAGACATCTGATGGAAGACAAACATATTTTCCACACGACGGTAATGTTTCGCAGACGAAAAAATTAACCAATGGTAGAGAAGTTGTTGTTCCTGGTAAAGTTGGAAGCGATGGCCTTATAGTTCCTCCTGTAAAGAAAGATTTTTGGTTGAGAGATTTTCTTCAACGAAGGGAACGGGGAGTATAATACCATTGAATTAAAGCCCCCAGCCTGTTAAAATCACTCTTGCTTCCAGTTCGGAAGTTTTGTTTTGAGTAGCCACTAATCTCTAGTCACTATTCACTAATCACTAACTCATGGCAGAAGTAGCAAAGAAAAAAGCAAGTATAGTTGTAACGGCAACAAAGGACCGTAATGTTTCCTATGAAAAGATCCGTAATATCGGCATTATTGCCCATATTGATGCCGGTAAAACCACAACTACAGAAAGACTTCTTTTTGAGACGGGCCGAACGTATAAGTTAGGATCCGTCGATGAAGGAACAACCGTTACCGACTGGATGGCCCAAGAAAGAGAACGTGGAATTACAATCGTTTCTGCTGCAATCACCGCTTTTTGGGACTTAAAAAAGGCCACTTCGGTCGAAGCCGGTCACTACAGAATTAATTTGATTGACACCCCCGGCCACATTGATTTTACAGCAGAAGTTGAACGATCACTCCGCGTTTTAGATGGTGCCGTAATGGTTTTTGACGGCAGAACAGGTGTTGAATCCCAATCAGAAACCGTGTGGAGACAGGCAGACAAATATAATGTTCCAAGAATTTGTGTTCTTAACAAATTGAACCTAATTGGAGCCGATTTTGAGGGTTCATTGGTTTCTATCAAAGACAGGCTTGGTGCCAATGCAGTGCCTGTAATTTACCCAATTGGCCAGGAGCATGAACACCGTGGAGTAATTGATTTGATAACAATGAAGGCACTTACCTATAAAGATGTTGCCGATGCCGGTTTAACCGAAGGGGAAATCCCATCAGATCTTCTGGAAGTCGCCAAAAAATACAGAACCGATCTTTTGGAGCGTGCATGTGAGTTTGATGATGAGGCACTGGCCAAGTTTTTGGAAGGCCAAGAGATTGACGAAGTTACACTCAAAAAAGCAATCAGAAAAGGTGTAATTTCCGGTAAACTTTTCCCAATTTTTGGAGGAGACAATAGAACCGCAGAAGCTCAGCTTCTTTTGAACGGCGTTGTTGAATATTTGCCTTCCCCAAATGATTTGCCGCCAGTCGAAGGAATTGATCAAAAAACTGGAGAAAAAACTACCCGTGAGCGCAAAAACGAAGCTCCATTTTCAGGTTTGGCATTTAAAATCATGACCGATCCGCACGTAGGACGCTTGGTTTATGTCCGTGTTTATTCGGGAAAACTTTCGGCAGGACAGCAGGTTTATAACTCCACCAAGCAAAAATACGAAAGAATTGGAAAGCTTATTCTTCTTCACGCGGATCAACGTGAGCTTATCGAAGAAGCCTATGCAGGAGAAATTGTGGCTGTGGTAGGAATTAAAGACACTTCAACCGGGGACACCTTGTGCGACCCTGATCACCAACTTAACCTGGAATCAATCAGCTTCCCGGAACCTGTTATTTCACTGGCCATTGAACCTGCAACCAAGAGCGACCAGGAGAAAATGGGACTGGCACTTGGCAAGCTTTCCGATGAGGATCCAACCTTCAGAATTAAGAGTAACCCGGAAACCGGCCAAACCATTATTAGTGGTATGGGGGAACTGCAACTTGAAGTGCTCGTAGACCGCATGAAACGTGAATTTGGGGTCGTTGCCACAACCGGAGCACCACAAGTAGCCTACAAAGAAACTATCAAGAAAGAGGGCGTTGGTGAAGGTAAATACATCAGGCAAACCGGAGGTCGTGGTCAGTACGGACATTGTTTACTTAGGATCGAGCCAATGGGCAGGGGTGAGGGATTTGAATTTAAAAGCGAAATCAAGGGCGGTGCCATTCCACAGGAATACATTAACCCAATCGAAAAAGGTGTCAAAGAAAAAATGGAGAATGGAATTTTGGCAGGGTTTCCTATCGTTGACATGAAGGTCGCGGTTTACGATGGAAGCTATCACGACGTCGATTCTTCAGAAATTGCGTTTAAGATCGCAGGAAGCATGGCCTTGACCGACGCTTTTGGAAAGTCCAGCCCGATTCTTCTTGAGCCTATCATGAAAGTTGAAGTTTCAACTCCCGACGAATTTATGGGAGACGTGATTGGGGACTTGTCCAGTAAACGCGCCCAAATTTCCGGAAGTGAGAAGAAGGGAACAATGACAATTATTAATGCTACAACCCCACTTGCTGAGCTTTCAGGATATGCAACCAAATTGAGATCTCTTACTCAAGGGCGTGCATCATATTACATGGAGCCATCCCACTACGAAGAAGTTCCAAACAACATTACTCAGGCAATTATTGCCAAAGCAGGCAAGATTGAAATGCCTCGCGGCTAAACTCCTCTAATTTTCTCTAAATTCCTGTAAATCAGTATATTTGCTGTTTTTGAAGCTGAATTTAAATTTTTTAGTATCTTCCTTAATCCACATTTTTTCTCTCTTTGTTTTATAGTCTTTTTCATCCACAAAACAATGAGCGTAGATTTCGTTTTTACCACGCTTTTCTTCAAAATAAACTTCGGCCAGTTTTCCGTTTACTTTCCCAAAACACCACATAGCTGATTTTATCAGATGGGGCATTATCAAGCCAAATATTCAATATTGACACTCCATCTCAAAACAAGTATTTTGGCGTAATGGCAGATTTAGATTTATCAAATATTACACTCCAAGAACTTAACGAATTATTAGAAAACGGCACCATTACTATGGTACGAGAGGTAGGAACCTCATGGTCTTTGAAGGCGGGTGAAAAAACAGTAGGCATGGTTAATGCTGATACACTGTTAGGCGAGGCGGTAGTTTCTGTCGGCGGGAGGGAATTGGGTAGATTTGATCCAAATGAGCGATGATTGGTATTGTCCCCACTTCGCCCAAGGCTTCGCGGGGCAGGCACTCCTTAGTGACTATTGACATAGTCAATTAGCCTCGAATATAATACACTTACTTGGGGCAGATGGTGCCTCTTGTTTTTTGAGAGTCGAGTTTGTATAATTGCCTCTCTAGTATCTAATATCTAGTCACTAATATCTAATAATATGGCAGACGCAAAACAAAAATTTGATAGAACAAAGCCACACGTAAATATTGGTACTATTGGTCACGTTGACCATGGTAAGACCACTTTGACTGCTGCAATTTCTACAGTTTTGTCCAAACAACCGGGAAACACCTCAAAAGCTTACAAATTTGACGAGATCGATAATGCTCCTGAGGAAAAAGAAAGAGGAGTTACAATCAACATCTCCCACATTGAGTACGAAACCGCAAAAAGACATTATGCCCATATTGACGCCCCGGGGCACGCCGACTACATCAAAAACATGATTACAGGTGCTGCACAAATGGACGGTGCAATTCTTGTCATCTCGGCAGCTGATGGGCCCATGCCACAAACCCGTGAGCACGTTATTTTGGCCAGACAGGTCAATGTTCCTTCCATTATCGTTTTCCTCAATAAATGCGACACAGTTGATGACCCGGAAATCATTGATTTGGTTGAGGCAGATGTCAGAGAACTCCTTAAGAAATACCAATATCCGGGAGATGAAGTTCCTGTTATCAGAGGCAGTGCTCTTAAGGCTATGGAAGGCGATGCTGATGCAGAAAAGAAAATCATGGAACTTATGGATGCGGTTGATACATACATTCCAACCCCAGTCAGAGACACAGAAAAGCCGTTCCTTATGCCAGTTGAAGATGTATTTACAATCTCCGGACGCGGAACAGTTGTTACAGGTAGGGTTGAGCGCGGAATAGTTAAGCTTAATGAGGAGCTTGAGATAATTGGACTTAAGGATACTCAAAAAACAGTCGTAACCGGCCTTGAAATGTTCAGAAAGCTTCTTGATGATGCTCAAGCCGGAGACAATGTTGGAGTACTTATCAGAGGAATTGAGAAAAACCAAGTTGAGCGCGGACAAGTTCTTGCAAAAATAGGAACAGTCAAAGCTCACACAGAATTTGACGCGGAAGTCTATATTCTTAGCAAAGAAGAGGGTGGGCGTCATACTCCATTCTTCACAGGTTATAAGCCTCAGTTCTACATTAGAACTGCAGACGTAACAGGAGAAGCAACTCTTCCTGAGGGAATCGAAATGGTTATGCCTGGGGACAATGCCAAGATGAAAGTTAAGCTTATTGCCCCGGTGGCCTTGGAAGAAGGACTTAGATTTGCAATCAGAGAAGGCGGGCACACAGTTGGAGCAGGCGTCATTACTAAAGTAACAGCATAATAGGAAAGCACATTAAAGATGGCTACAGGAAGACTTAGAGTCAAACTCAAAAGCTACGATCACCGTGTGATCGATGAAGCGGCAGCGAAGATAGTCGATACTGCTTTGGCTTCCGGTGCAAAAATTATTGGTCCGATTCCTCTCCCCACAAAAAGAACCCTAATGGCAGTCAAAGAAGGTCCTTTTGTAGACAAAGACGCCCAGGAGCATTTTGAAATTCTGGTTCATAAACGCCTAATCGATATCATCGACCCCTCCCCCCGCACAGTCGATTCCCTTGGGAATCTAGACCTTCCTGCAGGCGTGTCAATCGAAATAAAAATGTAACGCAAGTTACATTTACTTCTACGCCGAGTGCCCCGTCAAAATCGCTCTTTGAGCCGTGAACGAATAGTTCCCAAAAGGTGAAAGGTAAGATTGACTGGGGCTGGAGTCAGTATTGAGATTAAGATGTAATTATCCTATAACTCTTGACTTCTTCTTCTTCTTCTTCTGTTAGGATTCCCCCAGCTTGCACATTTTGGCTTAAAAAGACAAATTTTTCTATTCTAACGATGATGATGAAGAGGAGATAAAATGAACCGTTTAATTCGTGTTGAAAGCCATCCGAACAGCCGTGTTCGTGATTTTCATATCAACCGCGTGGTTTCTCAGTCAGTAATTGAACATTTCATGCGCCCTTTGCGGGATAGCTCAGAGAGCTATCTTACAAAAGTTGGTGATCCAGGCGCAGAAGTTGTCCGTTCACTTATGCGTCTTCCGGGCGTCACTGAGATTTTCATCAAACCCTACGTGGTCGGTGTTCACATTTCTGATGTTCATGACTGGGATTCTCTGGAGCCGAGCGTACTTCGGGTACTTTGCACCAAAGTGTTCGGCACAGATCTCAACGACGTTCAGATCGAACACAAGTAAAAAGCCTTTGCCAAAATGCGCAAGACTGGCCTAGCGCTAATGATAATAGAGGATTTCCTCTTTTTGAAATTAGTGCTAGGTCTTTCTTGTTTTACGAGGCTGATTGACCTTGTTGCAATATTAAGATATAATGCGTCTATGACATTCAATGTGAATGTCTGTCAGCGCGTAAGCGCTGTCATAACAAGAAGTGGATAGACTAAAAACAACTACCACAATTAGTAGTCTTTGAAGGAATCTTCTTTTTGAAGCGCCTTTCAGAGGCGCTTTTTTTGTTTAATGTCCCTCGACTCTTTTGAGATCGTTCGGGATCCAGAACAAATATGAATATCAATACAATATTGGGCTCAAAATCAGGCATCAGCCAGACTTTCGTCAATGGTTTACGGATTCCGTCCACCAAAGTTGTGGCTGGTCCATGCGTGGTCACAGGAATTAAAAGTATGAATAAGGACGGTTACTGGGCAATTCAGTTAGGTTTCGGGAGTAGAACTTCAAAAAATATTTCAAGAGCTGTAAAAGGTCATTTAAAACACTTTCTGGCAAAGCCAGATCCTGCTCTGTCTGGCACAGCCAGACCTAGCTCTGCAAGGCAGGACAAAAGCACTCAGCTTCAAAATTACCCCAAGCATATACGCGAAATTAGAGTCGATTCTGCGCCAGAGTTCAAAGTCGGAGACGTAATTACACTCTCCGATATTTTTTCTGTTGGAGATCTTATTTCAGTAACTGGGATCAGTAAAGGAAAAGGCCATGCCGGAGTTGTTAAAAGACATCACTTTAGGGGGGGACCAAAGACTCACGGACAATCAGATCGCCACAGAGCTCCAGGATCAATCGGACAAACAACAACTCCGGGACGCGTTTACAAAGGGAAAAGGATGGCAGGAAGAATGGGTGGGGAAACCGTGACAATCAAAAATGTCCATGTAATTGGAATCGATAAAGAAAAAAACGAAATGTTAATTTCTTCACCAATTCCGGGAGCCCCAAACGCAATTTTGACAATAATTAAGCTTGCCGCAGGGTCTTTGGCCGACCTTGAACACGAAGTTGAGGCAGTAGTAATTGAAGAGGCACCGGCAGAACCAGCCTCCGCTCCAGCCGACGCCAAGGCTATGGCTGGCAAGGAAGCTACGGCGGGCAAGGAAGAAGCGCCAAAGGAGTAAATAATATGAAAATAAAAACATTTAGTCTAAAAGGATCAAAAACAGAGGACACAAACCTTCCAAAGGAATTATCCCAAAAAGTTAAGCTTGGCGTTTTGGCACAGGCTATCCATATTTATGAAGCCAGAAGCCACACCGGATTTTCCAAAGTTAAAACCAGAGCAGAGGTCAATAGAACCACCAAAAAAGTTTATAAACAAAAAGGAACCGGTGGCGCCAGACACGGAAGCAGGCGCGCTCCAATCTACGTTGGTGGAGGAGTTGCCCACGGACCAAAGATAGAAAAAAGAGCAGTCGGAATTACCAAGGCTTTTAGGGCCTTGACCAAAAATATGGCAATTTCCCAAAAAGTGGGAAGAGGTGAAGTTGTAGCCGTATCTGGGGTCGCAAAAGCTGCAAAAACAAAAGATTTTGGGCAACTTTTAAAAGTTTTTGCCAAGGAATTTCCAAAGGCCAAAAAGTTTTCCTTTGCATTTGCAAAAGAAAATGCAGATATTAGAAAAGTCGTCTCAAACATTAAAAATGTCGGAGTTCACCAATTTTCAGACATAAACGTTTTGGATATTTATAGAGGCGGAGTTTTGGTTTTGGACAAGGACATATTCTTATGAAATTAATTCCAATTTACACAGAAAAAAGCACAATCTTAGCAAAGCAGGGAAAATACACTTTCTCGGTGGATTTGACTGCAGGGAAAATTGCCATCAAAAAGGCAGTTTTGGATGTTTTTGGGGTACACGCAGTCGATGTTCGCACAATAAGGACTTATGTCGAGCACAAAAGAAATGCCAGAGGCACAAAAATGAAAGTAAGAGCTGTCAAAAAGGCAATTATTACAATAAAAGAAGGCGAGAAGATGGATTTATTTGAAGAAAGGAAGAAGTCCCGGTGAGATAGCATCAGATGCATCTCACGGGATCCCGTTAGATGCTCTGAAAGAGCTATCTAACTGGGAAAAAAATAATATGCACAAACTAAAAAGAATACTAAAAAATAAAGCCGGAAGAAGACTTGGAAGAGTCTCCGTTCGCCATCAAGGTGGCCGCGAAAAAAGGCAATTACGCTTAATCGACTTTAAAAGAAACAAGCTTGAAGTTTGGGCAAGAGTTGAGGTCATTGAATACGATCCAAACAGAAACGCCGAGATTGCGTTAGTCGTATACGTTGACGGAGAAAGAAGGTATATTTTAGCCCCCGTTGGGCTTAAAATGGGAGATCGCGTGGTGAGCTCTGAAAGCGCGCCAATTGAGCCCGGTAACACCCTTCCCTTGAGCGCGATTCCGGTTGGAACTCAGATTCATAATATTGAAATTAGGCTCGGAAAAGGTGGACAGGTAGTTAAAAGCGCAGGATCATTCGCAGTTATTTTTGGAAGAGAAGAAGAATACGTTTTGGTCAAACTTCCATCAGGGGAAATTAGGAGATTTAATCCAAAGGCCTATGCCTCAATCGGACAAGTTGGCAATGTTGAGCATAAAAATGAAATTATCGGTAAAGCCGGAAGAAGAAGGCACATGGGAGTGCGTCCAACTGTAAGAGGAGTTGCCCAACATCCTGATTCCCATCCACATGGTGGAGGAGAAGGCAGATCTGGAGTCGGTATGAAGCATCCAAAGACTGTTTACGGTAAAAGTGCCGTTGGAAACACCCGAAACAAAATGAAATATTCCAATCGCTTGATTGCTCAAAAGAGAAAGGGAGCAAAAGGAGTAGTAGCCAGTAAATAAATATGTCACGATCAAATAAAAAGGGACCATACGTTGACCCAATCTTAGTTAAAAAGATTGAAAAAGGTATGGGGACAAAAGAAAACCCAATCAAAACTTGGTCAAGGGGTTCCCAAATCGCGCCTAGTTTTGTGGGTAAATATTTCCAAATCCACAACGGTCGCATCTTTATTGACGTATTTATAACAGAAGACATGGTTGGTCACAGACTCGGCGAGTTTGCTGCAACCCGCACATTCAGAGGACATGGAGAAATTGTAAAGAGAACACAAGACAAGACCTAACATTATGGAAAAAACATACATCAGTACACAAAAATATTTGATAACAAGCCCAAGAAAATTGAGACTAGTGGCCGTTATGGTCAAAAAGTTAAAGCCGGTAACTGCAATTGAACAAATGCCTTTTATTGCCAAAAGGGCATCCGAGCCACTGCTTAAAGTAATTAAAACAGCAGTTGCTAATGCAAGGAATCTTGGAGCATCCGATACCGATTTAATTTTCAAAGAAATTCAAATTGGTGAAGGACCAAGACTTAAGCGCGGAAGAGCGGCAAGCAGAGGACGCTGGCACCCATATGCAAAGAGAATGTCACACATAAGAGTAGTTCTAACAACAAAAGCAAAAATCAAAAATGGGACAAAAAGTTAATCCAATCGGCATAAGAATAGGAACATTTTTACCTTGGAGATCAAGGTGGTTTTCCGACTCTGCAACATTTAAGGATTTCTTACTTGAGGACATTAAAATAAGACGTGGACTTACGGAAAAGCTAAAGCTTGCAGGAGTAACGGGAGTAGAAATCGAAAGACTTCCAAAAAGTTTGGTAATTGTGATTACAGTTTCAAGGCCGGGTGTGGTTATTGGTAGGGGAGGCTCAGGAATTGAAGACGTCAAAAAGTTTGTTCTTGAGATCATCAAAAAAGTCCGCGGCAAGAATCTTAAGGATGTTAAGATTGATATTCGTATTAACGAGGTCAAAAATCCCGAAATTTCGGCCCAACTTGTGGCAGAAAGAATAGTGTCCGAAATGGAAAGAAGAATTCCCCACAGACGCGCAGTTACAAAAGCGATCGAAAGAGTTATGAGCTCGGGTGCTAATGGGATTAAGGTTACCTTAAGCGGACGCGTGGGCGGTGCCGAAATTTCAAGAACAGAAAAGTTCAAAGCAGGTTCGGTTCCAACACAAACCTTAAGAGAAAGTATCGATTATGCACAGGTTCCCGCAGCTTTAAAAAGAGGATATGTCGGAGTCAAAGTCTGGGTGCATAAGAAGGGGGAAAGCCAGTAATTAGTAAATAGCCATTAGATATTAGTAAAAACTAATGTCTAAGCTAATAACTAACTACTAATCGCTAATTACTAAACTATGTTACAACCAAAAAGAAGAAAATATATAAAAGAGTTTAGAGGAAGAAGAAGGGGTTTGGCCACTCGGGGCAATACTTTGGCTTTTGGTGACTTTGGTCTTAAAGCCCAGGAAGTTGCTTGGGTGACATCAGCTCAAATTGAGGCCGCCAGACGCGCAGCCACACACGCTCTTAAAAAAGGCGGACGTGTTTGGATCAGGATTTTCCCGGATAAACCAATTACCAGCCGTCCCGCGGGAAAGCGAATGGGAAGCGGAAAAGGTGAAATTTCAACTTATGTGGCTGTTGTTAAACCGGGTGCCATTATGTTTGAGATTGCCGGGGCAACTGCGGATGTTGTCAAAATTGCATTTCATAAAGCCGCAGCAAAGTTGCCAATTGCCACCAAAATAGTAAGTAGGGAAAACAGTTCCTGAAATAGGCGTAGCATATTGTTACGTAACAAATTCAGGATGACATAAAATGAAGACAAAAGAATTTAAAGATTTAAAAGGTAAAAAAATAGAGGATTTGGCAAAGTTGATTGTAGCCAAAAAGCTTGAGCATGCCAAAGCAAAGGCCAAAATGGCACAAGGAAACGAGAAAAATCTTAAAGTGGCCAAGAATTTAAGGCTGGATATTGCTAGAATAGCAACTCTGATTACAGAAAAATCATTTATATGAAAATATTTATCGGACGCGTCATTAGTACAAAACGGTTGAAAACCGCTACTGTCACAGTGGAAAATATTGTTATTCATCCTTTATACAAGAAAAGATTCAGAAGACTAAGGAAATATTCAGTACACGACGATAAGGGGGTAAAAGTAGGGGACACGGTCAAATTCATAACAACCAGGCCATATTCAAAAACAGTCAGATGGGCAATCACCGAGATTGTAGAGAACAAGAATAAAAAGAAAGTCCCAGTGAGATAGCATAAAATGCATCTCACGGGATCCCGTTAGATGCTCTGAAAGAGCTATCTAACTGGGAGAGGAATGATAAATAAAAAAATATGTTGCAATTAAGAAGCATGATAACGCCAGCCGATAATAGTGGAGCCAAGAAACTCATGATTATTGGTGTTCCCGGAAGAATTGGGAAAGTAGCCTCTTTGGGACAAGTAGTTCTTTGTGTAGTCAGAGGTGCCGATTCAGGAGGAGTTTTGGCGGATCACGAAAAAGTTAACGTTTTGATCGTAAGAACAAGAAAAGAAGTTGGAAGAAAAGACGGAACCTACATTCGTTTTGACGATAACGCGGGAGTTGTTATTGATAAACAAGGATTACCCCGTGGAACCCGAGTTTTGGGGCCCGTAGCCCGTGAAGTTAAAGAAGTTGGATACAACAAAATTGCATCACTTGCCAGAGAAGTCGTGTAAGTCAGATCCTGAAATGAATTCAGGAATAAATATATGTTGAAATTTAAAACAGGGGACACAGTAAAAGTAACAGCAGGAAAAAGCAAAGGTTTTGAGGGTAAAATTGAAAAAATTAACCCTGAAAATATGACGGCTATTGTGCCTGGTGCCAATCTTTACAAAAGAGCCATTAAAACTCAAGGAGATGTAAAAGGCGGAATGTACGATATTCCAAGAGCGCTCTCATTTGGCAAAATTGCAGTAATTTGTCCAAAATGCAAAAAAATTACAAGAGTGGGATTCAAATTTGCAGGTGACGAAAAGATCCGGATTTGTAGAAAGTGCGGAAAGGAAATCTAACTTTATGACAAAATCAAGATTACAAGAAAAATACGAAAAAGAAATTAAAAAGACTCTGGCTTCCGAGTTTGCCATCAAAAACACAATGGCGACTCCAAAACTTGTCAAAGTTGTTATTAATATGGGAGTAGGAAATGTGGCCAAAAACGAGAAGGGTTTAGCCGATCTCAAACGTGACTTTGCACTTGTTGCGGGACAGATGCCATCCGTACGTGCCGCAAAAGTTTCAATCGCATCCTTTGGCCTTCGTGCCGGAATGCCGGTTGGATTATCCGTTACATTAAGAGGAGGACATATGTATTCGTTCTTGGACAGGCTCTTTTCTGTTACACTTCCACGTCTCCGCGATTTCAGGGGAGTAACGGCCTCCAGCTTTGATAAACAAGGAAATTACACATTGGGCTTAACCGAGCACACGGTATTCCCTGAGATTGATATAAGCAAATCCGCCCCCGCACATGGAATGGAAATTACGGTTGTAACAACCGCCGGAAACATCGAAAGATCCAAGAGATTACTTGAGTTACTTGGATGCCCTTTTGAGAAGGGAGAACAAAAATGAGCACAACAGCAAAAGAAGTAAGAGAATCAAAGAAATTAAAATTTTCGGTGCGGCACAGAAACAGATGCCGTCTTTGCGGACGTGGCCGAGGCTACATGAGAAAATTCGGACTTTGTAGATTATGCTTTAGGGAACATGCCATGCGCGGCGAAATCCCGGGAGTTAGAAAGGCCAGTTGGTAATCAATATAAGCGAAGCTTGAAATATACATTATGAAAAAACTAACCAGAACAAATTATTCAATCGGTGACTTTTTGATAAGAATCAAAAATGCAGGCATGGCCGGAAACAAAGAGGTTGTGGCCGTTACTAACACTAAAGTTGCAGCTCTTGCCAACACTTTAAAGAAAATGAGAATTTTGGATACTGTAGCCGTCAAGGATGGGCTTATTACAGTAACCCTGGCATTCCAAGACAAAAAGCCGGTACTAATGGACCTCCGGCTTGTAAGTAAGCCCGGACTTAGGATTTACATGACAATAGCAGATATTGAAGCCAAGCGCGGACCATCAACATTTGTGATCTCTACGCCAAAGGGCGTACTATCGTCTAAAGAAGCCAAAAAACTAAGAGTAGGCGGAGAAGTAATCGCAGAAATCTGGTAGTTCGGTTTCACTCACTATGTCAAAAATCGGAAAACAACCAATCTTAATTCCAACAGGCACAACCGTCACAGCCACCGGCCAGGAGGTTGCCGTTAAAGGGCCAAAAGGGGAGCTTGTTAGGACTCTTCCAAGAGAGGTTGAAGTAAAGGTTGAGGAGGGGAATGTTCTAGTAACCAGAAAAGGCAATAGTAAAACCTCCCTTACAATGCACGGAACCTGGAGATCCCTGATCAATAATATGGTAATTGGAGTTAGCAAAGGCTGGGTAAAACAACTTGAGCTTGTAGGAACCGGGTTTAGGGCAGATACAACAGGAAAATCCCTAAACCTAATCGTTGGTTACTCACATACTGTCAAAATTGAGGCACCCGAGGGCATAAATTTTAAAGTAGAAAAAATGATAATTACAGTTGAGGGAATAGACAAAGAAGTAGTGGGGCAAGTTGCCTCCGACATTAGAGCAGTAAGGCCCCCTGAGCCTTATAAAGGTAAGGGAGTAAAATACACAGACGAAGTTATAAGAAGGAAAGCAGGTAAAGCAGCCGCAAAGGCAACAACAGCTTAAATAATATAGAAAGGAAACAAACAACAGTGAAAACCGAGAACATAAAGCAAAAAAGATACGATCAAAGAAAAAGAAGAGTCAGGGCAAAAATCAGTGGAAATGCTGATCGTCCAAGACTTTCTGTTTATAGATCCCTAAAGCATATTTATGCTCAAATCATAGATGATGACAAAGGGATAACTTTAGTCGCATCAAGCGACCTAACGGTAAAAGGCAAAAACAAAAAATTAGATTCAGCATCTTTGGTGGGGGAAGATTTAGCCAAAAAAGCAATTACAAAGAAAATTAAAAAAGTAGCTTTTGATAAAGGCGCATCACGTTTTCATGGTAGAGTAAAAGCTTTGGCAGAAGGAGCCAGAAAAGGAGGGCTCGATTTTTAATTGATTTACTAATATGGGAAGAAATTTTAACAGACAACAAACAGGTTACACACCAGCTGTAAAGGAATTTGAGGAAACAGTTGTTCAAATCAACAGAATTACCAAAAAAACTAAAGGTGGAAATCAAATGAGATTTTCCGCTCTTGTTGTAATTGGTGACAGAAAAGGAAAAGTGGGAGTAGGAATTGAAAAAGCAAAAGATGTAAGAAGTGCTATTCAAAAAGCAATTGCATCTGCAAAGCGTAAGATTATTACAATCACACTTTCCGGTACCACTATCCCCTACTCTGTATTCGAAAAATTCTCAGCTGCAAAAGTTATGTTAAAGCCAGCCCCTCCGGGATCCGGAATTATCGCAGGGGGACCAATGAGAGTAGTACTGGAATCAGCCGGAGTTCGTGACGTTTCAGGAAAGATTTTGGGAACCAAAAACAAAATTAGTAATGTCTATGCAACCTTAAAAGCACTTGAGACAATTACCTATATGGACAAAGTTAAAAAGGCCAGAAAATTGGATAAGCAAAGCTTGCCATCAGATGATAAATAATATGAACTTACAAAAAACAGTAGCAAAAGGTAAAAAGAGATTAGGCAGAGGATACGGTTCTGGTAAAGGGGGCCACACATCTTCTCGTGGGCAAAAAGGACAAAAAGCAAGAACACATATTGGAATAATGTTTGAGGGAATGAAGATGAAAAAGTCCCTCATCAAACGCCTTCCATTCCAAAGAGGGAAAGGAAAAAATCATGCATATCCAAAAGCAATAATAGTCAAAACCTCTAAGTTGGCAGGTCTTAAAGCAGGAACTGTAGTCACACTTGAGCTTCTTATTAAAGAAGGCATAGTCGACGCCCAAAAAGCAAAGGATTTTGGAGTAAAAGTTTTGAAAGATGTGGAATTAAAAAATAAATTAGTCTTCGAAGTCCCTACTTCCAAATCAGTAGTTTCCAAATAATTTTCCAAAAACCTCCCCACCATTTTTTGCTCCCATTCCCTTCTTTCCAGTATAAAAATAAATATAATATTTAAACCTCTTTTCAACGGTGCTACACTGATACATAGCACTGTAGCAACATGGCAAAGATAAAGGGGAGAACTTACTACGAGAGGTCAAAAAGACCTGAAAAGATTGGGAGAGATGAACAATTAGCGTTGATGTTTGATTTAATTAATGCGTTTAGTTTAGTTAAAACTCCTACAGAAACAGCACTTCTTTTGAAAGACTTGCTTACAGCCAAGGAAATTAAAAATTTATCCAAAAGATTAAGAATTGCCAAACTTTTATTAAATGAAGTTACAGAAAGAGAAATTGCAGAAGAACTACACTGCAGTTTTGCAACGATCTCAAAAGTAAATATTTGGTTAAGCGAAGGCGGAGAGGGCTTAAGGAATGTAATTTCTAAACTTCCTGCAAAATATAAAATTCCAGTGAATTTACCGAGAGTTCCGCTTGAATTCCAAATTCCAAAATTGATTTTAACTTTAGCAACAAACTCCAAAGCTATTGATCAGAAAGAACTATTGGAAAACTTTGCCAGAGGAGTCACTTCAAAAGAGTATTCAGACAAGACTTTGCAGGAGGAGTCTGATCTTCATTATCAGTCTAAAAAGAAACCCTCCTAACTTCGCTACAGTGATACGTAGCACTGTAGCAAATAGAATTGATTTATTAATAAAATTAAGTGCGCATGGGAATTTGGTGAGATTTTGCCAACAAAAAGGCGCTTTTCTATATTCACAGGTGTGAACTAGTTAAGCGCCTTTCTGCACTTCAAATTTATTTTACATTTTTGCGACGATAATTCGTGCTATAACCCACCAAAGCAAAACTTCGGCAGTAAGCACAACTGGCGTGAACGGATCAAGAAATATGCTGTGGTAGGTGCCCAAACTAATATTCCGATGATCAATGTCACAACAAAGAGTTGTAGTGGTTTGACAAACCAAGGCCGAATTGGCAACGGTTTAACTAAACCATGCCCTTCCCAGGTCATAGCCAGATCGTAATTCTTTCGATCGAGTTCAGTCATCTTCCCTGAGCGGAATAATAGTACATACTTGTCATGGTTCCGTTGTCTAGCCTTCGAGCTTAAAATTCTTGTACCCATTTTTTCTCCTTTTGTGAACATGATTTGATTAAATGTGTAGCCCTTTAGGCACCAGTTGTTACTGACACCCAAGAGGCTACACACCCGCGAGGAGAAAATTGCTCCTATAATAAGTTTGCAGATGTCTGACGCTGTGCTTGACACTAGCGGAGTCCTGCAAACAAAATATGAGCGAAACAAGGAAATGGCTGATGAACACTAGCGCGCACTTTCTTTGATTCATTTATTTGGGCGAGCAAAGAAATGAATATGATGTTTCCATTAAGTAATCTTCAAAAAATAGGTTTATGTGCGATAAACCCTATTTTTGAAACGCTGATTGAGCTATACTAGGCATTCAGATATGTTAAATAAAATTTCCCAGTTTTTTTCTAAAGTTTGGAAGTCGCCCTCTGTCCGCAAGAAATTAATTATCACAGGTTTAATTCTTGTCGTTTTCAGGCTCGCAGCTCACATTCCTGCCTCAGGAATTGATCGCACTACTCTTTCCGCACTTTTTGCAGGAAGCCCACTTCTTTCCCTTCTAGACGTATTTTCCGGTGGAACCCTGGCTAACTTTTCTATTCTGGCATTGGGCTTAAACCCCTACATCAATGCTTCCATCATCTTCCAGCTATTGGGATATGTGATTCCATCAATCGAAGCACTGCAAAAAGAGGGCGAATATGGTCAGGAAAAAATTAATCAGTACACAAGACTTGTTACGGTTCCCTTGGCCGCCCTTCAAGCATTTGGAATGTACTCACTTCTCAGAAACCAGAATGTAATTTCAAGCCTTTCTCCAATTGCCCTACTTTCCCTCGTCATCACAATGACGGCAGGCACCGTCTTGGCCGTTTGGTTGGGGGAGCTTATTACCGAATATGGGTTCAAAAACGGAGTTTCGATATTGATTTTCTCAGGGATTGTGGCACGCTTGCCGGTTGTATTTGGCCAGTCGGCAACAGTCTTTCAGTCGCAAGACATCCTAAAAGTAATAATTTTCCTTGTACTTGCCATTGTTGTTGTCGGACTTGTTATTTTTGTTTCGGAGTCGGCCCGCCAAATCCCGATTCATTATGCAAAAAGAAGGCTCCAAAGTGGGCTTACCGAAAGCTCATACTTGCCCCTCCGTCTTAACCAAGCAGGTGTTATTCCAATAATTTTTGCAGTTTCTTTGGTACTTTTGCCATCTCTTTTGGGACAGTTTTTGGCAGGGGTAAATAACCCCGCGGTTGCAGGTATTGCAAGAGGACTTACAACATTCTTTAATCCACAATCGGCAACTTACAACATCTTTTATTTCCTTCTGGTTTTTGGTTTTACTTATTTTTATACAGCCGTTGTTTTTAACCCGGAAAAAATTGCCGAAAATTTACAAAAAGGCGGAGGATTTATTCCTGGCATCAGGCCGGGAAAAGAAACCGTAAAATATCTTTCATTTGTTCTCTCACGCATCACAATCGTGGGAGGACTTTTTTTGGGATTCATTGCCGTTCTACCATCATTTTTCCAAAACTTTGTTGGAGCTTCTAACTTAGCAATTGGGGGAACCTCAGTTTTGATCGTAGTTTCCGTTGCTCTTGAGGTAATCCGCGAAATGGAGGGCGAGCTTGTTATGGGCAAATACGATACCCTCATTAGATAATTATGAATATTATTCTTCTAGGACCTCAAGGGTCAGGCAAAGGAACTCAAGCAAGAATACTTTGTGAGAAGTTTGGATTTTCTTATTTTGAATCAGGAGCATATTTAAGAAGAATTGCGGAGGGAAATTTCGAACTAAAAGAATTCCTGTCAACAGGGAAACTGGTTCCAGATAGCGAAATGACTTCCTACTTATCGGCCTATTTTGATAAAGAAAATTTGTATGACAATATTATTTTTGACGGATTTCCAAGAACGGTTGAACAATACAATTTTTGGAAAAATTGGCTTGCCAACCGCAAAATGAAGCTGGATTTGGTGATTGCCCTTCAAATTAATGAAGAAGAAACAATAAAACGCTTATCTGCCCGCAGAATGGATCCAAAAACGAGTGAAATTTATAATTTAATTACCGATCCGCCTCCGGCAGGTTTTGACGAAAGTAAACTGGTCCATAGGGACGATGATAAGCCGGAAGCTATTAAAGTGCGATTAGATCTTTATAAAAAAAGAACTGAGCCACTTATACTTGAGCTCAAAAAAGACACAAAAGTGGTTGAGCTTGATGGCGAGCGTCCGATTGCACAAATTGCGGAGGATTTGGCAAAACTTGTGGAAGGGATAAAAAATGGCAATTGATATCAAAACTCCCGAGGAAATGGAGATTATGGCCGAAGGAGGAGCCCGCCTCAGGCGAGTTAAAAATGCATTGGCTTCGGCTGTCAAAATTGGAGTCTCGGCTCTCGATATTGAAAATTTGGCAATGAAGCTCATCAATGAGGAAGGAGCCCTCCCCTCATTCACCAAAGTTGAAAATTACAGATGGGCCACCTGCATTAGTGTAAACGAGGGCATAGTCCACGGGATTCCCAAAAAAGAAACAATCTTCAAAAAAGGAGATTTGGTGAGTGTTGACGTTGGGATTTTCTACAAAGGCTTCCATACCGATACCTCGATCTCTGTTGGGCTGGACCTGACCCCGGAAAACGCCAGATTCTTCGAAACCGGCAGAACCGCTCTCAAAAAGGCAATTCGTGAGGCTAAACCGGGGAAATACATATTTGACATCTCAAAAGCCATTGAGGATACGATTACTGGTGCCGGCTACACCCCTCTCAGGGCTCTTGTAGGCCACGGCGTGGGCAGGGAACTACACGAGGAGCCACAGATACCATGTTTTGTGCCCGATGGCACCTCGCGCGGGCCAAAAATAGTTCCAGGCATGGTGTTGGCCATCGAGGTGATGTATACTCAAGGCAAGTCTGATATTGGCGTCACGGAGGACGGGTGGACAATTGTCATGCGTGATGGTAAAATATCAGCACTTTTCGAAGAGACCGTTTGCGTCACTACCAAGGGTCCTCAAGTTATAACTTGATGTTAGATTAATGGGAGTGATTTTTTGTTACAAAAGCTAGTTATGCAAGAGCAAAAAACAACAATAATTGATGGGAAAGTGACTCAAGCCTTGCCCAACACAATGTTTAGGGTGGAGCTAACCAGTGGCAAGACGGTTTTGGCCACTTTAAAGGGAAAAATGAGGAGAGCATATGTCAGGATTTTCCCGGGAGACCGTGTAAAAGTGGAAATGACACCCTACGATGAAGACCGCGGAAGAATAGTTTTTAAGTACTAAATTATGAAAGTTTTAGCATCAGTTAAACCGAGATGTAAGGATTGTAAAATTGTCAAAAGGGCAGGTGTCCTTTACGTGGTTTGCAAGAATCCAAGGCACAAACAACGTCAGGGATAAATAACAAAATATGGCAAGAATTTCCGGAGTTGAACTAAATGATAATTGGAAGGTTGATTTTGCTCTAACCCGCATTAAGGGTTTGGGCTGGCCGTTGTCCAAAAAACTCATTGGGGAGCTTAAAATTGACACCAAAAAAAGGGTAAAAGAGCTCACAAGTGATGAAATCGCCAAAATTAATGGAAAGCTTGATGATATGACAGTTGAGGGAGAACTCTTTAGGGTGGTAAAAGGAAACGTTCAAAGACTTCAGGCAATTGGATCTTATAGGGGCATCAGGCACACAAGAGGGCTGCCATCAAGGGGACAGCGAACAAAAACAAACGCCAGAACAAAAAGAGGTAAGAGGAAGACTGTAGGAGCATTCAAAAAAGAAATGCTTTCTAAAATGACAGTTGCCAAGAATGAGGACGCAAAAAAGAAATAAGCTTAGCTTAAATATATCTAAACACATGGCAGATAAAAAAAATAAATCAAATAAGCGAATAGTTAAAAAAGCAAAAATATTTGTTTCTGCGTCTTTCAACAACACTCTTGTGACAATGACCGATGAGGAAGGGGCCGTAATTGTTTGGGGTTCGTCCGGAAACTCGGGATTCAAAGGCACAAGAAGGGCCACTCCATATGCGGCAACTTCGGCAGTGGACAAGGTAGTTAAAAAGGGAAAAGAGGATTACGGGGTTGAAGAAGTGGAAATTTATGTTAAAGGACCGGGAGCTGGTCGTGACGCCGCACTCCGCGCAGTACGCGCCGCAGGAGTTGAGATCGCATTGATCGCTGACATTACACCGACACCGCACAATGGCCCAAGGCCTAAGAAAAAGAGGCGGGTATAAAAATATAAATGCTAAAAATTCAAATGATAAATAAGAAACAGTTACAGAAAAATTTAGCATTTGGCTTTTTGAAATTTAGAATTTGATAATTATGGCAAGATATACAGGACCAAAAGACAGATTGAGTAGGCGCGAGGGCTTTGACCTTTTTGGAAAAGGGGATAAGCTCACTCGTCTTAATTTGCCGCCCGGAGTTCACGGACCAAAAGGGCCGTCCCGCGGGCAGTCCCAGTATGGAAGACAACTTCGTGAGAAGCAAAAAGTTAAAAGAATGTACGGAATAATGGAGGGCCAGTTTGCGAGATATGTCGAGGTAGCCTTAAAATCAAAAGGAAATACCGGTGAAACGCTTCTCTCTGCTCTTGAAAGAAGATTGGATAATGTTATTTACAGGCTTGGATTTGCTCCAACAAGACAGTCAGCAAGACAGATTGTTAGCCACAGGCATGTAATGGTTAACGGCAAGAAACTCAACATTCCTTCATACGACGTTAAAATCGGGGATGTTGTGGCCCTATCTTCCAAAGCCTCAGAAATTCCGGAAGTCAAAAAAACAATGGGAATTGCCGATCTTTTAATTCCTTCTTGGATTGAGAAAAAAGGTGGAGCAGGTAAGGTTATTCGTGAGCCAAAAAGAACAGACGTTCCTGAGCCTATTAGCGAGCAGGATATCGTTGAGTTTTACAGCCGATAATCCGTGGTTGAAAATACGCTCGCGGGGATGTAAAATACCCCAATAGTCCCGTAGGGACTTAATTTTTTGAAGGGTGGTGATTTATGAACGAACCAATATTTGAAATAAAAGAAGAAAAGAAAGAGAAAAACTACAGTAAAATCGTAGTTTCTCCTTTGGAGCAAGGTTTTGGACTTACACTTGGAAACTCTTTAAGACGCGTACTTTTGACAGGCCTTTCCGGATATGCGGTTACTTCAGTTAAAATTGCTGGAGTTAAGCACCAATTTTCTACCCTAGCGGGTATGAAGGAGGACATTGTTGAATTTGTACTCAATCTTAAAAAAGTTAGATTTTCAGGCACTTCCGACAAGGTAACAAAAGGAACCATTGAAATGTCAAAAGGTGGAACAGTTTCTGCCTCCGATATTAAAATTTCGGGACCTTTGAAAGTTGTTAATACGGACCTCACTTTGGCCAATGTTGATAAAGGATCAAAGTTCTCAGCTGAAATCTCAATCGAAAAAGGAGTAGGCTACTCCCCAGCCGAAGAGCGATCAGTTGACTCAATTGGTTTAATTCCGGTTGATGCATCATTCTCTCCAGTCAAAAGAGTTAGCTACAAAATTGAAGAAACACGCGTTGGACGAGTTACAAATTATGACAAGTTAACTTTGGAAGTCTGGACAGATGGAGCAGTTGAAGGAATTACTGCCGTTGTCGAATCTGCAAAAATTTTAGTTTCATATTTCAACCAAGTAGTTACTCCAAAGAAAGTAGTCAAAAAAGCTGAAGAAGTGGTAAATGAATTGGGACTTGTGGGAAAGCTTTCGGTTGAAGAAATCGGACTTCCAACAAGAGTTGCCAATGCTTTAATCAAAGCAGGACATGAAACAGTTGAAGAACTTGTTAATGCCAAAAAAGACGACTTGGTAAAAGTACGAAACTTGGGAGAAAAGTCGCTTAAGATTATTGCTGCCGCGCTTGGCACGAAAGGAGTTGAGTTTTCACCCAGATGATCAAGAAAGTGTTTGGTAGAAAACTTTCAAGGAGCAGGCCCGCAAGGGAAGCTTTGTTTTCAACTTTGGTTGCATCCTTGATTTCTGTTGGCAAAATCAAAACTACTAAGGCAAAAGCCAAAGCCGTTCAGGGTGAAGCCGAGAAAATGATCACTTTGGCCAAAAAAGGCACACTTTCTGCTCGTAGGATGGCGCTTTCCAGGCTGGATAATTCCAAAGAAGCAACCCACACTCTTTTCCATAAAGTTGTTGGGGCTTTTTCAAATCGCAACTCAGGCTACACAAGAATTACCCCGGCTCCATCCAGAAAAGGTGACAATGCACAAATGGTAACTCTTTCTTGGACTGAGAAAATTGATATGACTGAGAAAAAAGTGGAGAAAGTCAAAAAACCAAAAGTTCAAAAAGCAAAACCCAAAAAATGAAAACCTTATGAATATGAAGACATACCAACCAAATGTTAAAACAATGAAAAGATCCTGGCACTTAATCGATGCTGATGGGAAAGTTTTGGGAAGACTTGCAACAAATGTTGCCCAACTTTTGACCGGGAAACTTAAGTCCACTTATTCAGAAAACTTGGATAGTGGCGATAATGTTGTAGTTATCAACGCAGAAAAAATAAAAGTAACAGGAAGAAAAGCAGAGCAAAAAGTTTATAGAAGGCACTCCGGCTACCCGGGTGGGTTCAAGGAAAGAAGTTACAGACAAATTATGGAAACATTTCCGGAAAGAATAATTGAGAATGCAGTCAACGGAATGGTTCCTGACAACCGTCTCAAAAGCCCAAGAATGAGAAGACTTAAAGTTATCGTCGGATCCAAAAATCCATACGCAAACAAATTTAATTAAAAAATGGCAAAAACTAAAAAAGTAGATTACACATATGCAGTAGGAAAAAGAAGGACAGCAGTTGCTAGGGTCAGGCTTTTCCGTGGAAAAGGGGAAAATACAGTAAACGGCAAAGAACTCAGCAAATATTTTGAAGGAGAAGTCGCACAAAAACTTATTGCAAGGCCATTTGGAGTTACGGAAACTTCCGATAAATATTACTTTAGCGCCAGGGTCGTTGGAGGAGGCAAAAATTCTCAGCTTGAAGCCGTAATTCTTGGAATCTCAAGGGGTCTATCCAAAATTTCCCCAGAGGAAAATAATCCGTTACTTCGCAAAATGGGACTTTTGACCCGTGACGGACGCGAACGACAAAGAAGAATGGTAGGAAAAGGCGGAAAATCCCGCAGAAAGAAACAAAGTCCAAAGCGTTAAGCAGTTCTTTGGCTTCATCTGTTAAAATACTCTCAACGGGGTATAGTATAACGGCAGTACACCGCGCTGGGGGTGCGGTAATCTCAGTTCAATTCTGAGTACCCCGACATGAGAATCAATTTACTTCTTGCAATCATTCAAAAATAATTGTAAAAAGTAGCAACATGGCAAAAGTAAAAAAACCCGAAGTAGAAGCTCCGGTAAAACAAGAAGGTGGCTCCGCAAAACTTGCAGCAATAAGGCTCGCCATGGATCAGATCGAAAAACAATATGGAAAGGGTTCTATTATGCGTCTTGGTGGCAATGACGGTGAAAGATTTAAGATTGACGTTATTTCAACCGGATCCATCGCTGTCGACTTGGCACTTGGAGTTGGCGGACTTCCAAGGGGAAGAATCACTGAAATTTATGGACCTGAAGCTTCTGGTAAAACCACTTTAGCTTTGGCTGTTATAGCAGAAGCTCAAAAAACGGGCGGACAATGCGCTTTTGTTGATGCAGAACATGCGCTCGATCCCGTTCGTGCAGAAGTACTTGGTGTTGACCTTGACAATCTTCTTATGTCCCAGCCAGACACAGGAGAGCAGGCTTTGGAGATTACAGAAACTTTGATCCGCTCGGGGGCTATTGATGTTGTAGTCGTTGATTCCGTTGCTGCACTTGTTCCGCGCGCGGAGCTTGAAGGTGAAATGGGAGATGCGGTTATGGGAATGCAGGCCAGGCTTATGTCCCAAGCTCTTCGTAAATTAACTGGTGCAATTAGTAAATCTAAAACTGTTCTAATATTCACAAATCAACTTAGGCAAAAAATCGGAGTTATGTTCGGGAACCCCGAAACAACTCCGGGAGGACTTGCTCTCAAATTCTATTCCTCAGTTCGCATAGACCTTAGGAGAATTGAAGTTCTCAAGGACGGAGAAAAAGTAATTGGATCTCGCCACCGCGCCCGAATTGTCAAAAATAAAGTTGCTCCTCCCTTAAGAATCGCGGAATTCGATATTATGGAAGTAGAAGGCATAAGTCGTGCCGGAGGAATTTTGGATGTGGGACTTGAGCTGGGGCTAATCGGCAAAAGCGGGAGCTTCTTTAATTATGAAGGCAAACCAATTGCACAGGGCAAAGAAGCTGCAAAAATGTACCTGAGGGATAATCCAAAGATAGCTGACGAAATTGACAAGAAAATAAGAGACGCAGTTGCTTCAGGCAAAAAACTTCCAAAAGAGATAGGCGAGGAAAATAAAGAGGAAGAATAACTTCTAATTTCCTTTAAATTCCTCTAAACTCCTTTATAAATGCCAGTAATAACCAACATCAAACAGCAGAAAAAGAAGGACAGGGTTAATGTTTATTTGGACGATAAATTCGGATTTGGAATTGATCTTGATAATTTTGTGCTTTTAAATCTTCGGGTAAATCAGGAATTAACAGACGAAGAAATTGAAAAAATTGTCAGAAAAGCGGAGTTTCAAAAAAGCCTTGATAAGATCCTACGCTTTGCAACCGTTCGCCCCCGAAGTGAAAAAGAGATCCGAGATTACTTTAAACGTAAAAAGTATCATATATCGATATATGATAGTCTGCTGGAGAAGTTGAAACACTTTGAACTTTTGGACGATCTTAAATTCGCAAAATGGTGGATTGACCAAAGAATGCAGTTTAAGCCCAAGTCCAAAAGGATAATAATTCAGGAACTGCGAATAAAAGGGATTAGTCAAAACAATATTGACGATGCTTTTGGGGAAACTGTAATTGATGAAGAAAAACTGGCCAAGGAACTTCTAAATAAAAAAATGTATAAATGGAAAAACCTGGAGCCCCGAATCGCCCGTCAAAAAATGTCACAATACTTGGCTGGTAAAGGATTCGGTTGGGATGTCATAACAAAATTAACAAAATTTGATATGTCGTCGGACGCCATTGAAAAAGTAGTCAAAAACGAGTAAAATACCCTTAGAGTCAAGGAAAATGGTACAAAGAGCCGCCAAAATAGCAACTTTTGCCACAGGTTTAATTTAAACCTATTCTCCTTTGGCCCTCACTAAAATATGACAAATAGAGACGATTATGTAAAAAAACTGGCAGATGTTGCCAAAATGACTCCTGATGAGGCCAAAAAGGCACTTCTTGATGAGGTTCAGAAGGACTTAACAGGCGAGATTGCCAAGAAAATCAGGGCTTCAGAAGAGAAAATCAAAGAAGACGTTAATCTTAAGGCTCAGGAGATACTCCTTGATGCCATGAAGCACGGCGCAACGGCCTACACTGCCGAATACACCATTTCATCCGTTACCGTGCCTAACGAGGACGTTAAAGGCCGAATTATTGGTGCCGGAGGCCGCAACATCCGCACGTTTGAAAAAGAGGCTGGAGTAGAAATCGAAATTGACGAAACCAATGAAATCAGAGTTTCTTCGTTTGACTCGGTTAGGCGCGAAATCGCCAAAAGAGCTCTCGAAATTCTCATAAAAGATGCCAGGATTCAACCCTCAAGAATTGAGGAAGTAGTTAAACAGGTTAAAAGTGAGATGGAAGACGTACTTCTTGAAGAAGGCAAGAAAATTTCCCATGAATGTGGAGTTTTCAATCTCCCTTTGGACATAATGAAACTTATTGGTAAATTCAGATTCAGAACTTCATACGGTCAAAACCTTGGAATTCACACAATTGAAGAAACAAAAATCGGAATTGCAATTGCAGAAGAAATTGGAGCAAATGTTGATGTTGTTCGTTTGGGCTGTTTACTTCATGACATTGGTAAAGTTGTAACTGATGATGAGGGAAATCATATTACCTTGGGAGTAAATATTGCCAAAAAGTATGGAATTCCAAAAGAAGTCGTTAATTGCATTGCAGAGCATCATGAAGATAAACCTTTCTCTTCCAATGAATCAGTAATTGTATGGATCTCTGATGCAATTTCCGGCTCCCGTCCCGGTGCCAGATATGAACCGCACGAAGGATACCTTAAAAGAATGGTTAAAATTGAGGAAGTGGCAAAAGGCTTCCCGGGAGTGGAACAGGTGTTTGCTTTCCAGGCGGGACGAGACTTACGAGTAATTGTTAATCCCGATGAGGTTGATGATGATAAATTAACTGTTCTTTCATATGATATCGCCAGAAAATTGGAAAAAGAAGCAGAATATGCAGGTCAAATTAAAGTTTCCGTAATACGAGAAGTTAGAGCCACAGAAACAACCTCCGCAAAATAATTGACTTCTATTAAATAATGCCGTATTCTTGGAGCAATTATGACAAAAGGAGATTTAGTTACACAAGTTGCAAGAAAAGCGCATCTGACAAAAAAGGCGGCAGAGGAAGCAATTGAGGTTTTTCTTGATGAAATTGGAAGAGTTCTTTCTAAAGGCGAAAAAATAGTTTTATCAGGTTTTGGAACATTCAGAGTTATATCAATGAAGGGCAAAACCGTAAAAATTCCAAGAACAGAAAAATTAGTAACAATCAAGGCTCACAGATCTCCAAGGTTCACTCCGGGGAAAAAACTTAAAAGACAGGTAAGCAGATAATTCACAAGTGATATACTTGGGTTGTGGATAAGGCTATTATAGTTGATCATTTAGTTAAAAATTTTGAAGTAAATGTAAAGGAACCAGGACTTACTGGCGCTATTAGATCGCTTATAAAACCTTTAAAAAAAGCAGTTCATGCGCTTCGCGGGGTTTCGTTTTCAATCCAAACTGGAGAGCTGGTTGGTTTTATTGGCCCCAATGGGGCAGGAAAAACCACAACCTTAAAAACTCTTTCCGGACTACTTTTCCCCACTTCCGGTTTTGTGGAAGTGTTGGAACACGATCCATGGGAAAGAAAACCTGAATTTCTAAAACAAATTTCCCTTGTCATGGGCCAAAAAAATCAACTATGGTGGGACTTACCTGCAATAGAAACGTTTGAATTAAATAAAGCTATTTATGAAATTCCAACCCGCGAATATGAGGAAAATTTAAATGAGTTGACCACCCTTCTTGAAATTAAAAAACATATTAACACTCCAGTTAGAAAACTTTCTTTGGGACAAAGAATGAGAATGGAGCTTATTGCATCCCTTCTTCACAAACCAAAAGTTTTATTTTTGGACGAACCTACAATCGGACTTGATGTTGTGGCCCAACAAAAGGTGCGCGATTTTATATATGAATACAACAAAAAATACCAGGCTACAATAATCCTGACCTCTCACAACATGGACGATCTTATTAATTTAGCACGTCGGGTGATTGTTATTGATGAAGGTAAAATTCTTTTTGACGGGGCACTTGAGGAATTGGTTAGCCGTTATGCTAAGGAAAAAATAATTAAGGCAACACTTTCTTCCGAGGACAATATTAAAGATCTCGATAAAATCGGAAAAATCAAAAAACTTGCTTTCCCCGAAGTTGTTATTTCTGTTCCCCGCTCGGCAACCGCGGTTGCTGCAGCCGAGCTTTTACAAAATTTTGCCGTTGATGACCTGACAATCGAGGAAGTTCCAATTGAGGATGTCATCCGTAAAGTTTTCAGAGGCGAGCTGCGCAAGTAAGATGTCATGAATAAGTATCTATCAATCTTCAAAATTTCTTTTCAACAAGAGTTTGCTTATAAAGTAAGTTTTGTTATGTGGAGGTTTCGGAACATGATTCAAATTTTTGTTGCATTTTTCCTTTGGGACAAAATATTTGAGAATCCGGGAAGAATAGTTTTTGGCTACGATAGAAGTAAAATCCTGACTTATGTTTTTGCAATAATAATAGTTCGCGCACTTGTTCTTTCTGCAAGAGCTGCTGATGTGGCGGGTGATGTTGCACAGGGAGAGTTATCTAACTATTTAATAAAGCCGATGAATTATTTTAAGTATTGGTTTACAAGAGACATGTCCAGTAAAATCCTAAATATTTCATTTGCCTTTTTTGAATTTATTATTCTTTATCTAATTCTACGTCCGCCACTTTTTTTTCAACAAAACATTTTAATTATTCTGGCATTTTTAGTTTCTATTGTAATTGCGATTATGATTTATTTTTACATGCTTTTTATTGTCAGTTCTGTTCCTTTTTGGGCGCCGGAGTTGGGATGGGGATCACACTTCTTGGTTACAATAATCTTGATTGAATTTTTGTCGGGAGCACTCTTCCCAATTGATATTCTTCCGGCTGGTATTGGGCAAGTTGTAATGTCACTCCCCTTTCCATATTTAATTTATTTTCCGGTACAGGTTTATTTGGGGAATATTACAGGAGCACTTCTTGTGAAAGGGCTTTTAATTAGTTCTATCTGGTTAGTTATCTTGGGGATTTCAATGAAATATGTATGGAGTAAAGGACTTAAGGTTTACGAAGGAGTTGGAAGATGACAATTGCAAAATATATAAAAATTTGGTGGCTAATGAGCAGGAATTCATTTTCCATGGTTATTTCCCAGAGACTTTCTTTTTCAGTTTTTCTTTTGGGCAAAGTTTTAAGGTTTTCATTTTTCTTTGCCTTCCTTTATTTTCTTCTCCAAGGAACAAAAACTTTGGCGGGATACACCAGCAGTGAAGCCATATTTTTCTTTCTGGTTTTTAATTTAATTGATGTAATTTCACAGTTTCTTTTTAGGGAAGTTTATAGATTTAGGCCATTAATCATAAAGGGGGACTTTGATTATGTTTTGGTAAAACCTGTAAATGCGCTTTTCAGGGTTTTGATGGGTGGGGCGGACGTCATTGATTTAATTACAATCCCGCCATTAATTTTTGTAGCTTATTATATTGGACATTCGTTATCGCCAACCTTTGCCCAAAGTTTAGGTTTTTGGATTTTATTTTTAAATGGTCTTTTGATTGCAACCGCCTTTCATATTTCAGTTTTGGCACTCGGAATTATAACAACGGAAGTTGATCACACTGTAATGATTTATAGGGATCTGACAAGTTTGGGGAGATTCCCAACCGACATTTATAAACAGCCTCTGCAAGGATTTATTACTTACATCATTCCCGTTGGGATTATGATAACCCTTCCCGCAAAAGCTTTGATGGGTTTGGTTGCCCCTGCCGGAATTATTGCTGCAGTTGCCATTGGAATAATTGCCTTGCTTGCATCTCTAAAGTTTTGGAACTTTGCATTAACAAAGTATACTAGCGCAAGCAGTTAAATATATGCAGAAGCTTCTTGTAATTTGTGGCCCAACATCAACCGGAAAGACAACACTTGCGCTAAAACTTGCTAAAAAGTTTAATGGAGAAATTATTTCTGCAGACTCAAGGCAAGTTTATAAAGGAATGGATATTGGAACCGGAAAAGAATGGGGAGAGGGTGTCAAAATTTGGGGTTATGATTTAGTTGATCCTACTGAGGAATTTAATATTTCTGAATATTTAAATTTTGCAAAAGTGACAATGTCTGACATTCAAAAAAGGAGAAAACTTCCAATTCTTGTTGGGGGAACGGGATTTTACATTAAAGGTATCATTGACGGAATTCCCACAGTAAATATTCCAAAGAATATTGAGCTCAGGAATAATTTGGAAAATATTACAACCTCAGAACTTTTTGGAAAATTGGCGGAGCTTGATCCGGAAAAGGCGGGAGGCATGAATTCTTCCGATAAGAAAAATCCCAGAAGGTTGGTCCGCGCAATTGAAATTGCCCAATATATGCTTGATCACAAAAGTCTAAAAGCGAAAGTATTGGTTTTTAAAAACAATATTCTGATGATTGGTCTCTCGTCCCCAACTGAATTTGTTTCCAGAAGCATCGATAGTAGGGTAGATAAAAGGGTAGCAAGCGGTATAAAAGAAGAAATAAAAAAGTTACTTAAAAATGGATTAGATTGGAATGCTCAATCTATGTTCTCTTTGGGATATCGTCAGTGGAGAGATTATTTTGAAGGCGAAGTGGAAGAGGCAAGGGTAATTGACGACTGGAAAAGGGAGGAAAAGAAATATGCCAAACGTCAAATGACTTGGTTCAAAAAAGATAAAAGGATTAAGTGGTTCAACATTGCAGACATTAGTATGGCCAAGGATGTGGAAAATGAAGTCAAACTGTGGCATAATAGGGCGAATGACAAGAAAAGTTGAAATTTCCCATAGAACCATAATTTTTACGGTACTCTTCCTTCTTTTTTTGTGGTTTCTTTTCTACATAAAAGACATATTGCTTGAACTTTTTGTTGCACTTCTTTTGATGACGGTCCTGCAGCCCATGGTTGCCCTCTTTACCAAAATTAGAATCCCAAGGGCAATATCCGTTCTTTTGTCTTACATTGTAGTGTTTGGGCTTTTGGGAGGAGTAATTGCGCTTATTATTCCGGCGCTTGTTGATCAAACTACAAGTTTTGTCAACGCACTTCCACTTTACTTTTCTAATTTAGGTTTGGCATCTTATGTTAATGCAGATATTGCTCGTGATTTTTTGAACAGATTAGGGAGCTTGCCGGGCGAAGTTTTCAAATTTACAGTCTCAGTATTCACTAATATTGCTTCAGTCTTGACAGTTCTGGTTTTCACTTTTTACATGCTTCTATCAAGAAATAAATTGGAGGATCAGCTGGGATTTTTATTTGGGGAAGATAATAAAAGAAAATTAGGTTTTTTGATTGGCGATTTGGAGGCAAGGCTCGGGGGTTGGGCCAGGGGGCAATTTACTCTGATGTTTTTGGTTGGTCTTGCAACTTATATTGGACTTTTGATTGTTGGAATTCCTTTTGCTCTTCCCTTGGCAATTTTGGCTGGTCTTTTGGAAATTATTCCATACTTGGGGCCGGTTGTGGCCGCGATTCCTTCTATAATCATTGGTTTTGGTATTTCTCCTGTACTTGGAGTAGCAACTGCGGGAGTGGCAATTCTAATCCAACAGCTTGAAAATTATGTTTTAGTACCAAAAGTTATGGAAAAGTCGGTTGGAGTTTCTCCCATTATTACATTAGTTGCACTGGCAATTGGCGCAAGATTCTTGGGAATTGTTGGAATGATAATTTCTATCCCCACAGTAATCACACTTCAAGTAGTCTTTAAACACTTTGTGTTTGAAGAGGTAGAATAATCCTTTTCGTGGTATAATTGCCTCACTCTGGAGGAAGGGTGATCGGGCCGTAAGATAGAGCTCGCAAGAGCTCGCCATCTAACGGTCAGGAAAGTCCAGACAGCAGAAAGCAGGGTGTTCGGTGTAAGCCGAAGCGGGTAACCGCCAGTTAGAGCCACAGAGACTACAACTCATCCTAGACCGAATAGGTATAGGGAAGAGAGTGAAAAGAGGCAATCCTCCCCGCTGCAACCTACGAATGGGGCGCTTGAGGTAGCTTTCCCAAGTCCCAAAGTTTAGGGCATAGACAGATGATCGCTTTAAAACAAAATCTGGCTTACTAGCCTCCAGAGTATAGAAAATCCCACGAAAGTGGGATTTTTTTAATGATAATAGCTAGCAAGCTCCGCTTACTAGCCTCTAGAGTACTAAAACACCCACCTAAAAGGTGGGTTTTTTAGTGGTAATATTAATTTAGTATGCTTGCCAAAATTTTTTCAGGGGCAACGGTGGGACTAACCGCCACTCTTATTGACGTAGAGGTAGATATCGCCGAACAGGGGCTTCCCAGCTTCACAATTGTGGGTCTGCCCGACAAGGCTGTTGAGGAGTCAAAAGAGAGAGTAAGAAGCGCCATTAAAAACTCAGGAGCAGACTTCCCGATTAATAGAATCACCGTTAATTTGGCTCCGGCAGATATTCCCAAAATGGGTCCTGCATACGATCTTCCGATCGCTTTGGGAATCCTTATTGCCTCAGGCCAGATCGCGCCTGAAACTTCAGATAAGGTATTTTTTGGCGAACTTTCACTTGATGGAGGGCTTAGACACACAAACGGAGTTTTACCCATGGCCTATCTTGCCCGTGAGAAAAAATTTAAAGAAATATATATTCCCAAGGTCAATCAAGAGGAAGCCTCAATCGTTCCTGGAGTCCGTGTTTTTGCAATAGATTCACTTCTTTCCCTGGTGCGATTTTTCAATAAATCAATTGAGCTTGAACCTGCTCCCAAAATCAGTCTTAAGTCACTTCTTGTAACAAGCTCCGCTGAATTTGATTTTTCGGAAGTGATTGGTCAGGAGCAGGCCAAAAGAGCAATGGAAATAGCAGCCGCCGGAAACCACAACATTTTTATGAAAGGTACCCCGGGAAGTGGTAAAACCATGTTGGCCAGAGCCCTTCCCGGAATTCTACCAACTCTTACGGAAGAAGAAGCACTGGAAGTCACAAAAATCTATTCAATTACGGGTAATTTGCCTGATTCGGAATCCATCATCACCAAGCGGCCTTTCAGGAGTCCGCATCATACAACAAGTAGGATTGGGTTAATTGGAGGCGGGGGAAGCCCAATGCCGGGTGAAATCTCCCTGGCCCACAGGGGTGTTCTTTTTTGCGATGAATTTCCGGAATTTCCAAGACATGTACTGGAAGCACTTAGGCAACCTATGGAAGATTCTTTTGTAACAATTTCAAGGGCAAAAGGTTCAGTCACGTATCCTGCCAGTTTCCTTTTGGTTGCGGCTGCAAATCCCTGCCCATGCGGCTATTATGGGGATCCAAAACGTTCATGTACCTGCTTTCCGGGGGTCATATCCAGATATCAGAAAAGAATTTCCGGGCCGATTCTTGATAGGATCGATATTCATGTTGATGTTCCCTCCGTAGAAACCCAAAAATTAGTGGATGGTGACAAAACAAAAAGAGAAGATTCAAAAAAAATACAAAAAAGAGTTCAAAATGCCCGCGATGTTCAAACAAGAAGATTTAAATTAACCAAAATCAAGTCAAATGGAGATATGTCCACCCGTGACGTCAAAAACTTTTGTCCACTAACTTTGGAATGCAAACAAATGTTAACCTCTGCCGTTACATCAATGAACCTTTCGGCCAGAAGTTATTTTAAAGTTATTAAAATTGCGCGTACCATTGCCGATATTGCAGGGGAGAAGAATATTTCGATAATTCATATTGCAGAAGCATTACAATATCGACCAAAGCTTGAAGATTAGGTAAAATACTAAACATGAGACTTGTAGTACAACGTGTATCAAAGGCGGTAGTTACTAGGGTAGAGGACACTCAGCGCCCGGATGTAAAAAAAGAGGTTGTTGGGGAAATTGAAAAAGGACTTTTTGTGCTTCTTGGCGTCAAAAAAGGGGACACAGAGAAAGACGCAGAAATTTTAGCAAATAAACTTTTCAAACTACGCGTGATGTCAGACAGTGAGGACAAAATGAATTTGTCGGTTAATGACGTCAATGGAAAATTTTTAGTAGTTTCCCAGTTCACTCTTTACGCAGATACTTCAGGCGGAAACAGACCATGTTTTATTAATGCAGCCCTCCCAGCGGACGCCAAAAAGATTTATGAATTTTTTATTGAAAAACTAAAAAGTTTTGGGGCAGCCGTCGCAACAGGAAGCTTTGGGGACTATATGCAAATAGAAACAGTGCTCGACGGTCCAGTTACAATAATCTGTGAATGATACAGTGATACATAGCACTGTATCAAATAATGATGAATAAGTTATTTTTGAAAGTTGCAAAAGTTCTTGGCGAAATAGTTCTAGTCTTTGCTTTTATTTTGGTCACTTTAACTGCACTTTTGGTGGGCTATGTCAAAGGATTTCAAGTTGGGGTCAGCGAAACTCAGAAATCATATCAGGCAATTGTTTCTAAAAATGTTTCCACGACCACGAAACCGGCCGCCACCTCAACTTCAAAACCTATTCACATCCCACTACCCACAACCAAACCCGGTTCTTTCTTAGGTGGTCCAACACTTTGGGAAGCAGTTAATAAAAGAAGGGTTGAGTTTGGAGTTAATCCTTTGAAGCAAAAAGACGAACTCTGTACAATTGCTTCAATTAGGCTAAATCAGCTACTAGAGTTGGGGAAGCTTGATGGGCATGAGGGATTTAGTAAACTTCCTGAAACTCGTCCCGATTTAAAGTGGATTTTTGACAAATATAATGTCAGTGAATTTCTGGTTTCCGGGGCAACAAGTCCTCAAAATGCAGTTAATCTCTGGGAAAATACATTGGGTCATAAAAAGTTATTATCGGGCGGTGAATACTCATTTGGTTGTATCTACGCCCAAAACGGTTTCGGTGTGGCAATTGCAGCTTATTAAATCAACTTTTCTTTATTTAAAAATTCCTCCAGCTTTTTCTTTGTCGAAAACTTTCGGCCGATGGAGACGAACAAACGGTTAATGTCATGCCAGTGCTTTTTTGGAAGTACCCTCCGTAACTCTGTCTCTGTTCTCTCTGGCGTCTTGGTGTTTACCCAGCCCAATAAATTTGTAATTCTGTGAACATGGGTATCAACCGCAATTGCAGGAATGCCGAATGCGCGGTTAAGAACTAAATTTGCAGTTTTTCTGCCCACACCCGGAAGTTTCATTAGTTCCTCCCTCGTTTTCGGAACTTCTCCGCCATAGCTTGATAGGACAGTCCTTGCAAGCTTCTTCAGAT
>ERZ1292625.211-Hain-H41-01um-R1-211-length-101022-cov-9_pt1 | contig 101022 bp, 95 predicted proteins | sample MGYA00564400_ERZ1292625 | MGnify/ENA primary metagenome ERZ1292625 (study PRJEB36523, sample SAMEA6512639) | groundwater metagenome | collected 2019-01-08 | study: AquaDiva: Metagenomics assemblies of 32 groundwater samples
GTAAACATAGAATCAATCACAGCAAATTCGTTGCACTTCGAAGTTGAACCCGCCCTGTGACAATCCATGGGCCTGATAATCTCACATGGTATCATTCGTCCGAAAAGGTGCGCCGAGGTTTTTGCTCCAAATGTGGCTCTTCACTATTTTTTGATCCTATCCATAGGGATTGGATAGGTATTTCAATGGGAGCATTTGATGGGCCTACTCATACAAAACTTGAAAAGCATATTTTCGTAGCTGATAAAGGCGACTATTACGATATAGCAGATGGGCTACCACAGAATCAGCAGTAGATAAAAATTTCACTGTATAAAACACATCAGTTTTAAAATACAAAAAAATAATATTTCGTGCTAAGTCCTGCGCTGCGGAGCTAGGCTCTGCATTTCGAAACGTGACCTGTACTTCGAAGAACGACCGTCCCAAACAAACAAAGAGGTTCTAAATGAAATCTTATATAAAATTATCAACACTAATTTGTTTGTTTTTTGCTTTTGGTTGCTCCAAAGGATATTCACCAAAATCTTTAATTCCAAGAAACGAAACAGCTTCTTGGTTATTAGCATCCACGAATCTCACTTCAGCACCGGACTATTGTCAGTACAGTTCTTACTCTAAAGAGCCGGCTTGTTTCGCTTCAGCTCCTAAATATTGTGAGTACAGTTCTTACTCGAAAGAACCATCTTGTGTGACTTCTAAACCTTCCTATTGTGAATATAGTTCTTACTCTAAAGAGCCCGCTTGTTTTGCTAGCAAGTCTGACTATTGTCAGTACTCGAGCTATGGCGACGAGCCCGCTTGTGTTAAATCCAATCCTTCCTACTGTCAGTATAGCTCTTATTCTAAAACTGTAGCCTGTATCGGTTCACATCCATCCTACTGCGAGTATAGTTCTTACTCAAAAGAGCCTGCTTGTTACGGAGCTATGCCTAGTTATTGTCAATACAGCTCTTACTCTAAAGAACCAGCCTGTATTAAATATTACGATTTAAATGATATTGATTTGTATTGTCGAAATTTTGACAAGCTAAATCTTTGCCCATCATTTCCGCTTGCAAATTAGGGCTTGTCCTCAGCTCTAATAACGACGCACTCGTGATTCATAAAATTTATTTAAGTAAGTCACGATCGTCGAGCGAGCTAAACCGACTTCCATTTTATAATGAGAGCTCATCAAATTGGCTAAGTCATTGATTGATTTCTTTCCATCAATGCTAAATATAATATCTGCATTCACTTTGGCTTTTAATTGAAGCTCTTGCACATGGGAATTTAAAGGGACAGTCATATTGTGATCCAAAAGCCAATCAGGTAAGTATTGAAATTTCTTTTCTTCGCAGTCACAAATTTTTGTGGCTCGAAAAGATAAAACTTTCTCGAATCTTTTTTGAGTGGAATTTGGCGATTCTAAATAGGGAACAAGATCAATCGAATATTTTTCTAAACGGAAACCTTGTGCGGTCAAAGTTTCTTGGATTTCTTCGAATGTAAAACATTGATGCTCATCCGAGAACATAAATCCCAGGGGTCCGAAGTTAATCCATTCTCCAGAGGGTTCGAGCACGCGATTCACTCTTTGCGCAAGTAACTCGAAGTGAATGGGCACGATGTCGATGAACCAAGGAGTCAGTAAAGAATCAAAAGATTTATCTTTAAATGGAAGGTGAAGGGCATCGGCGAAAAGCAAATGGAAATTTTTAATTTTTGAATAAGGATTTTTAAGTTCATTTTCGATGGCAACTTGACTTAACTCTATTGGCGCGAGGGGCAACTCGTAAAGTTTTATTTTTTTATTTTCCAGCATCTGCTGTGCGAAAAGAATTAAAAGTGGATTGAAATCCACAGCAACGCTGTAAGAAAGATTAAATTTTTGATGAAGATCCAGGGGTAATCGCGAAGAGCCACAGCCCAGAGTTAAAAACTTTTTAGGCGCCCAAGATTGAGGCAGAATTTTCTGAAGAATATTGAGTGAATCCTGATTTTCATTTGATTGCCAGCACCAATCACGAAATAGATTTCGCATATAGAGTGTCAAAGACTGATGTGCAGGAATTTTATCGTTGATCTCAGTTTGCTTATTTGAATTTTGTTGGGCCAAGGGCGTTAAGCAGTCACCAAGAATTTTTTGATTGTGAAGTAGGGCCTTTTCAAGAGTGTTTAATCGTTGTCTTGTTATTGCAGAAAGATTTTTTTGCTTTTGCTGATCCTGAAGTTTTTCAACTCGTTGCTTAAAGTAAGCGTTAAGTTCAGTCTGTTTACCGATCCAATGATCAAGTGCTGAAGCGGGGTAGGGTAAAAGCCAGGGAATAGAACCAAGAAGGGGATAGGACAAACCAGCGGGGTTCTTAAAATCAGAACCATCCCACTTTAAATTTTCTTTAGATTGTGGACACTGAAGCAAGTCGATGAGGGATTGCGGAACGGGAAGTGAATTGGTTTTCGAGGTTAAAGGAGGCTTCATTATGCCTGAGTTTACAACAGATGCTTTGGGTGAAGCATCTGAATAAAATGAGATGAATTTGAATTAGTGCAGAGACGTGACCTTGGGCCAGTTAATTATTCGGAGCACCCATCTTGATCCATTCATTCAGGCGAGCCAATTCTTCAGCGGTTAATCGACTTCCACCTTGAGGCATACTTCCATTTGACACTGAGGCGTAAAGAACTCCATTCGCGGTGGAGGCTTTTACACCATTATAGGTAGATAAATTAACCCCACCCCGAGCATTGCCAGCATTGTGGCAACCAGTGCAGCGGGCGGTAAAGATTTTGCTGTTCAGACTTGCAAACGTTGCGGTAAGAGGGGCTGAGCCGCTAGGAGGAGTGACTGTACCGCTTTCATCGACAAGCCCGCTTTGAATCCATTTAGTTAAAGCATCTAACTCACTCACTGTAACTGGCGAGCCATCTGGAGGCATTCTTCCTTCCTGAATGGATAGAATAAGATCCGAACTATCTGGTTGGCCGGGTATTACAAGATGTTTAAAGAGAAGAAAATCGACATTAGTAATATCAGTGATATCTGTTCCCATGCTTGGAGCTGCCGCCGGATTATGGCATCGGGCACATTTACTGCTCAAGATCGACATGGCTTTTGAAGTTAAAACTGAAGCCTGACTGATTTGTGAAAACTCTTCCTCGCTGTCTCTGGATGAAGAAACAACAGAGCAGTTTTGAAACATCACTGATAAAATAAAAGCACTCGTAAAAAACGAAGCCTGAAAAACTCTTCGTCTGATTGTCGATCCTGTTTCCTGTATCTTATTCATACGTCCTCCAAATAAATGATATCATAATTCTAACTTAATTATTTTTTGCTCCACTTAAAATCCACTTCTCGACCGTGCTAATTTCGGTATCATAGTCCAGGTACCCATCTCTTGGCATGGGCGTTAGTCCTAGGTTGCTAGGATCTTGAACATTCATACGTTTAAAAATTTTACTAGCATATGTTTTTGTAACAACACCGGTGACGGGATTAATGGTCCTGAAATCTTGTCCAGGTTGTAGGACTCCACGGCTGACCATAAGTTCGTAGTCCGCAATATCGAATCCACCCTGTTGCATAGCCTGATCAGAGTTATGGCAACTGTTGCAATTGATTTTTAAGATTCCGTTGCTTGGGTTCATTAACATCGAGTAAGTGACTTCCGTAGGGCCTGGAATAGGATTTTTTTGTTTATTAAAAACAATTTGAACCACCGATTTCCCAAGAACAATGTTGCCCAAGCCAGCTTGAATTTGCACTGAAAGTAATTTATTTGATTCATAACGAATATCTTTTGATAAAATCACCCGAATCGTTTTAGAAGTTTCCCCAATTGCAAACACCATTGATATATTATCAAATTTATAATCCCAATTAAAACGATTAAATGGAGTCCCAGTCGCAGATCGAGCCTGAGTAAAGGCCAGTATATTTGGAGCACAAGACCCATTAGGACAAATCAGGTTATAAACATCAGGCATACAAGTGCTATTGTTCACGCTTACAAGCGTTGTCTCGGTCCCTGTTCCGCAAATGGCGCCGGCGAGTGCCGAGATAGAAAAAGAAACCACTTCAGCTGAAGGGCGATTCAAGGTAACTTCAATGTCGACAAAACCATTGCTATTAGCAAGAAGGGCGTTGGGCGCATTGATTGCTAACTGGACCGGAGGAGGGGGCGGAGGGATAATAGTAGATTCGAGCAGCTCAACCTCAAATCCAACCTGATCTGCAGGTGACATAGCTCCAGCAATTACTAAAGCGCCCGTCGAAATTAAAGAACTATTGTTATTTTCTAGGGAATTTTTTGGGATCGAGGCATCGACATATCTAAAGTTTGTACTGTACTGGATAAAGCGCCCGTTGATTTTTATAAATAGACCTTTAATTCGAACGTCTTGTGAAGAATTAAAAATTCGTGGAGAGTGAATGACGTAAGTTTTGACCGCGCCTTTAACTTCCTTTTTTACCATCACAGAAAAGCGAGCACCCGGAAGACTTGGTGCCGGTAAGTTTTTTAAAGAAATGACTTGAGCTAAGTTAAATTCCAGTCTTTTTTCTTCATTGTCTCTTAGGCTTGGAATGGTTTGATTTCCAATTAAAAATTGGGCTCTGTCTTCCAGAGACATATTGCTCGCAACATCGCCGGTCCCACCGTTGCAAATGTCGTATTCGGCCAAAGCTTTTACCCACGTTAAACGAAGATCATTGATCGCTTGTAAATGCTGAGGGCCAGAGTAGGGAGGATTGTGCGCATCACTGACTGCATTGTTAGAAACTTTTGAATAACCAGTTTGCATAAAATCACTATAAGAAGTGCACAAATTACTATTTGCAAATTGTCCCTTACCGGGGCCTGCTGAATGGCAAGTGGTGCAATTTTGCACAAGAAACTGCTGGTAGCCACCGCCGTAAAATCTCATCAGCTGATCTTCGCAAGCGCTAGCACCGTTGCAAGAGACCCCTTCAGATAATAAAGCTGAAGTCGAAGGGCTGCTCAAAGAAGAATTTGAACTTTTTCCTTTAAAATTTTCATCGGGACTGCAATTGTTAAAACTAAATAAAAGAGAACATAAAATTAACATGTAATTTAATGTTCTTTTTATCGTTTGTAACTTCATACTTCCCCCGCGCGGAATCTTTAGTTGTGATACAAAATCGCCGTACCCCTACGACGATTTTTTAGCTAAGCCTTCCTGCCATGAATTTTGACTACTTTATCTAAATTCGAGCCTTCAAAAATTCGTGCAGTCTCGGCCATGGCACTAAACTTACCAAGCATTCCATTGAATGATAGATAGTTCGCAAAAACCGCAGCGGCACCAACCTCAACGCTTCCTCCAACAAGGAAAGTGTCATCAGCAGCTTCGGCATCTGGATTGTTTTTCATATGTCCCAATTGCGAGTCAGATGTTTGTGTTGTCATTGTGGGATCGTACGCAATCATAAAAACGGCACCCGCATCACCGCGATCAGTAGTTGGATCTGCTCCAGGAGTATCAGATGCTGGAGCACCCACTCCGCCGTCCGAATTTACAATGATAAAACCTTTTGATTGCATAGCATGAAACGACTGAATCACTCGGCCGATCATTACGCCGGCAGCAAGATCTTTATTGTTGGTCGATGCTAAATCGTCACCGTGATAATCATATCCACCCATTTCAATGCCAATAGATCCTGAATTTCCATTTATGGCATTGTAAACAAGTGCCGCACTGACATAAGCACTGTCATTTCTTGCTGTGTTGGCGTTAAGTCCCCACACTTGCGCAAAGGCGGCGTTGTTACGAGGATCAAGATCTAAACCGGCCGGATTGCCGACCAGCTGAAGATTATCACTATTGGCCTGATTAACTAAGCCGGCCAATGTTGTTCCGCCGGTCATTGAAGCTAAATTCCGTGCTTGAAGCTCGGAAAGTGCAGACGTTGCTTTGAAAATATTTGTTTTTTGAACCTGAGTTAATGCTCCCAAACGATTTGCAATGCCCAATGCATTCGCTAATGAATCGACGCTTCCTACAATCAGAGGAGGTGGAGGCGCAATAAGAGCCGTAGAGTTGCTCACGCCAATTCCATTATCAACTCGTCCAAGCGCCGGGAGAATTCTTCCTTTAAGACCTGCTTTCGCAATCAAACCTTGAATATCAAATTTGTTTGCATCCGTATCATTTTGTGATTGCTGGCACACACCCACGAAATCGGCACTCATCAATGCTTGATCGGCCATTCCGGCAACAGTGCTTGTGCGAAGTCCCGCCAGCATTGAGCTTGAAGCGTAAAATGGCGCATTATTTCGAAAAGCTCTGGATATTTGTGAAGCTAAATTCGATCCTAAGCCAAGACCGATTCTGTGATATTTTTGTAATAATTCGCGGCCCTCAGTCAAAGGTATCCAATTTCGCGTTAATCCTGCTCCGCCATTTAAATTAATAGTTACAACAGGAGCCATTTTTTGCGTCGAGGAGGCACAAATTTCTGCAGCTTCGGCGACACCACCGCGACCAAGTATGGATAAGACCGATGGTACAGTGACATAAGCCATAAAAGGAATAGCACCCGAAGCTAAAAATTCGCGACGGTTGAGTGGTTTTCGACCATGGTACAAGATCGGTTTGCTCTCGACTTGGTTTTTTGATTTGTTTTTCATATTTCCTACCCCATTTAAAAATTTAAATATAAAAATAATTAATTCAGTAATGCATTCACACTTGAAAGCATTGAAGTGCAAAGCATCAGTGCTGCTTTTCTAGACGCGTTGGCCTCGGAAGCGCCAATAGCTTGAAAAACATTATCTAACAGAATTGTTCTTTCTTCGTTGGATTCATTTCCTCTCCAACAAGACAGAGCAATATTGCTTATGGCATCACTTAACTGTGCACTCGAAGGAATCATTGCTGCCTGCAGATTGATGCCATTGAAAATTCGATTGCCAGATGCTATTTCTTGATCAATTAAATCCGAACAAACTTCACCGGCGATACTGGTGATTGCCATCATCATAGGCGGAGTAATTGAATTTGCAGTTCCATATGTAGATATTGAACCTTTTTTCTCGTCATACACTGTTTGGGTGGAATCAGAAGGTACAGCCAGACCAATGCAATTTGATAAATGATTTAACAGCTGTCCCGAGGAGACAAAAGAAACTGTTTTTGCACCCGGAATAACTGTAATATCTGTAGCACTTTGACATTGAACACTGCTGGCGATAAATGCACCCGCATTGTTTTCACTACCACTGAAGCCGCCCTGTGAGCAGCCGTTACCAAAAACAACTAAAGTAAAGACCATGAGCGCCATTACTTGCAAGGCACGAAGAATTCTTTTTTTAATTAGGTCCTTCATATTAGTTTCCCCCTAAACATAAATCGTTAGAAACAATTCTTTCAAACAGATATCTGAGATCGTAGTTACGTTCAGGACTCGAAAACTCAGTCGCAACTTGTTTAATAAAAGTATTTTCAGTAGAAGTAGGCTCGCGTTTGCAAACTGTGAAGAAGACTCTTTTAGCCATACAGTTCGGGAATGCCTTGCTTTCCGCAATAGCTTTGCCAAATTGTGCAACACCAGTTCCGGATGTCATCGTCCAACCAAAATTATTTTTATTGGCACCGGAGTTAGCATTATTAACCCAAGCATCGCTGACAACAATTTTTCCTTCAGGAAAGGCTTCTTCGTTATGATTCATCTTACGAGTCACACGTGGTGCTTCGGGATGAATTCTCATTGCTGGCGAAGTGTCTTCATCCAGATTATTGGCTGTTGAGTTTGGCACAAGTGCAGAGTGCTTCAAATAGCCATTTGAAAAAGTCATATAAGCAAAGGCGGGTCTAAAGCCATCCAAGACAGTGTGGCAAGCTCGACAAGTAGTCGTAAATTTAGCCATGTTTCCACCGGGATTTCGATCAACATCGCGACCAATGACATCTTCGGGGCCGCTGGCATCGGCAGCATTTTCAAGTGGGATGCAGGCGAATTGTCGAAGAGAAAACTCGACGGCACGACGATTAGTTCCTGCAATCATATGAGCTGCAGCCCATTGTCGTGTTGTCAGCAATCCGGACGGAGAAACGCTCGGTGCAAAACTATTTCCATCGCCAGTGACCATGCTTTGAGTCTTTTTTACTAAGACATTTTTCAAATCAAAACCACCAAGCTCTAAAGCTTGATAATGGTTATTTGATTTTAATATGTCGGACAAAGGATCGCTAGGAACTGCCGCCTTTGCAGGATCAGCTTGGTAAACGATATCATCTGATAAAAGTAACTTGGCATTAATTTTATCTCGAACTGCACCAATAACAGTGGCGGTAAAATCATTCAGTGGAACGTTGATTGTTTCATCTCGATTGGACATTTTCGCAGCAAAATCTTTAACTGTGGATCGATAGAATGAAGAAGATGCTGAGTTCGCAGCTGATACAACCATCGGTGAGGAAGTGCCTCCCAAACTTGTCGGGTCGGTAATGAGCCGAGCCGCTGCAGCAGAGTCATTGGCATTAATTAAAGTTTCCATTTGTTGAAGTAAAGGATTAAAGATCGGTGTTTTTACGCCAGTCAATCGTTCGTAAATTGTTGAAGCCTTTAATAAGGCCGGAGTCACGGTCACTTTGCTGATGGGCAAGACTTCATTTTTAATAATTTGGAAAGCATCGCCGAAAACATCTTCGCGAGATAAAGCATCACAATAAATAGCTAGGCGATACAATTTTCCTTTCCAAAAGCGATTGGGATTATTTGCGCAAGCCGAAGTGAAAGGACAAAGATTTGGATTTCCAAATTGGTCTTCTTTAGACAAAGTATTCGCAATATTTGCATCACTGATAAAATCATTTGCTATATTTAGATAGGCATCGTTAACCCAACGACTGTAAAATTGGTTAGGGTCTCCACCGAAACCTGCAGCAGCCTCCTGAGCTAAAAATATATTTCCATTTTTATCTGACAAATAGAGTCGAGCGACACCTCCGCGACTCACGGTAAAAATAACTTTCTGTTTAGTACCTAATTTCAAAACAGTTGTGTCACTTTGTAAAGGCTGACTTAATAAATTGTTATTTCCAGCCGTGCTTACTCCACCAGCATAGAGATTTCCCATGTCATAAAATTGACCAAGAACAAAGTTAACATTTACGGCATTGGTTGCATTAGTGAACTGTCGCGAATAACTCACAATACGAAGAGGTTGTAAGACTCGGGTTGGATATTCCCCAGCTCGAAGTTGAACTGATTCAGAATTTTCCAAAATGGCTTCAATGGTTAAGCCTGTCGAAGTTGTTTTATTACAAGTGTTATAAATTTTGCTAGCGACATTGTCCGATCGAATCACCGACGCGGAATCCATAAGTATATATCGATCTCCTGAGCTATCTGCTCCACGAATAACAGAGCCTGCTTTTCTCGATAAATTAACAGCAGCCCCAAAAGAAGCTGCAGCGGAATCGACATAAGCATTTCCACTGGTTTCTTCAAATTCATAACGAACGACCGCTTTTTGTGATCGTAAAGTTTCCGAAATGTCAGCATATGAAAAAAATGGAAACAAGCTGATAAGTAATAACTTAATCAACATGAGCTGTTTCATTTTTTTCTCCCTCCTCTAATCGCTTAAGGAACACGGTAAATATAAGCAGCACCTGATCGTGACAATGGATCCGACTTAGCCGGTGCCCCAACAATAACATTTGAACCACCATCAGAAGCTAAAGACTCACCAAAATTTTCTGTTCCAGTCGAATCTTGACTGTACTGAATAAAACCCCCAGCGGAATTATTGCCATTTGGAGTGGCCGTCCCGCCAGCTGTTAAACTTGAAAGCATCAGTCTTGAAACAAACCCGGAATTGCCATTGCCATCTTCAGGGGTACCGCCGGAAGCTCCGACATAAAGAGAATCAGAACTCAAAGCGACAGCGCTGCCCAATTGTGTTCCGGCCGCGTTTCCATTCAGAGTGTAAGTGAGTCCTGCAGAATAATTGGCATAATAGTAGACTGCTCCCGTATCAGCATTGTTAGCACTATCATGTCGACTAGCGCCAACAGCTAAGCGCAAGCCATCGAAAGAAACTGATGAACCAAAAGCCGCAGCGCTCGAGAGATTCGCCGGTTTTTGAACAGTGCTGCCAGTCCATGTTCCACCATTATTAATAAATACGAAAGCAGCGCCTGAAAATAAATTTACTGCTCCTGGAGCTCCAATAGCGATGCCGGAAGCTGAAGCCGCAATGGATTGTCCAAAGTTGTAAGCTTGACTGATCGGAGCTAAGACTTGGGAATAAGAAAAACTAGATCCATTCGAAGAGTAAATATAAACTTTACCGGAATTACTGCCAGATAAAATATCCGAAGCACCCACGGCTAAAAAGTTAGAACGCATGGCCATACCTATACCGAATTTTTGATCTGCCACTGCTTCTGGTGGAGTTAAGTTTTGCACGAAACTCCAGTTATTATTTACATTTTGATAAATATAAACTCGGCCCATAGCTCCAAAAGTGGCGTTCGAAATAGCCAACATTCCACCTTTCAAAGCTACATTTGAAAGAGTTTGGCCGCTGGCTGCGCCATTGACAGAAATCTTTTGAGTAAAAGACCAAGTATTACCCGATTTTGAAAACATAAATACCGCGCCCATATTGTCTTCTTTCGGAGACAATACTGCGGCCCAATTTCCATCGATGGCAACTTTGTGACCGGCATTTGCAGAAGCCGAATTGATTGTGAGTGGCAGTTTAGTTTCATTCCAACAGGCGTTGGAAAAATTAGCGCGAACATAAACAGGATCCGAATTCATTGCTGCAGGATTTACGGCCACGTTGGCGGTCACCCGAACGATTACCCGATAATATAAAGTTCCTGCTCCACATCGTATTGAACGTTGGCCATCTTGAATATCAATCCGAAAAGGGACACTTGTGCCAGTGAAGGCGTTGCTATTATTTAAAGTAAAAACACGGTTAAGAATGGCGCTAGCGTGTGTGGCTTGATTGCCACCGGTTACCGGGTCACCCATGATTGTAACTCCAGAAGAAAAAATCGCAGCGTAAGAATTATTCATCGTTTCGGGAGCTACCAGTAAGGTGGCTACGGGTACGCAACTGTCAGCAGTTGCTGCTGATAAATTTGCAATACCTTTTGCCGCATTCACATCGACATTTACAACAGCTGAGTTTGAATCACCAGATCGCGTGCCTAATCCAGAAGTTAAATTTAGTACCGTTGAGCCAAGTGCCGCGGCATTTGTAATCACTGGTTTTTGAATATAAGTTTGGCATCTTGCCACTCGAGCTGCGTCGGCAATTTGTGCTGGAGTTAGACCAGTTCCTCCAGGAGGGGGTGGCGGCACTGTTCCCGGTGTAGGATTCTGGTTACTGAGGGTCGAGGATTGATTAACCGAACCTGGACCATTCTCGGCTTCAAATTTGCCACAGTTTTGATATGGCAAGGTCAGTATTGTCAAAAGGGCGAGTAGAGATAGATTTTTTTTATGTTGGCGAGGGATACGAAATTTTAAATTTAAATAGGCTTTTAAATTGTTCAAAACTATCCCCCATTTAGAACAACGGTCTTGTTAATCTAAGTCTAAAGGATATTTCGCTAACTGTTGAAAATCTTTTTTGAAATAGTGTTGTACTTATAAACACTTTCTTCTGACTACTTGAAAACCTTAATGAATCTCATTGTGAGAAAATCAGGATTTCTACAGTCTTTTTCAAAGTGAGAAAGTGAGCGAAAAATCGACATATTTTAAGTTGCTAGGGCGTGTCCTATGCAAAATCAATTTGAGAATATTTTAAAATGGACGATAATCAATAAATGCAAAGAACCTTGATTATTTATACATGTAAATTAAAAAAACCTATCGCGCTGCTTATTGCAGCAATTACTTTGTTTGGCTGTGGCAAAGTGTACACTTCAAGTACAAATGATTTGAATGTTTATGGATCTGGAGTAACAGGGACTTCTGTATTCCTGAATGCGCGTGCAGTACTGGCAGTAAATTGCATGAACTGTCATAGTAACTGGGGGGCCTATACCCAGCAAGATTACATTGATAAATTTCTTGTTATCCGTGCAAGCCCTGCAGATTCTATAGTTTATTCGCGGCTCCGCGGAAATGACATTGGAATTGCCGGGGATATGCCGGCAGGTGGTCGCCCCAATTTAACTTCCGAAGAAATGAAAAAAATTAAGGATTGGATCTCTTCAATTTAGGCATGCTCTAGTTAAGAGTGTAGTTGGCGCCTATGCGCCAAACAATGCCAGCGTCTTTGCTAAAACTACCGATACTTTGCAGCACTTCAAGTTTATAATTAAGTCTCCACCGGGTATCTACGAACAATCCGACAACGGGATTTGTCGGTGAAACAGGGTTATACCCCGAATCTGATCCCCATTTATTTTGTCGATAAAGAGCAGCGATGGCGAGGCCAAGTTCAATTCGATTATTTACCCGAGAAAAATAGCGGGCTCCAGCTCGTAAAGCGGACCAAGGCGCTCTTTTTTGATAATAAGTTCCGGCATCAGCAGCTTTACCGGCAATACCAAAGCCCTGAATATAACCCGCATTAAATCCGTAACCTTTTTCAGGTTGATAAACGGTGTAATCATAACCAATGCCGACCCCATAATAAGCGGCTTTTGTTTCTGTACTTATTCCCGACGAATCGGTAATTTTTAAAATTTCATACCAACTGTTGTAATCTAAGCTCACAGCTTTTTTTGGCCTAAAAGCTTTTTCAACATCAGCAGGGCCACCTTTTCTTGCTGAACTCGAAGTGCCTGGTTTATTTTTCTGGCTATTAACTTGGGCTTGCGCTTGAAAGATTGAAAAAAAACTAAGGAGTAAAAATATTTTTTTCATTTTTTAAAATTCCTTTACAGCGAAATATGCAGTTGCGAGTGAATGATTGTTTGATCATCCGTGACCCCAGAATCCGTCAAAGATCTTCCATTGACAAAACTCAGGCGAATTTCGCAGCGAGGATAAGGGAACATCAAAAATCCAAAGGCCCAGCGCGACTGATCAGGGGACGAAGTTGTCATTGTTTGATTGTAATATTCAACTTGCGAAAAAAGGCTGTAACCACGGTTAATTAAGGCGTTGCCCTCGAGCAAGCCATAAAATCCTGTTTCACTATTTGTTATCTTGGGTTTGTTTTGGATCATCCCCAATTCCACCAGAAGGGAATTTCCTTTACCGAAACCAATTTTATTGTGTCCCTCGAGTCGAACCCATTGCATGAAGTCATTGTTGGACATTAACAATGTTCCACCAACTCGATTGTACTGAGTTAAATCTTTTTCTGCCATGAAGGAAAAACCTTTTTGTCGCACGCTGGCTTCTTGTGTCATGTTGCCCATGAAGAGATGTCCAGTAAACTCATAGGGAGTCTGTATCTTGTGAACAATCACGCCATAAGTTTGATCATTTTGAGCATTCCCTGTTTTGTCTCTGCTAAAAGCAGTGTGATCTAAGATGCGAATACCAAAAACTTTGTCGGTTAGACCGAAATAAGTAAAATATTCGTCATTCACTTGCCAACGTAAATAATGTTCACGTGACAACCAATTGCTTGGTTTGCTTCCGGAATCACCTTGCCCTACAGGTGTTGGAATATAGCCAAATTCGCTAACAAAAACGTATTTTTGATTTTGATCAAAATGAATTGCGGCGTTCACACTGGCTTGCATAATGATATTTCGAACTTTGGTGGCCTCGCTGCCGGGGTTGCTTTGGGCCCACAGTCCACGGTATTTAATGCCTGGTCGAAACCACCACGGCATCGGTTTAGATGGTAGGAAGCCTGATTTTTCACCAAGCTGTTCGTCAGTCGTTCTTTCATTAATAAAAACACGCGAAGAAATTTCTGATGCCCATAAAGCCCGACCGTAATCATTGAGTGGGCCATTGCCTTGACCATTGTAGTGGCAAGTTAAACAGCTCGCATAACCATAACCAATAAAATCAGGGTAGGACCAGGCTCGGTCAGTAAGGATTAAAAGTAATAAAAAAAACAATGTTTTCATTTTGAATTATTCTAGGAAGGTCTAGCTGAGATATCAAAGTATCTTTGATTATCTGGCGCGCTCCGCCATATCCAAGCTTAAAGTATTCGTACCGACCTTAGTGCTGATTTTTTAGGCTAGTTTTTTACTTTTCTGCTTCGATCACTTAAGAAAATAGATTTTTTTTACGATGAAAGACTGACGTAAAAGTGGGTAGGTGTATGTCATTTAATTATAACAAAAATAAAGAAGCAGGAGCCGGGGATACTTTTTGGACCTCTTATTCTGACTTATTTTTGGGTCTTTCAACCATCTTTCTTCTTTTGTATGTGACGGCCAGCTTAAGGACAGGAACTGAAGGCTTAAAGAGTCAGGCTGAAACTCAAAAACTTTCCATGAAAGTGAAAGATCTGGAAAGTCAGTTAAAAATGTATGAGTCCGTTAAAAAAGATTATCTGCAAAATGAAGCTTCTAAAGATGAAGTGCAAGAGTACACAGAATTAATGGATAAGCTCACCTTATTGCAAGAGGAAGCTAAAGACGAAAATGAAAAGTTAAAACAAAGCGCTCTTCAGCATGATGAAAAACAAAAGGCCTTGAATAAATATCAGCAAATGGTGCGTAACGTATTGAACGCCAATAAAATGGCTAAAACCAAAATCATCAAAAGAAACGATATCATTGAAGAGCAAGATGATGAAATTGAAGTTCAAGACCAAGAATTGGCTCGTTTAGAAAAAGATGTCAAACAGAAACAAAACTTAATTGCCGAGAATGAACGAAAAATCGACGAGGCCAATAAGGTTGTTGAGCAAAAAATGAATGAGCTTAAGCGAAGTTATAAACAAAACAAAATGACTGCGAAAGCTTATCAAGCACGTTTGGCGAAAATCCAAGAAGAGAGCGAAGACAGAATTGATGCTCTGAGAGACACTCAAGAGACATATGAAAAACAATTGGCTAAAACAAAAAATGAGCTGGGAAGCTTGTCGAGTAAACTAAAAGAATCAGAAACTCAATTGGCGAATAAAGATTCAGAGTTAGCGCGAACAGAATCAGAAAAACAAAACTTGAAGGGGCAGTTGTCTAAAGCCGAAGCGGAAGCTCAGGCAAAGATCGCTGCACTTAAAGGTGATTTTAATAATCAAGCGGCAAAAGATCGAGCCGCATTCGAGAAAGAGTTATCGCAGCAAAAAATGGGCGCAGCGGAAAAGGCTCGTCGGGAAGCGGCTTTTCGAGGCGAAGCTGCAAAGAAAGAACAAGAATTACAGGGAAAAATCAAGGGACTCAGCGGACGGGTGCAAGGCCTAGCGGATCAGCTTAAAACGACCGAAGGACAATTGTCCAAAGCCAAATCCGAAATGGATGCTCGTCGTGAAGTGGCTCAACAAATTAAAAGAGGCTTTGAAAAAGCCGGAGTTAAAGCTGATATCGATATGCAAACGGGTGAAGTTCTCTTGGATTTTGGTCAAGCATACTTTGATAGCGATTCGGCCAGACTGAAAGAAGAAATGAAAATTGTTTTAGAAAAGGCTATGCCGGTCTACTCAAAATCACTATTTGGTGATCCTAAATTATCGAAAAAGATTTCCTCAGTGGAAGTGGTTGGATTCGCCTCACCGACATATAAAGGAAAATTCATCGATCCAAACTCGACGAAGCCCAATGATAAAGAAGCAATTAAGTACAATATGGATCTGAGTTATAAAAGAGCTAAGTCTATATTCAATCACATTCTAGATGAAAAAAGCATGGAGTTTGAATACCAAAAAGACTTAGTTCCAATGATGAAAGTTTCGGGACGAAGTTATCTTGAAGTTATCAAGGTCAACCGAAATGTCGCATCCGGAGAAGAGTTTTGTAAAATCAATGACTGTAAAAAATCTCAACGCGTAATTATTCGATTTAACATGGATGGAAAGAAATAAGGGAGAGTCGCTATGAAAGAACTCGCACTCGTCGATCAAATGATACATTGGTTCATATACCTATTACCCTATGTGTTATCAGTGATTTTTGTATTCGGAGTGATTTTCCGAACGATCATTTTTTACACAGTAAAACGACATGAATGGTTTGCTCGTGAATTTGAAAAGCGCGTGAATCGTTATGTTGAAACCGAAACTCCTGGCGTAGTTAAAGACGTTTCATTTTTTGCTTTGTCAAAAAAGATGCTTGAAAGAACTTATTATGAAATTTTCGAAGTGCGTGATCGCATGCAAAGAAGAAAGCCTGACCGCATGATGGCAATTAGCGATCGTATTTTTCTGATCAAACAAGGTTGTGCTTGGTTAGTTAAAGATATTTTAAAACAAGTTAAATTTTTAAAGTGGACCAATGAAACTCCTAAGCTTTTAAGCATCACCAAAGCGACCTTTCATCACAATCCTTGCTTCAACAAGATCTTTGGCATTATTCCGATGGCTAGCTTAAATGATTTTTTGACAATTCTTCCAGGCTTATTCGTTGTCGCTGGTATCTTGGGAACATTTTTGGGAATCAAAGGTGGTCTAGGTGCCTTGGGTGGAATGAATTTGAATGAACTCGAGAATGCTAAAAATACGATGGATGGTTTTCTTCACGAGATTGCTTTTGCCATGGCGTCGTCGATTGTTGGAATTGCATTTTCATTATCACTTCACATCTGGAATACATTTTTCTCTCCAGAGCGGGCCTATGTTTCAATGATTGATCGCTTTGAAAGTTCATTGGATCTTTTGTGGTACCGCAGTGATAACAACAATTTTCCAGCCTACGATAAACCTTTTGATGAACATAAAGATCCAGTTGAAGCCTTGGCCGAAGAGGCACTGAATCTTGAAGTTACGAAGGGACTTAGAACTCGTGAAATGGAAGAAATACGTAAAGTCAAAGCATCGTAAATGGGAGTTGAGGCATGGCTAAGCCTCTGAGTTGTTTCATTGTCACAATTCAGAACGAGACAGGGGTCGACTATAAAATCGTGGATGAGAGATCATTCACGATTGGTCGTTCATTAGAAGCCACTGTGGCCTTAAGTGATGCAAACATCAGTCGTGTTCATATTATGGTTGTTTCCAAACATGATCGCGTGTGGATCGAGGACCAGGACTCGGCCAATGGAACTTTTATTAACGGTGAAAAAATTCCACCCCGAAAATTAACTGCCGTTAATCCAGCGGATAAAGTCAAACTGGGAACTTCGACTATCGAGTTCAGTTTTAATATGCTTGAAAAGTATTTTAAAAAAGATGATCTGATGGAGAGTGGCCTCCCCAAGCAGGAAAAAGAATCCTTAATGGCTCTAGTGCATGGAGCCCATGCCGAAGCCCAACGTTTAGTTAAATTAGGGCAAGAACATAATGAAAAGCTAATTCAAAAATCTGAAGCCAGAGCGCAAACAATTGAACGTGAAGCTCTTGTCAAACGCGATGAAATCATTCGAGCGGCCCGGGATCAAGGGGAGCAAATCGTCCAAGAGTGTAAGAAAAAAGGGGCCCAAGTTATTTTTGAGGCTGAACAAAATGCTCGACAATCGGTTGAAGAAATTCACACCACAGCTGAAGAAACTCGTGAAAATGCAGATCAGTACTTCTTGGCTCAGACCTCAACGGCTCAGTTGAAGGCCGATGAGATCATCAGCAAACACACTCAAATGGGAAAAGATATTCTTCAAGATGCCATGGATAAAGCTTTGGTCGAAGCTGAAGAGTTAGAAAAGGAATACTTAAAAAAAGCAAAAGTTCAATTCGAAGCTGAATCCCATGCGCTTTTAGAGAAAATGAAAGAAAAATCCTTGTTCGAACACGATCAAATTATTACTCAAGCCCGAGTTGAAGTTGACAAAGTTTTGGCAAGAAAAAAAGAAATTGAACATCACATTGATGAATTGCACAAAAAGAAAAAAGGCATTGAATTTGAATTGAAAGAGTACGGCGATTCAATCGCTGGCGAAAAAGAAAAACTCTTGCGTGAAAGAGAAACTTCTATCCTTAAAGAAACCGAAGAGATTCTTGAAGAACTAGAAAAACAAAATCGTAAGTATGAAGAGATACGTCAGGACTTTGTGCGTGAAACTGCTGAAAAAAAGGAATCACAAGCCAAAGAAATTTTTCGTGCCATTAAATTTAAAAAGGACGAGCTTGCGCAACTGACCAAAGAAACGAATGAATTATCAAATCGTCTCGAGCAACGACGAAAAGTATTTGAAGAAGAAATGTCTCTGCAAAAAGAAAAAATTGAAAAAGAAGCTTCAAAACTTTACAACGAAAGGCAGCAGGAAATTGAATTGCTTACTCAGCAAAAGCTCAAGGAAATTGAAATTGCAAAAAGAGAAAAAGAAGAAGAAGCTCAACTCTTTGTGCAGACCAAACGTCTTGAGTACGAGAAGCATAAAAATCAAGCTGAAACTATGATTGAGCAACTCTTGTTAGAAAAAAATAAATTGACCGAGGAAACAACCGCGCAACGTAAGGAACTTGAATCCATTGTGAATAAACATCACGAATCAGAAAACAGAGTGCGTGTTTTAGAGCCTCAGTTTTTAAAGATGAAGTCAGAAATGCAAAGCTTCGAGAACCGTTCAGAATCTTTAAAAATTCTTGTTAAAGATTTAGAAAACAAAAAAGGGCATTTTGCATTGCAAGCGCAGGAGCTTCAAGAGAAAATTTTTAATCTTAAAAAAGACTATGAATCGCAAACCGCCGAGTATAAATCTAAATTAGATCAAGAATACAATCGACTTCAGCGCGAGCAAGAAGATCAACTCGATCGGTTGAGACATGACGAAACAAAACGTGCAAAAATTGTAAAAGAAGAATTAATTGAAAGCTTATTTCGCGAAAAAGATAAGATTTCTAAAGAGATATTTAATGCGGTAGAAATAGAAGTCGTTAAAGCGATTAAGCCGGTGGATTGGTCCACCGTTTCACAAAGAGTGAAAGAAAAAATATTTCAGACTTTGGAAGATCGCACGATTAGCATCTCTGCAGAAAATAACAGTGATGGCTCGGAAGCTGTTTCTATGCCGAAGAAAAAAAGAGCGGAAAGAATTTCTTATTTATCTCAGGGGCTTTTGGCAGGAATGCTTTGTCTGTATCTAGGGCAATCTGCTTATCATAAGTTTCAAGAAGATAGCAATCCCATGAAAACGGCAGCAGAGGAAGATGCAAAAATGCGTGCCGAAGATTTGGAACGTCGCAAGTTCAATCCACCGCAGACGGATGAGCTTAGGGAAACTTATGTCGATTCTGTAATTTACACGCAAGATTTTGTGCAAAAATATTTAGATGAAGAATTTCAGCGGAAATGGTTAAGAGCAGCAACAAATTATCTACTTAAGCAATGGCGCATTGAAGAAGAAAAAACAATTGGCATACTTTCTGCGGTAAACAGTCTTATTAAAACACTTGAGGAAAAGAAACAAATTATCCATCCCGATTTTATTGATGATGGCGTTGCCAAAATGAACACATTAGAAGCTGAAAGCGTAGAAAAATTAAAAGAGATGCTAGGCTCTGATGTTAAATTCCAAGCCTTTAGGCGTTATGAAAAAAGATTCTATACAAAAGAAAACTCAGGACGCGTTCCAGCAACGACGCACGATGATCATTCAGATTCCGCAGGCGAAAAATAACTTAAGACCGTCTTGACGGACAATAAAGACAACTCATCTTTATCCTAATGGAGTCCTTGATTCCAATGGAGGATGAAATGTCGTACCCAACAGGTGCAATCGCAGTTTTGCCTTTAAAAAATGCCGTACTTTATCCTGGAATAACCCAAGTTGTGCGGGTGGGTAGGGAAAAGAGCGTAAAGGCTTTGCATCAGGCATTTGAACAGCAAAATTGGATTCTTGTTTTTGCCCAAAAAGATTCTCAAAAATCGATTGGATCCATTCACGATTTATACAGCACGGGTGTGCTTGCAAAAATTGAAAATGTTCGCGGCTCGGCAGAGGCAGGTTATCAAATCACACTTCGCGGAAGCAAAAAAGTTGTGGTAAAAAATGTTATTAATCCCAAGGGTTTTTTTGAAGCTCATTACGAAACATTGGAAGACATTGTGGACGTGGATGCAAGCACACAGAAAGTTTTACTTGGAAGTATAAAAGATCTTTCAAAAGAAATTCTGAAGCTTATCCCAGCCGACACGGAGGCCCTGGCGGAGGGCATCAATTCGGTCGAGGATTTATCTTCATTGATTTACATTTGTGCGACCCACGCTGATTTTCCTATGAAAGACAAACAATTCATTCTTGATACATTAGGATTAAAAGATCGTGCTTTTTATTTACTTAATCTGTTGCAAGAACTCAAAAATAATCTCCAGGTGCAAACTGAAATACGAGAAAAACTTTCTTCTAAATTTGGACAGTCCCACAGGCAACAAATTTTGCGTGAACAACTTAAAGCGATCAAAGAAGAACTGGATGACAGCGAGACTTCTTTAGTTGAAGAATACAGAAAAAAAATTACGGATGCTAAAATGCCAAAAGAGGCGCTGGAATTAGCCAACGTCCAAGTGGACCGACTTGGTGATATTAACAATGCATCGCCAGAATATCAGGTGATACGCAGTCATCTTGATCTGATGGTGGCCTTGCCGTGGAGCAAATCGTCTCCAGAAAATGAAATTGATTTGGATAAGGCTCGTCAAGTTTTAGAAGAGGATCATGAAGGTCTTCACAAAATTAAGACTCGAATTTTGCAGCATTTGGCTGTGTTAAAACTAAAAAAAGATAAAAAAGGATCGATCCTTTTATTTGTGGGTCCTCCGGGTGTGGGCAAAACATCTTTGGGACAAAGTATTGCTAAAGTCCTTGGAAAAAAATACATTCGCGTCAGCGTGGGTGGAATTCGCGATGATGCGGAAATCCGCGGCCATCGTCGCACTTATATCGGTTCAATGTGTGGTCGTATAATCAGTGGCCTTAAAAAAGCTGGTGAAAATAATCCCGTTTTTGTACTCGATGAAATTGACAAACTATCACGAAGTTTTGGCGGTGATCCCGCCAGTGCTTTACTGGAAGTTATGGATCCAGAACAAAATAATAGCTTTTTAGATCATTATCTTGATGTGGGATTTGATTTATCAAAAGTATTTTTTATAGCGACTGCGAATTCTTTAGATGGAATTCCCGGGCCACTTTTAGATCGCATGGAAGTTATTGAGGTTTCTGGATACACTCGGGCTGAAAAATTATCCATTGCTAAGAATCATCTGGTGCCAAAAGAACTTGATGAACATGGTTTAACAACAGGCGATTTGCAAATTCCTAACGAGGTTTTAGACAAAGTAATTTCCAGCTATACCCGAGAAGCTGGTGTCCGAGAATTGCAGCGAAAAATTGCAACTCTTTGTCGGGCTTTCTCGGAAAAAGTCATTAAAGCCATCGTAAAACCAATTGTCGTCAGCCTAGATGATCTAGACGAGACCTTGGGACAAGAACGATTCTATAATGAGGTTACTGAAAAAGCAGTCATACCCGGAGTTGTCACGGGACTAGCGTGGACGCCAGTCGGGGGTGATATTCTTTTTGTTGAGTCAGCTTTAATGCCTGGTCAGGGAAAACTATTGATCACGGGGCAATTGGGCGATGTTATGAAAGAATCTGCTCAGATCGCCTTAACCTTAATTAAATCGCGTTTGCCTCTGTTTGGTCCTCATATTGATTTCTCGAAGCATGACATCCATATTCATGTGCCAGCAGGAGCTATTCCTAAAGATGGGCCATCCGCAGGTGTAACAATGTTATCTTCGATGGCCTCCTTATTTATTAAGAAAGGCGTAAATCCACAGTTGGCAATGACCGGCGAAATCACTTTAAGAGGTTCGGTCACACCTGTTGGTGGGATCAAAGAAAAGGTATTGGCAGCGCATCGTGCTGGCGTGAAAGAAGTTATTCTGCCTCGTCGCAATGAAAATGATCTCAAAGAGATTCCCAACGAAATTAAATCAGAACTGAAGTTTCATTTTGTCGATGACATTCAAAGTGTATTGAAAATTGCTTTAGGTATAGATGGGCTGCATCCTATTGGCTTTGTAAGCCCGATTGCCGCTGAGCAACAGTTTAGATGATCGCCTATTGCGGTGACTGCTCCGTTGACACAGGTTTGTGACTTAAGTAGCCTTCCTTAAGATTTAAAAAAGGGGGAAATTTGAAATTTCTAGTTAGTTTTTTAATTACTATTTTTGCAAGTGCTCAAGTGATGGCCGAAAAGGATTGTCCTGATTATGACTATAAAGAATTGGGTTGGATTATTCATAATTCCAGCGAATTTGAGACTATCCTTAATGACACACAAAAAATGACAGTTGATGGAGTTCTGAATTCCTCAATGGTCGAAGATATTGATGGCATAATGATGACTCAGAATAGTTCGATCGAGCCATTTCTTTATGTAAAGGTAAATACGTGGGATGTCTTATCAACAAGCCAAGATCTGATGTATGGTGATATCGCCATTTTTAGTGATTTAGTTCATCCAGAAAATGCATTAGAAGTTCGTTGGTTTGATGGAAAAAACAAACATATCGTGTTTAATGATCGATATATGTATTGCATCAGCACGAAACAACCACATTCCGCAAACACAATTTATTAGTCTTTAAGAGGTCTCATAAATAATGAGACTTGCTTCTAGTCTTTAGCGCCGTTTGCAATCCAAATTTTAATTGCATTGATTTCTTTAGAGGTGAGCGGTCTGTGCCCTGGTTCAGCTGGGGGCATTCGCCTGTTATCAGTTCGTGTAATAGCAATTATTAAGCCTGACTCATCTTGTGTGTTTCCCGGAAGAACTAAATCACGTGGAGAGTCTAATAGGGATTGTTTGTCTAATAAAACTCGCTGGCCAGGCTTTTCTGGCGAATGACAAATATTGCAGTGACGAACGAAGATGCGCTCATAAATTGAATCAAAGGTCGGCACCTTGTTTTCAAAAAAGACATTGCTATCGTCAGTCGCTCGCTCAATGTCTCTGGAGCTAATATAGTTACAGGCGCTTATTGCCATGCCTGTAACTAGAATTAATAAGTAATTAAGGAACGATTTCATAAGAAATAAATTTTGCGTCAAGACCAACATAGATATTCAAAGTTTGGGCTTGGCTAGAAGTTTTTACTTTTACGACAGCTACAGTTTTTCCACCAACAGTTGCTTTGCTCAATGAACTTTGAGTCATTGCAAGAAAATAGGGCTCAACTTGTTTGTTGGCTGTATTTTCAAGAACGAAGTGCATGCCAGTTTCAAGCAAAGTCAAAGAGTCTGCTCCGGTCCATAATGGATCAACACCAGAAGCTCCACCCTCAATTAATTTAAAGGCGATAAATTTTACCTTCGCATCGAAAGTCATCTCCATTTGAAGAGGAGCACCTGCTGCGGGTGCAGTTTGTGAAATCAAGGCTTTATAGGCAACCGGAGCTGCATTCGCAACGGCAGTAACTTCAACTTTTTCCAGTCGAAGCATGTAGCTAGCATCGATTTTTTTAAGTGTAACTAAACGCTCAATTCGGTGTGTAGCTAATTCAGCAACTTTACCGGTAGTTATTCTTGGGTCTTCAGCAGAAAGCGCTAAGCTTGAAAAGGCCATTATTGAAAGGCTTAATAGGACGGTTTTCATGTTAACTCCTGTGGTCGATCACTCGCAATTATTTGCTCGGAAAGCCGTAGGATCTATAGCCATAGAGGCTAACCGACTGGCTTCGGATCGAAGGTTTACTGCTTCAACCTTAGGGGAAGTTAGTAAATCAGAGACAATATCGTGCAACATGTGATTATTGTCAAAAGCTGCCGGTATACCAGGAAACATTTTCGCAAAAGTGGGGGCCTCAGTTGCGGTCTCGGGCATCATATCGAATTCAGCCGAGTCTGGTAGATTGCTGATAAGATTTTTAAATTCATCTATTGTCATTTTTACAGCAGCATCACGTGCCAGCAGCGAAGGTTTAAGAAGAGCTTCATACAGTTTAATTTGAAAATAATGATAACTCCAGATCAGTAAATTTAGACTTGGAAACTGCATCCGAAAGGCTTTTGAAAAATAATGTCCATCCATAAAGGCCATCGATTTACAAATAGGAGTTATAGCGATGGCTTTATTTGCCAAATAGATCGCATAAATTTCCTTCACTCTTCTGGTCATGTTGTCACCGCGAGATTGCGATGTTGCAAGAACATCAAGAACAAACTGATGAAGCATGTGGGACCAATCAAAAACTGTAACTGTTTTTGTGAAGGTGTAATAGTAATTAGGTGCTATATCTGATTCGTCTACTTTGACTTCCGGTGGATTTTTTAAAATTAAAAAAATTTCAGCAAGCGTTTCTTTTTCAAATTTTTCAGGATCAGTGATTTTTCCACGATTTTTAAGAATCTTTTCATAAACGAGGGCATGGCCGTAATCAAAGGCGAATAAAAGTCTTTGAGCTTCGGGATAAATTTCGCTAAACCGATAGGCTTCTACGGGAAGGGGATTCCAGATAACTTCAGCAAATGAAATTTGAGCGAAAAATAAAAAAAAGGAAACTAAAAAAGATTTTCTCATAAGCCGACCTCGAGATTTTTATAATACCCGGTCAGAGTCAAACGATTGAGCTTAGATTCACTGGCAAGAAATTGAATCTGACTGCTTACAATATTTGATTTAAGTTTAATAACGTCTTCAGAGTTGGAAACAATTTCCAGTAAAACTTCAGTTGAAGCGCTGCCCTCTAAGATAACTTTTTGTGCTAAAAGTTTTTTCAACGCCAGCGCATTTTTAAGATACAAGGCTGATGTTTTGTAAGTTTGAACCGCGTTGTTTCGTTCAGACATAGTGTCAGCACATTTCTTTTGCATAAAAGAAGCGATCTCTTTGCGTTTGATCTTCAACTCATTTTCGTAAGATTCACCAATACGAATCGAACTTGGCGTTCCCGAGCTCAGAACTCCATCAGAGCTGGGATCTAAATAAAGATAGCGTCGTACTTCGGTCTGGTGTTTGCTGGCTTTGATCATAAAATCAATGGCCGATATTTCTAGGGATTCAGTAAGGACAGTCTGAAAACAAGAATCAGGACTTAGTGCTTCGGCATGAGTCAGATCAATAGGGTTAAGGGGGGCAAGCATCAGAGGTTTTACAATCGGAAAGGCCACCGCTTGAGCTAAGAAAGTATTTTCTGTGCTAAGAAAAGTATCGATCTGCCCTTTATCCAAAGAAAGAGTTCCAACTTTCATTGAAAATAAAAGTGAAGTTCCTTGAGGAAGATCACCAACAAGTTCTTTCGTTTCTAAATTTTTTTGAATTTGTTTAAGCCATTCTAACTCTTGGCCAATGAATTGGGCGACCTGGATGTTGCGCAAATGAAGGTAGCTAAGGGTTTCAACCGCATTCATTTCGTTGCCGCGAAGAGCTGCGTAAGATTTAATTTCTGCTCGATGAAGTTCTTTTGATTCTTTGAATTTAAACCAATTGGAAGGAAATAAAAAAGGCATAAAGTTGCCAATCGACTCAACAAATGAAAGTGGTCCCTCCACTATAAAACCCAAAACATCTTTCAGATTAAGATGAGTAGATAGATTTCCAAGGGCAACAGCGACTCCCATTTTAGCGCGGTAGACTTCCTGAGCCTTTTGCCTGACCGTGTAGTTCATAAATTTTGCACGGCCAACAAGGTCATCGGTAGAGTAGGTGGTGCTTGCGTTAAAAGTATTGGTGTTATAGGTGCCAAGATCATCCGTTTTTTTAACATTCAAGCTAAGAATATTTTGTGATTCATCAATTTGTTCTAAGGAAATCTCAACGATGTTTTTATTTAGGCAAATTCGAATTTTTTCTTCAGCTGATTTTCCTAAATAGCAGGGCAGTGTTTTTTCAATTTTAAATGAACGAGTTTGATCTTTCCAAATGAGTTTAATCTGATTCTTATCATTGATAGAAAATTTTAGAACTTCGGGCGTGGCTGAGCCCCTTAATTCATTGATAGTGACGTCCATTTGCTGTTGATCATCGACGGTTTTTTGTTTGACGAACAAAACAATGTTTTGTTGATCTTTGTCCGAGCCAGAAAAAAGGACTCCTAAATATTGCCCTTTATATTCGGCGACGTCTTCGCATCCGGTTAAAAATAAGGCCGCTCCAAATAAAAGATTCGTCAAAAAAAATTTCATTTCTCTCCTATTGGCTTAAAAATGCATTGTATTCATTCCAACGCAAACGAAGATGAATGTCGATGGGTAGCATTATCGTCGGATCCTTAATCTTATAATATATATAGGTATCCCAAGTTTCCTTTTTTCCGCCATTAGCTGGCCAACCAGGATTCATCGGTCCTGTGCAGGTGTAATCGCCTACAACCAAATAGACCTCCATCAAGAATTTTGGGAATAAGGGAGAAAGATTTGGAATTGTACGATTATCCAAGCCACGAACAAAAACACAGGTGATAGGTAGTTTTTCAGTACCTATGGACAAGGAAGATTCATCAGTTGTATAGATTCGGTCCCAAAAATTAATGGAATATTCATTCGTCGAATTATCGAGACGAATGGGGCTAAACAAAGGCAGATCATAAATTGGCGAACCCAGGGTAAAAGTATAGCTAAAATTAAATTTTTCACCATTAGGCAAAAGCACCTGAAAGCTCGAATTAGGGCGAATTTGTGTTGATAACTCTCTGTAAGTATCAAGATTTTCAGCGCCAACTGGTAAAGGGACGGATGACGCAAGTACGGAAATAATCCCTGCTAAAAAAAGTGACAACTTCTTCATAGAACCCCTCTTGGGATTCTTTGCTGAAAAGAATTTGAATGCAAATTTAAAATGAGTCATACGGCGCGGCAATATAAGTTGCCTGTCGGGAATATCGCCCCGGCGCTAGGGCTGCTGTCGTAATTTTTTTACCAGTTCAATATACTCACTGGCGACAGACTCAACAATGGCTAAGAATTGATCTGGGTTGTTTTGAACCGCTTTTATATAATTGGCGGAAGAAGCTTGTCGAGAAACCGGGCGACCGACATCGTGGTAGGCTATATAGCTTAGAAACTCTCTGATATTTTGTTTTTCCTTGTCTGAAGGAGTCTCGCTAAACGAAATTAATTTTTTGAATCTTCGTCTCATGGAATAATTGTGGTTTTTCGAAATGGCAATTCCATAGGTAGGATCCTCTGCGTTCTTCCAAAAGACTTCATTGATGGCGCGAAGGCGAGTTTGGAAATCACTTTGAGGTTGTAATAGCTCAACGGCAGGTTCAACCATAAGTTTGAATTCAATAATTAATTTTTCGTTTTCCTTTTCGCTTTTGAGTAAAAACCAAAAGCGGGGTTGCTCTTTGCTGCCACCAGAAGTTTTAATTCGGTAGGCCTTATCTAAAATTTTATATTCAGGCAAAGCCTCCTTCAAAGCATCCTGCATGGTGGAAAGATCTTCCTTAAATATTTTTTGAACCTCTGGGGGAGCTGAAGAAATTTTCGCAAGTTTGGTTATTTCTTTATCAAATTTGAAAGAGTCGCCAGAAGTGTGTTTATCGACATATTTTTCATTGATTTTTTTTTCGTCTTTAGTCGATAGGTCACCGAGAATTTTTTTAAGAAAATCTGGCATTTCTTGTTTCTCGTTTCTTAAACCTGCTTGGTACATTTCAAAAAGATCCGCGGTCTTTATGCCAAGACGCAAAGCTTTAGCAGAGACCACGAAGCGAACGAAATCAAAAATAAAAGGACCTCGCCCGGAATCATCAAAGTCATTGAATCGCAGCTTTCGTTTTCCATTGATAGGGACATCATTATAATTTGTAAGGTTTGGATCTGCGCTGATAATGCCCACTGAAAGCAAATCTTTGGATAGATTTTCTTTAACAATCGATTTTTTCCACCAGTCGGTGAAATGAAAAAGATTTTCGCGAAAATCCATAGCCACATTGCCACCCGATGAATGCCAGCGAATTTTTGGATTGCTAAAAGTGTCCTGGCAGCGAAGCTCTGCTGTGGCCTTATTTAAAGGCGCAAAAATGATGCTAAGTGCACAAAATATATACAGAAATAAAGCTTTAAAAGGGTGCTGAATCGAATCAAATTGCATGGTTTTGTTAAATGCATAGGACATACCGTTGGAGATAGGAAATCGACTTGAATCATCTATTTCAGAGTGATACTTCAGGGAACAAAACCCATGGAGGAATAAGATGAAACTGATTTGTTCAATGATGATTTCTTTACTTTTATTACCGATGATTGTGAAAGCCGAGCTGCCAATTAAGACTGGTTTATATAAACCTGTAAGTAATCAAGCGTATTGTTGGGAAGAATTTCGCCAAGGTCTTGATGGCGAACTTATTGTTGTATTGGTTAATACTCCGACGCTTCCGTGTGAACGATCCGGTGTTATGGTGAAATTCCAATGCAAGAAAAATCCTGATAGTTTTCTTTTCTGTGAAAATAAAGTGAGTGATGAATTAACTAATCAATTGACGTTTATTAATGATTCATCTGCCTTGCAAAGAATTGTTCGCAGCGGAAGAACTGAGCTGGAAGTTCTTTTTGAACTTGCTCCTACGGTAGTATCGCCTTGAGTCCACGTCGACTAGACATTAATGCGAATAGAAGGAGTGTTTGATGTTAAAACTACTATTTGTCCTAACTGTTTTTGCCCTATTGACTTTAAAGGGAAACGCAAGCAATTCAGAATTACGTTCATCTGGAACTACTAAAATCGCATTGGGAGCAAAGGTTTTTGTAGCGACTATTGAAGAGCCAACCGCGGTAAAGTTAATTTCTGCGGAACACTGGACTTGCAAACAGAAGTTCTATCAAGTCGAAATTTTCTACGATGAAGGCGGATGTGCAAATGAAACTGGGGACCGAGTTGTTGTCCAAAAAATCGAAACACAAAGAGATAACTCAGTCGATTTTAGAGTGACATTAGTAATTCCGGGCAGTGATCAAGTATGTCCATTTGGTGAGCCGCGGTCTACTTCTCAAATTGTCGGAGCCGTCTGTTTGGCAAGTGAAGCTAACGAGAAGTACGCGTTAACGGAATTAGAGCGCAAAAATAATCCCGAGATATTTGGAGAAGAATAGATGCGTCATTTGCGACATCCTATTTTTTATTTTTAACCTGTTTTTCCTGAATTAAATAACGTAGCCCTACAATCGCACCCATATTATCTGCAGATTCTCCGCTTCGACTCGTAAAAGAATATGTGTAGCGAAGATCAACGACAATACTATAGGGTTCCTGATTCCAAACGTCATAGGCCAAGGACATATCCAGCCCCGCTTCGGAAGGATCGTGAGCTGAAGTTTCAAAAGTGCTGTCATTTGGCAAATAGCTTGTGGCTGTCTGAGGGGTCGCAAGCGGGTAACCCGAGGCAAAAGCTAAAGCCGTAGACCAATAATTATTTAACCAATAGCGATAGCCCATGGTGATTTGTAAATATTGAATTCGTTCAGAAAGATAATTTCCACCATCTTCGCGGAAATAGAGTTTATTAAAATAATTAATACAAATTTCTAAATTCCCTTTATCGCTAGCATCACCTTGAGCCATCAAGGAAAAACCACTAAAGATAGGCACCGGACTGGGCTTATTCTGCGAATTTCTATAGTTAGTTTGAGAACTATAAGAACCTATCACAGCATGAACATTGCCCTCTTTGGGGACATAAGCCCCAGCGGAGAGGCTAACAATTAAAAAAAGAATGAGAATTATAGCTTTCATCATACGAATTTGCTAACCATAGGTGCTCCATTTAAATAATTCAATTGGTGATGCAACTTTGAAATACTATTTATTTACTTTTCTAGTTTTAATTTTTTTGAATTCCATTTGTTTGGCGCAAGAAGCTCCAGCCGAGCAAAATGCAGAACAAAATGAAGAGCAAAGCAACGAAGAAAAATTCATCGAGAAAAATATCGAGATTTCGGAATGGTTTGACGACGTTGCTGAAGGTTTAGACTTGTTTTTGATTGGCAAAAAAGTGACGAAACGAAAAAATGAAACTACAGCCGTTGTAACAACTTCCGCATTTGCTAAAGATCGCGAGGACTCAAAGTTCAGTGGAGATTTAAATGTTAATTTACGTCTGCCCAATGTTGAAGATTATTGGCAATTGAAATTTACCAGCTACGATGCCAATCGAGAGCGAAGGGTTGTGCAAACAGGTCGGTTTCGAAATACTCCGCGAGAGCGAGATTACGGAGCGACTTTGCAAATCTTTCGTAATCTTGGCAATGTAAGAACTTCTTTTCAACCGCGCTTGGCATTACAAAGTGGCTTTAAAGTTTCTCATGTGCTGACTTTTGAAAGTATTGCGGAAAATAAAAAATATAAAATCAATCCTAAGCTACAATTTTTTGCCAATGCCGACGATGGACCCGGGATTTATTTGGCAGTTAATTATAATTTCCAAATTGATAAAACATTTTCACTCACGTTGATTAATGATGGTGATTACAAAGATAAAATTCACACTTTTGTGGTAACGAATGGGGCCAGCATTGGGCACAAAATTACCGATCGCAAATCTTTTTCCTACAACTTGTTTTTCGAATCAACTAACCGAGAGGAGTATCATCTGGAGGGCTATACAGCTTCGGTTGCCTGGAAAGAAATCATTTACAAAAATATATTAAATTACACAATCAGTCCGTTTGTCACTTTTCAGAAGCCTGAGGCTTTTACGGCGGCAGCAGGAATTACTGTCAGTGTTGAGCTACAGTTTTGATTCGATCACAATAAATTTATTCATAAGGGCCTTAGGTTTTTGGGCGGAGTTGGGCGAGGCAAGGGGAGAGGAATGGACGCGCCACCAGGCATACCTATGCGAGTTGTTGAAATAACTGTATGGTCGATCCACCAGTAACCAGTTTTTGGGATCGTACCGCCTCCGCCACCCCATTCTCCTGTGTGTTGAATTGCGCCGAATCCTCTATTGTCGCCGACATCACGGAAAGGAATGTTTGTATAATTTAAATATGGTTTATCATCAATCCAGATTTGCATTACTCCATCAGCTAAACCAGGAGTGTTTACCTTAACGCGCCCTTCGTACCAGTGCCACTCACCAAGATGGGCGTTTGGATCCCATGAAAATAATCTCTGGTCATAGGCTTTAGTTTTTATTCCCCAGCAAATCTGTGGTGTCATCCCAAGAATTAGACCTCCATAGCCCATTGATACATTTCTACAACCGGGGTTCGGTCCGGCGAGAATGAAGAAGTTTGCCTTATGACCGTTAGGATGAAAGGTGAAGGGATTGCTATAGCGCATCCAGGCTCCTAAATAGAGATCCATAGGCTCACCACTGAGCGAGTATTCCACGCGTCCCGCACTAAAACTAGTTTGGTAGGTTCCAGCGGGATAGGTAATCTTAAAGGAACATCCCCCTGAAGGACTTCGCGGTATCTCACAGTCAATGTCAGTTTTAGCGCCTCCGTAACTCCAAGGGGCACCGGGCTTTGATTCCCACTCGTTGACATGAATAACGCCAGCGTGGGCTGGAATAAAAAGCAGCGAACATATTGCCCAAATCAGCACCTGTGATAGCAGCTCATGCAAATTTTTTAAATTTATAGATTTATTCATATGTCCCCATAAGTAGATATATTAATTATAGTCTGCTCAGGAATTATAGCAAGGTTGTTCAGCGTATTGCTTTAATTTGAGATGATGTTTCATCCTGAGATGACTTTATAAAATTCTCAATAAATACAGCTATTTGTATTTGTGGGATTTTCCCACTTGACTAAAAGTGGGAAAATGGCGATACTAGGTGTATGGGTGCTACAAAACAAATAGATTCAAAAGGCCGGCTTCTTTTAGGAAGTGAATTTGCTGGAACCACATTTCTTATGGAAACGCAAAAAGACGGATCTTTTCTGTTGCGACCAGCAGTTACAGTCCCGGTAGAAACTGCTTGGTTCTTTAAAAATCAAAAGGCGCAAAATCTTGTAAAAGCCGGTTTAGAAGAAGCAGCTCAAGGTAAATTGAAAAAATCAAATTGGAAGTCAGATTCCAAGCTTGTTAATCAGTTGGAAGATGAGGAATGAGTTTTGAGCTCCAGTTCACACCGACCGCTGAACAAAAATATATATTCTTGAAGTCTGCAGCCGAGCAGGCCTTAGGCAATCGCATAAAATCTAAAAAGAAAAAAACCTCTAAGCAAGAAGGCCTTTTCAAACAAGTTTACAAAACACTTGAACTTTTAGCAAACAATCCAAGGCACCCCGGTTTGCAAACACATCAATACGATGCCATAGATAATCCATATAATTCCAAAGAAAAGATTTTTGAAGCTTATGTGCAAAATAGAACGCCCGGAGCTTATCGTATTTTCTGGTGTTATGGGCCAAGTAAAAATCAACTTACTATTATTGCAATTACACCACATCCATAACGATCGGAAGTAACTGGGCGAAAGCCCAAAAGCTTATGGGATTTCGCAAATTTTTAATTCCAATCAGGCTTCAGATGAAAGTTTAAAAAAGCCAGCACTAAAGATTTTCTTTCTTGTCAAAATCTTATTAATAGTAAGACGAGTGAGTAACGATAAACTCACATAAACACATGAGAACAAAGCGGCGCCACTGTGCGAGGTTTGTTTAGATTGATTTTCTTCTCCAAAATAGTTTTTTCGATTTTGTCGGTTCGCAGATTGTAGGTTTCTCTTTCCACGTAATTACCATTATTTTTTTCCTGTAGAACCAGCGTAAAAGGTTTTGCATCGTGAAAAGTCCGACGGTTATTTCGAATGGTATTTTCCAAAGCCTGCCGAATGGGTTGTGGATCCATTGTTTCTTTAAAGGCGGCAAATTTATCTTTCCACGCAGCTCTTGGACCAGGGCTGTACCTTCTCATTAATGCTGGTGTACTGCGGTTGCGAATTCGCGAAGCTAAAGCCATATACTTTTTCATATTGGGAATAGCAATACCCTGTTTAAGGGCTTCCTCGCCCATTTGAGATACAAAATCAACATAGCCTTCAATCAATTTTTTTCTAACTGTGATATTGGGAATTTCTGAAGTAAGGACCTGATTAAACCATTCCGCTAAAATTTTATTGCTTCGCAAAGGCTGAGCAGCTTCGAGCTCGGTGGACATCTTATTTAAAATTGCTTCGAGGTTATAAGTTCCAGTTCTTTTTAAATCGCCATCGAAGGCATTAAAGATTTCGTCATTTCCGTCTCTGGCAATTTGAATCAACGTGTTCGCAAAGTCCCGAAATTGAGCACTCTTGCGCATATTTTTAACCAACTCTTCGGGGGCGCCTGTCAAAAGAGCCATTTCATATTGTAAATCTGCTACGTAGATATTTCGAAAGAATTGAACAGCTTCAGGAATTGTTGGAACTAGTTTCTGTAATGCAACGGGGAGTCGCTCTCTTAAAGACTCAAGGAACTCTCGCAAAACGCTCTCAACAGCATTGGTATCACCATTTAGTTCATTGTCCTCTGGTCGACCGGCTCTCGTGTAACCATCAAGAGCCATAAACGCGCCGAAATCCAATGCTGCTCCAGATATTTCTACGTTGGAAGGACTAAATGCGCTGTGAAGAAAGTGATTTGCGTAAGAGTAAGCAGCTAGCTTTGACTGACGTCGAATAAATTCTTGAACACCCATAGCAATTCGTTCCTCTGCAGACCGTGGTGACGCTCCTGCAGGCAATGGCAAAGCTTTATCTATGTTTGTAAACACGGTACGCATGCGATTGATTTCTCTTGAAAGTTCCTCGGGGATATCATTGATGATAAAATGGGCAGGCCTCAAGGGATCTTCTCGGACAATCAATACTCGAGGTTCGCCAAATTCTGTAAGAGTGCCTGTGGCAATCAAAGCCACAACACGATTCGCTCCAAATGGCAGCTCATGATGAGCAATCTGCGATGCTAAAACTTCTATTATTCCCTCATAAAGACCAGCAGTGCCGCTTGAGTGTTCCTTATCGGTTTTCTCGGATTCATGAACCATTTTTGTTTGGCCAATTCCCTTAATTTGCAGTTGGCCTGTTGCGGCCGCTCGTCCACTTCCGCGATTGTTACCTATTCCGTCGCCACCATAATAATCTGAATAAAAAATCTTTGTTTCTTTTGTAAAGTCTAAGGGTGATTCACCAGCTACGGGTGCCGCAAATCCTAAGACATCTAAAAATTTTCTTTCGAATTCACCGACAGACTGTGTGCGGGTTTCATAGCCATTCTCGGTCAACCATTCTTTATCGACGTAAAGCAAAACAGGCTTAGCTAACTTGTAGATTGTTTCAGCTTGGTAAGATTCTTTTCCTAAAATTTTCACTAACTTTGGATAATCGGAGGCCGTCAAATCTGATAAGGGCTTTGTCTGTGCTAAGGACAGCGACGTGATAAAAAACAATGACAATATGATTTGACCGAAAAAACGACTCATACATTGCCAGAGTAACAAAAGGCGTGCCTATGTATTAAACTTAGAGCGGTTTTATGAAGGAGTTTTTGTTAAAAAACTCCTTCAATACTCTACAAAGGCATGCAGCTGTATAAAACTTCGTCAGACAATTGATTTCTATTAACCTTAATTGTCACTGACGTAGATAAAGTACAATTTACACCTGTAATCATACACCTAGTCTTAGAATATTTTTACTTTAGTATAATTGATATACAGAATTAGAGGCGTTTTTCGTTGGCATCCATTTGCATATAAGTCTGATATTTTTAACGTGTAACAAATATGACGGAGTTAGAAATGAAGGCAGTACGTAAGCTAAGTTTGACTTTGTTAATAATGTTTTCATTATTAGTTCTTTTTCCGAATGCTTCTTTTGCAAAAGAAGGATTCACAACTGGAAAAGATATACCTTCACATATTTTAGATCTTCAGGATTCGGTTTTTCTTGTACACATCCAACAAATCACAAAAATGACTGAAAAGGATGATGCTTATACATTAAAAACAGAGACAACAAGTGATGGGACAGCCTTTATTATTGGAGAAGATCAAACTTTCTTTTATTTCGGCACTGCAAACCACAACATTGAAGCATTAAATTGTCAAAAAATTTGCTCTGGACTCAGCTTATTCCAAAAAGCAAGGCTACGTCCTTCTATCCATTATTTTAATAACAAAGCCGTACCTTTTGGTCATGAATTATTCCTTGAAAAAGGAACTATTTCATTTGATCAAGTAGAGCTACTTAAGAGCACTAAAAATCAAGATCTTGCAATTATTCGAGCTTACAAGCGGCAAGATATAAAATATGCTCTCAAGTCATTTGCCTTTTCCAAGTTTTTTCCAAAAAAAGCAGATAAGCTATATACAATTGGCTTTCCTAATTTAAGTCTTCGAAAGTGCAATAAAGATCTTAAGAAGAACACAGGTATTCTATTTTCAAAAAATGTTGAGAAGCGCTGGAGTGAAGGGTTTTATGTTGATATTTACTCTTCAGACAACAAGCGTGATTCAAATACAGAATACTGGCTAGGAACCACAATAGATGCGGTGCCAGGAAATTCTGGTGGACCAGTCTTGAATGTTAATGGTGAAGTCGTTGGCTTGATGGTTCGTTCATTAAATGGTGGCGAATGTTATTCAGGTATTGAATCTTCAGAAAATTTTAGACCACAGTCATTTGCTACACCGTGGACGCATAAACAGAAATAAAAAAGGTTACAGATCGAAATCCTGAGATTGTTCACGGGATGAATTGGACATGCAGCTTTTTAACAATTGAAAGCCTACCGAAATTGATATCTGAGGTTTAAAAAGTAAATCAAACCTGGCGATTTTGGCGACTTGAAGTTGCTGTTTAAAACTTAAATCACAAAACCCTGTGCTGTAATAACAGCGGGGATGGGCTGTATAAAAAGCGGCTTTCTCTGCTTGATTGCAGGTAAAACCGTTGGTAAAATTTTTAATAACTTCCTCTTGCAGACATTTGGCGACAGATTGAATAAACATTTGCAGTTCAGGGTCCCAATTTTCAGCAGCCTTCGTGAATTGATGGCAATAAGCATAGCCAAAATTCGTGAGATAATTCGAATAATCATTTTTACGTTGAGTGCATTTGACGTTTTCTTCAATCTGCAAATAAATTTCACAGCGGTTCGGCTCTGCAGCAGCAGAAATTGTAATGGTCGCTAAAAGTAAGCCTAGAAAGTATCTCATGAAAGTTGTCCCCCTGAAAAGCAAAGATAAAATAACTTGTTTTTTCAGAAAGCGCGACAATTTCATTTCCTCAAGGTGATTTTTTTAAGTTTATTGAAATTTATTTTTGAATGTATAAACTATGTACAGTAAAAATGGACCCCGGACTGGGCCTAAAGTGTATTTCTAGGCCTAGTTTCTTTAGCTCTAATATATCGCAGGCCGCGTTTTTAGGATTAAGTCTAATTCACAAAACTCCGATCTAAATCTATAAGATAACTCCGGACCGGGTCAAAATATGATTTTAGAAATATTAATATATTTAACAACTGCGTCTTACGCCTTAGCTGAGGGTGAGTGGTTTAGTGCTTTGGAGAAACCCGAAAACATTCCGTATACTTCGGTCAACGGAATATCTCGTGAATCCATGTTACTCGAAATGAGTTCAAAATACTCTATGAGTACAGCCGCATGTAAAAAAACACCCTATCTGCCATCGGATATGTTGGCGTATTTACCATCTACAGAAAACGCCGGTCTACTGGGAGGAATATTATTAAATACTCATAGACAAAAAGAAACTCATCGCAACGAATTGAGTATTTGGAATATCGCTAATTCCTCACTCACAGTCGAACCTTATGCATTCATGAAAGATTATGAAGATAATACGTTATGTAAAGATTCAAGATTTATAAAAAAAATGGGAAATACAATTGCAAAACATGAACAGCATTCTGTCGATCGGGTTGCTGTTTGTGAGGCCTGGCACAATTATTTTAAACTCACAAAGACGAATAAAAATCAATCAATTGTACAAAAAGCTCTATGGAAAGCGCACTCCTTATCGCTATTTCATGTTTGGTTAACACGTAGACGTGATTTTCAAACCGCTCTATCAAGTAAATTGGTCCCACCTGAAGAGTTTCGACTTTGGATGTCTTGGAACAAAACAGTGTCCACGATTCTTCCCAGATCCAACTATAATTCTTGTGCATCATCGATGTGGCCCTATCTTGAACAAGCAATGCCCAGTTGCATTCTAGGCAAAAAAACTTTATGCGCGCAAAATTTAGCGCAAAGCTCCCAATGGAGTGCTGTTTTTGGGAAGACACTTCTAAAACCGCTTTTACGTTTATTAAAAGATGAAAATATAGATTCCGCAGTAAAGGCCATTTCTTATGAAGTACCTGCAAGCCAATAATGCTTGTCACCATTCCGAATACAGAAATTTGTCTTGGTGGACCTGACAGGGATCGAACCTGCGACCTGATGACTGCCAGCCATCCGCTCTCCCAGCTGAGCTACAGGCCCATATTTAAAGAATAAAAAAATAACTACAAAATCCCGAGATAGCAAGAAGATTACTGACGAATAAGGCCGAAACTAGTTGAATTCCTTCTTTTTTTTAATTTAAATGGGGTTCGAAAGAATGAGGGCTTTTACGATGTTTAAAAATAAGGCTATTTGTTTATTTTTGGGTCTGCTTGTAAGTCAATCCCATGTTGTTTATGGAAAAGAACTCGAAAACCGTTTGGGGATTGGGATCAAAAATAACACTTCCCAAGATTTACCGGCCTTAGCTGGGGTCTATTACCCAAATAAAGAAATTGGTTTCACCGGTGGGCTTGGAATTGACACTCAAAAAGACAATTCGAAGTTTACCTTTAATGTTGGAATCCGAAAAATTATTTTTCGTGAAAATCAAATGAATTTTTATTTTGGTGGTCAGGCGGGGATCGCTAATTATGAAATTGCGGCTGATAAACAAAATGGTTTTGAATTGTCGGCGATTTTCGGCGCAGAATTTTTTATGACAGGTTTGGATTCTTTAGCTTTTACTTTTGAAGGTGGAGCAGGAATGGCCTCTTTGCGCGAAGTCAGATTTCGAACCATCGCGGATCATCCTTTGCGCGCTGGAATGATTTTTTATTTTTAGAGAATAATTTTATTTATAAAAAGGAATGAAAAATGTCTAAAAAAGTTATTTTAACTCAAGAGGCCCCTGAACCAATTGGTCCTTATTCTCAAGCAGTCCAATTTGGCAATATGTTGTTTTGCTCGGGACAAATCGCCATTGATCCAAAAACAGGACAGGTCAGCACTGGGGATGTGAAGACTCAAACTGTACAGGTCATGAAAAATATCGAAGCTGTTTTAAAAGAGGCTGATATGAAATTCGAGAATATTATTAAAACGACAATCTTTTTAACAAGCATGAATGATTTTGCTGCGGTCAATGAAGTTTATGGTCAACATTTTAAATCTCAAGCCCCAGCCCGCTCGACAGTAGCTGTCGCAGGCTTACCTAAAGGAGTGCAAGTTGAGATTGAGGTGATTGCGCATCGATGAGTCTGATTGACACGTCTGTTTTTTTTACCAAAGTAGCACACTCGCGATTTCTATGGGCCATTTTGTTAATGATAGCTATAGGCATTTTCTTTTTTGCACGGGAATGGAACCGAGTTCAAAATATTGAAATGATTTCTTGGTCGCAAACTGTTTCAGCCGATTGTGGTGTGGTTTTAACGGGTGGACCTGGACGAATTCGCGAAGGCTTTGCTTTGCTCGAGAACAGTTCAATTAAAAAATTAATTATTTCAGGTGTGCATTCCCAGTCGCAACTTCGCGATATTTTTCCGTTGATGCCATTTTACACTCACGTGAATGAAGCTGATGTTTTATTAGAAAAAAAATCTCAGACAACATTTGGCAATGCTCAACAGAGCTTAGCTTTAATCGAAGCCTTGCAATGTCGGGATATTGTTTTGATCACTTCGAAATTGCACATGCATCGCTCTGAAAAAACTTTTAAGGCGACAGTCCCAGAATCGATTGATATTCGCTTGCACCCAGTTGTTTCCGGCAGCCTAAATGCTTCATTTTGGGAAACCAGCATCGAAGTGGTTAAATCACTCTTTTATTCTTTGTGGGCTTACTAAGGTTCCGTAAGTTTGTAAGAAACAAATCCCAACCTTGGTCGAGTTCCTTAAATTCAACTTTTACCGACAAGAATCAGGTAGAGGTTTTATGAGTTTTGTATTTAGCCGTGTCGATCAAATTGGCCGTTTTATAACCTTGAACATATTGTACACCTTTCGTGTGTTGCTGATGGTTTATACTTCCATTCGCGCGACAATTTTAGATCAGGCACAAGGACTTCGCACCATCGTGCGAGTTATCGCTGCACAAATTTATTTTACCGGATGGCAGGCCTTGCCCTTGATCACCACATTAGCCTTAGCCACTGGTGGAATTTTAATTCTGCAAGGCATGGGAAACTTAAGCATGCTGGGTTGGACGCAAATGATTGGAAACTTCATGGTGGCGGTCTTGGTTCGTGAAGCCGGGCCTTTGTTGACGGCGCTCGTGGTGATTGCAAGATCAGGAACGGCCGTCGCAAGTGAAATCGGCAGCATGCGCGCCAATCGCGAAATCGAAGCACTAGAAAGTATGGGAATTAATCCACTTAGTTTTATTGTGTTTCCCCGAGTTATCGGAGGAGTGATTTCCGTTATGTGTTTGGCTTTTTATTTTATTGCAATTGGAATTATCGGTGGATTTTTTCTGACCAAATTTTTACACAATATGACTCTGAGCTTTTATGCGGACTCATTAATGACTGCATTTACCAAAGACGATGTGATTATCTTTCTTTTAAAAAATAGTTTTAGTGGAATGATTATTTTTGTTGTCTGTTGTTACCAAGGACTATCCGTAAAACGAAGTCCTCATGAGGTTCCGCAAGCAACAACTGATGCCGTCGTTAAAAGTATAATTTATGTGACTGTGTTCAACTTGGCTGTAACAGCATTTGTTTATTTAGGACAACTTAAGAAATTTGGGGTGGTCTAATGGAGTCAAAATTTAAGTCTGAAAAAATTGAAAATCTAAAGTTTGAAAGTGTCACTTTTTCCCATGAAAATCATGATGCAACTTTATTTCAGGCGGATTTTGATTTTCCTATGAACGAGGTTGTTTGGGTTAAGTCCTACGAGGGTGAAGGCAAATCAACGGTATTACAAATGTTGGCGGGTTTGATCACTCCTCAAAATGGAAAATATCTGATTAATGATGTGAATGTGACCGAGATGTCCTTCGAAGAGTTCTTACCTTATCGGCTTTCCATTGGATTTTCATTTGATTATGGTGGTCTGATTAATAACCGAAGTGTCTTTGAAAATATCATACTCCCTTTGGAATATCATAAAGTCCTGCCTTATAAAGAAGCTAAGCTTCGTGTTGAAAGTATCATTCAACGCTTTGAAATTGAAAAATTTAAAAACGAAAGACCTGCTCATGTCCCTGGCCGCGTTCGAAAACTCACTTGTTTGATTCGTGCCTTGATTATGTATCCTCAGGTTCTTTTGCTAGATGACGCTTCTGTTGGGGTAGGCCAAGATAATTCTCAAAAATTGGCGGAGCTTATTACAGAGTTACGAAAAGAAGGTCATCTTAGGCATGTTTTCCTAACTTCTTATGACGAAAAATTTGTGAATTTATTTGATCATAAAATTATTCAAATTGATCAAACTCAACTGTTTCATCAAAATGCTAATTTGGAAAAGAAGGTCATCAATCTATGATGAAAGCCAAGTTTAATAAATTTGAAAGAGTTGCCGGGATATTTGTATTGACTGCAATTATCGGCACTTTTTTAGCTGCAGTGAGTGTAGCTATTAAGCAAGGTTGGTTTGATAAAAAACTTTATTTTACCACGGTGTTTATTGGAGCAGATGGCGTTCACTCGGGAACAGAAGTGCAAATTTCTGGTCTTCGCGCTGGCGCAGTCGACGATGTGGAGCTACTCACTGACAATCGAATTAAATTGGTCTTTTACGTTCAAGGAAAATTTCGAGAACGTGTAAAAGAAGATAGCGTTGCTCAGCTGATTAGGCCCTTTATCATTGGTGATCGGATTTTGGATGTCAGCGTCGGGTCTCAGAATGAATCCATTTTAGAGGAGCATGCGACAATGAATTCGCAAGAAACCACAGATTTAATGAGTTTGATGAGTGGTAAACATTTGGGATCAACTTTAGAGCGATTTGGTGGTATGGTTGAAAATATTCAACATTTAGCAGAAGCGTTTTTAAGTCGTGATCGAACTCGGTCTATGGTCAATATTTTTGATAGACTTGAGCCCTTGTTGCTGAGCTTGGATGTGATGTCGAAGGAAGTGACTCGATTATCCAAACAGGCCACTAAAGATGAAGGGTTGCATCAATTGGTTAAGCAAGCAGGTATTCTAACTAGCGAACTGAATTTAATTGTCCCTGAAATGAATAAACAAAATCCTGAAATGGCTAAAGAATTGGCTCATCTGACTAGCAATCTTTCGGTCATGGCCGAAAACATGAAAGCGATGACACACCTCTTTAAGGAACTTGGTCCAGAAATTCCGGGGACAGCACGACGAGCGATGGAAGCCTTGAATGAAGCAACGATCTTAATGAAAGCCTTGCAAAAGAGTTTTATGCTGCGAGGTAATGTTCGCGAAGTTATGGAAGAAGAGCAGCACAAGCGACAACCCGCAAGCAAATAAACCCTTGTCAAATCGCTCTTCTAAAATCAAAATACAAAGATGGTTTGGTATTTTTTCCGACGATTAATTTTTTCTGTGCGCGCTGGAGCGCTTGTTCGACGGATTGCTTGGCTGTCTTTAATTTCAATTACGGTCAGCACTTCCGCTTTTCTTATTGTCATTTTTGTTATGGGTGGCATGAATGAAAGCATTCAAAAAAGAATTTTAGCGCTTGAACCTCATTTGACAATTTCGCAAAAAAAAACTGACAAACGTTATCCACTTGAATCTTTGCCGGCTATTTCTGAAATAAAAAAAAATCATTCCGAGGTTCGCAGTTCCAGCTTTGAGTCTCAAGACGTTATACTTCGGACCTTAGATGGAAAGTTTCGGGGAGCCGTTGCTCGGGGAATGAATAAAGAAAGCTTTGAAGACTTTATTGAACAACTGAATAAGTTAGATCAAGGAAATAAAAATCGAATAAATGCCGTCGAGTTGTGGAATGCTTCCGAGGTGCCTGGTGTTGGTGAAATTGTTATGGGCATCGATCTGGCAAGAAGTCTTGAATTGTTAGAAGGAGAATTTATTACCGTTATCCCGCCGGAAGGATTAATTTTACCTCCGGGTGAAGCACCGTCTTTTGAAAAAGTTCGCATAAAAAAAATTATTTCAACAAGTATAGCTGACGTGGATGCTCAATTTATTTTTTATCAGCGATTAGCGGCTCTGAATAATTTTTCTAAATCGGGAAGTCGCCGTACGGGTATTCAATACTGGTTGCCAGATGGCCATAATGCAGAGAATTTTAAAGAAGAAATAATAGCATCCTTAGATGAAAAACAAAAAAATGAATTATCGATTGAGACTTGGCAAGAAAGAAATGGAGCTTTGTTTTATGCCCTTAAATTGGAAAAATTAGTGATTGGAATTTTTTTGGGTCTTGCGGGCTTGGTCGCAGGAACTTCGATCTTAACGGTGCTTGCTCTTTTGATGTCACAAAAAAAACGCGATATCGCTTTATTGATGACTTTAGGAATGTCAAAGTTAAGAACTTCTCAACTTTTTACAAAAATGGGATTGTGTTTGTCAGGAACTGGTTTAGGTTTAGGATTGTTGATTGGAACTTCAGTCAGTTATTACATTCAGGAATTTCCGATTAATATTTTGCCTCAGATTTATTACGATTCCCATATCCCCGCTCGGGTAGATTTGTTTGTTTTATTTGGAGTGATGATGGTCGGAGGGGTGATTGCGTTCTTAGGATCCTGGGTGCCGGCTCGGACTGTTCTTAAAATTGAACCTTCGCAAGTTCTTCGCCAAAAAAACTAGCCTATTGAAGTGCTCAGTATTGATACAGTATCAAATTAAGACAATTTGAAATCGATAAGTTTGTTCCTATATTCAAAATGGTCCTTAATGTAAAAAAGAGAAAAAATGGAGTCGAGTTTAGTGAAAACTCGGATAGAATAGAATGTCTAATCGAGTACATACGGTTAAGTAATGTATTTACGGTGACGATTAAAGATTGCTTAGGTGCTTTGGGCTTATAGGGGATGGGAAGCTATAATGAGAAAATTTAAGGCTATCTTTTTCATGTCTGTTTCTTTAATCTGTACGATTATTTTTAATCAATGCTCGGGATTTGATTCTGCGGTTGCTCCCAATATGTTATTATCAAATGAAAGTGCAAGTATTAATGGTGACCCCCCCCCGACGTTCGTGTGCCGGCCGGAACAACGGGAGTCCCTGAAGCGAATGCTCCAGTTTGTAGCCTGCCGTTACCTGTTTTAAATGCTCAGCGTTTAACAAAACTAGAATATAATAATGTAATTCGTGATCTTTTTGGTCTAACCGATAATTTTTCTGCAAATTTTTCTAATGCAGATATTGGGCCTTCAGGCTTTTCGACTGATCCATCTGCGCAAAATTTATCTGCTTCCATTGTACTCGACTTTTACAATGGAGCTAATGCCGTAACTGCTGCTCTATTTGCGAAAAATCCAAACCCGCTGTTTGCAACATGTAGCTCAGGTGACACTTGCGCTACGAGTATTATCGCCAATCTCGCAAGAAAGGCTTTTCGACGTCCGCCTACGACAGATGAAAAAACTCAACTTTTTAATCTTTATAAATCTGTAAATAGCACAAATATTAGCGATGGTTTAAAATTAGTTGTTACTGGTGTTTTGATATCACCACAATTTCTTTTCAGAACGTATGAAATCCCTACAACCAAACCAATACAAGCACCATTAACTGATTTTGAAATAGCTAGCCGAGTTTCATTTCTAATTTGGGGTTCAATTCCAGATGAAACACTGCTGTCATTAGCAGAAGCAGGAAAACTAAAAGATAAAGAAAATTTAACAGCGCAAGTAAAACGATTAATGGCAGATCCAAGGTCATCATATATAACTAAAAGCTTTGGCTATCAGTGGGCTAATTTAAATCGATTTGAGGATACTGTCTTAGATGTAAAACGTTTTCCAAATTGGAATAACAATGTAAAAACCTCAATGAAAAATGAAACGATGAACTTTCTAAATAATATATTTGTTTCAGATCAAAGTGTAATGGATATAGTTAATGCAAATTATACTTTTGTTGATCAAAATGTAAGTCAAATTTACGGAATTCCGGGTGTCAGCTCAGCCAATTTTGTAAAAGTCAACTTAGATACAAAACGTATGGGACTTTTATCTCAGCCCGCGATTTTATCTATGAACTCTCTCAGTGATCATACTTCGCCCGTATCACGTGGACAGTGGGTGCTTGATAGAATTCTTTGTTCTTCCCCACCTCCACCTCCAGACGATGTTCCCTTTTTGCCATCCTCACCCAATGGCAATCTAACTGATGAGGCTAGTATTCGCAAAAAGCTTGAAGTTCATCGTACTCTTGGATCCAGTTGCTATGGTTGTCATAAAGTTATGGATTTTGTTGGACTCGCATTTGAAAATTTTGATTCGATGGGATATTTTAGAAATCAATATATTAATGGAACAACAGTTGATGCTTCTGGGAAGCTTCCTACAGGCGAAGTTATTCAAGATTACTCGGATTTGGCTAATATTTTGAAAAAGGACGAGCGTTTTCCAGCCTGCTTTGCCATGCATTTTTCTTCTTTCGCTCAAGGTCGAGATATGTCAAATTTCAAAGAAATCTGTGGAACCCAAGCCATTGCAAAAAAATCAATTGGTGAAGGCAAAAAATTTTCAAGCTTAGTTGTAGACATTGTATTACAAAATAATTTTTTAAATAGAGTTGTGGGTTATTAACTTTTTTGTTTGCTCTATGCTTTAAAAAGGATTGGGAATAATATGAATAAATCCTGGAAAATACCTCGACGGACCTTTCTTAAAGGAGCAGGTGTTTCAATTCTGCTGCCTTTATTAGACATCATGGAAGCCGATGCGGCCATTAGCCAAAGCTCACCTCGCTTTGTGGCAATCTTCAATTCTTTATTAACTTATGGTTTAGGTTGCGACCTATCTAAGAATGATGCTTCAAGATATTTCAATGCAAAGCCTTGGGACAACGGAGGCATGGGAGCTTGGGCTCCTAGAGCGAGTGGTGCTCTCACTTTGCCGTTACCAGCAGGCTTAGCTCCTTTAGAGGCATTAAAACAAAAAATTTCAATTGTGAGCGGAATGGGTACCTTGATCGATGACCCTTTTGGTAATCTTATTAATCATTCATGCGCAACCACGGCATGGCTTACTTCAGCCTGGAAAACAAATCGTGCTGCGACTCTGATGAATATTGCTCCAGGTGGTGGCAAAACAGCGGCAAATGAAAAGCCTCCTGATTCTATTGACCAGGTGATTGCAAATTATATTGGAATTACCCCTGGTTCTAGCTTGGCGCTAAATTTATCTACTCGAAATGGCAGTGAACCTCAGATGGGCGGACACCTGGGAGCTATTTCTTCTAACTCCAAATTGGCAGCAAGCGGCAGTACTATCTTGCCAAGGATTGCAAACCCAATGAATGCGTTTAACTCGCTTTTTGGAAGTTGCAAACCAACAACAACGACGACTACGCCTCAAGTAGATCCTCGTCCAAAGAGTATTCTGGATTATGTTATCAATAGTATTCCAAATTTAAAAACTAAACTAAGCTCAGCAGATAAAGCCAGATTTGATTCCTATTTACAATATATCCGTGATCTTGAGGTAAAACTAACACCTGTTACTACTGGTGGTGGCACAAGTACAAAATCTTGTCCTAAAGCTCCCGTGCCAACTCCAGGTGGCGCTCTTGATTACGTTACAACTCTTAATATGATGGTGGATGTGGTCGCATTAGCCGTTGCATCAGGAACAATGCCAATTGCTTCTTTGATGTTAGACTCCGACGCCACGGGTGATGGCCGCATTGGCAGTAGTGTTTCATATCTGTCAAATTATATTGGTATCAATGGTAAAAAGGCAGTTTATCATAATTTAACTCAGGCTACTCACAACGATATCACTCATATGGAAAATGGAAGCAGCAATGTTCAGGCCATCGAGGAGCATATCGCGTACACTCAGTTTTGCATGTCCTTTACTAAGCGGCTTATCCAAACTTTGGATTCAATGCCCGTCGAGCCTAATGGTTTTACTCCATTGGATAATACTCTTATTTTGTCGGGCTCATGCCATTCAAACCCCTATCATCACAGCACTCATAACTTACCTACACTTCTGGCTGGTGGAAAAAGATATGGTATGAACCAAGGAAAGCATCTTGTTTTCCCGATGAAAACCGACATCGGAAATCTCTATTACAGCATAATGAGAGCGATGGGCGTGCCTGGGGCATCATTTAATGGCAACAGTACAGTTTTAAGTGGTATCTTCGGTTAGCTTAATATTTATCCAAAGCGTAATAGCGCAAGGGGGGAATTATTTATTATAAAATTGTCTCAAAATTAGATGCTTTCAAAAAATCTCCTTCAAAAAAAAGATATTTTTCTTCAATATTTATTTTGTTGATCATTCTTTTTTATCAAAACTGTTCCAATAAAGATTTCCAAACTATTTCAGCTTCAAGTACGCAACCAATTAATAATTCAACAAATGGACAGCTTTCTGATCCCCCAGCAAATTCAGAACCACCACCAAGTTCGGAACTACCACCAATTGTACCAACACCCACGATTGGACTCATGGTTACTAATGCCACTGTCAAACAAGGAACCAACCTCGAATTTGAAGTAAAAATAAGTTCTGTTAAGACTCAAAATGTAATTATAGAGTATGAAACTATAGACCATACTGCTGTAAAGTCCGTTGATTACACTGAAAATAAAGGCTCAGTAATTATTAGTGCCGGTAGTTTGAATACAAAAATTTCAGTTAGGACTTTGAACAACTCTCTTTTATCAAATAATAAAGATTTCAATCTCAAGGTAACGGCTACAATGGCAGAAATAAAAGAATCTGCAAATGCGATTGGGCAAATTCAACCAAATCAGGATCTGTTTTTCCCTAAAGGAATTGCCTCAAATAATATGTATTCCTGTATTATTACAGCAACAGGAACCGTTAAATGTTGGGACGGTAGTTTTAGCGTTTCGACAGATCTGGTAGGTTTATCAGGAGTTAAATCTCTTAGTCTAGGAAAGTCACATATGTGTGCGATCACGGCACAAGATACTGTAAAATGCTGGGGACAGAACCCTTATGGAGAACTGGGTAACGGCACAACTTCCAATTCCTCTGCCCCGGTAGACGTAATCGGAGTAACAAACGTAAAATCTATTTCCTCGGGTTATAGTCACACCTGCGCGCTTACGTTTTCAGGAGCTGTTAAATGCTGGGGTTTTAATGGGCCTTACCAGTTGGGAGTTATATCTACTGAATATTCTAAAACCAATCCGTTAAATTACGGTGGAGGAGCAGCCTTTTCATCTAAAGCGATTGATGTGCCCAACCTTTCAGATGTAAAAAATATTTCTTTAGGCGGATTTTTTTCGTGTGCTTTAAACACTCAAGATACTATAAGGTGCTGGGGGCATAATGCTTTAGGACAGCTCGGCGGAGGAGTTGGAGGCGGTGGATATGGTGGCAGTTCTCTTGCGCTAGTTAATCCTTTTAATTTAACAAATATCAAGCAAGTTTCAGCCGCAGCGTATTTACGGACATGTGCATTAACTACTCTTGGTGACGTAAAGTGTTGGGGGCAGTCATACACCACTAATCAGTCAATAGGTCCCGCAAATATCCAAGGTCTTTCAAATATTAAATTTATTGCAAATGGTGAAATTAATGGCTGCGCTATTACCGCACAAGATACCGTCAAATGTTGGAACCATACTGATAAAGCTATAACAGAACTTGCCGGCATTAATGGAGTCCGTCAAATTACGAATAGCTGTGCTATCGATTCAAAAGGCAAAGTTCAATGTTGGAATAGCAAATTTGTAGTGAGTACAATTCAAAACTTATAAATAAAAATTATTGGTTAAACTGAAATCTGATAATCTCGCAGCGCCTGAGTCAGCGATGTCTTTAAATCCGTAGATTCTTTTCTTTGCCCAATGATCAAAGCACAAGGTACGCCGTATTCACCGGCAGGAAATTTTTTATTTTGAGTTCCGGGAATAACAACACTATTTTTTGGAACATGGCCTTTTTTCTCGACCGGAGTAGAGCCAGTGACATCGATAATTTTTGTACTTGAAGTCAAAATTACGCCAGCACCAAGGACCACGCCTTCTTCTAGGTGAACTCCTTCGACGACGATACAACGTGAGCCAATGAAGGCATTATCTTCGATGATTACGGGTTGAGCTTGGACTGGTTCTAAAACTCCGCCAATTCCCACGCCCCCTGAAAGATGAACATTTTTTCCAATTTGCGCGCAAGAGCCAACGGTGGCCCAAGTGTCCACCATGGTGTTGGCACCAACGTAAGCGCCGATGTTAACATAGGAAGGCATCAAGATGGCGCCGGATTCGATAAAAGAACCTTGGCGCACAAAGGCCGGTGGAACGACGCGCACGCCTTCTTTGCCGGTCCATACTTTTGTTGGAATTTTATCCCAGAATACAAAATCACCAGCGTGCATCAGCGACATTTTTTGTATTTGGAAATAAAGCAAAATCGCTTTTTTTATCCATTCATGAGTTTGCCATTGATCAGAAACCTTCGAGGCGACTCTTAGTTTTCCGCAATCTAGTTTTTGAATCACCTCTAGAACAGCTTTGGTTTCTAATAAGGTGAGATCCTCAATTTTTTTTCCATTTTGAAGATCATGATCAAGTTTTATAATCGAAGCTTCAAGGGGCATATTTTGCCTCACACACTTTCAACATTTCAAGTAATGCAGGAACATGAGTTTCTACCACTTCTTTTAAATTCATGTCGCGTTGAATTTCATAGGTGATTGTCGGTAAGTTTTTTTCCAGCCCTGCGTATGTACCAAGCGAGCCCGGTGTAGGATATCCAATATCTGTGTCAATTTTATATCCGGTAATATTGGAAAGAACTTGCGCTTCTTCCAGGCAAGGGCCATTGACATTAATCATTGGTTCCCACGAGTGAAGGCTGGTGATCATTTTCACATTCCGGGATTGTAGAAATTGAACAAGGCCCTGGTTTTCGGGTTCACTGAGTGGCTTTGGTCCCGGATTGTAACGTACTGTTTTCGCTTCAGGCGACCAATCCTTGGTGGGAAGATTGCGATTCAGATCCACACCATTGGCGTTCATTCTTGTCTTGTCGATGATTCCATCCAGATTAAATTCAGGAACTAAGGTTAAATTCAATTTATAGTTAAAATTCTGCATCAAAATTTTGAGTAAACCCCAGGCCGCGGTGACGCCTTCGGGTTCATCGCCGTGAACTCCACCCAGAATTAAAATTTCTGGGCCTTTATTCTCGAAAAAATAGCCCAAAATGGGAAGTCCGCGGCTGGTTGTGCTAAAGAGACTCGTCTTCATCGTTGTCATTTCCTTTAAAGCAAGAGTAGGATATCTGAGACAAATGACTCAAACAAGAACAAATACCTTGCATTACGTGAATCAAAAGCTCCATTGGGGAGGATCTCATGATTTATCAGCATGGAGTGAGCTCGCAAGAAAGGCACCAGTCTTTTTATACGATCTAAAAGGAATTGAGTCTCGCTATCTTCAAATGAAGTCCGCATGGAACGCTGTGAGCTCGCAAAATAATATTTATTATGCGATGAAAGCAAATTCCCATCCAGAAGTTTTAAAAACATTTAAAAATTTAGGATCGGGAATTGATGTCGTTTCCGCAGGTGAAATCAATCGAGCCATAAGCTGTGGATTTGTCGGCAAAGATCTGGTTTTCAGCGGCGTGGGAAAAAGTCGTGAAGAGATTGAGCTAGCGATAAAAATTCCAGTTTATCAAATCAATGTCGAAAGCATTCCAGAATTGTTGCGAATTGCGGAAATTGCCAATCGTTTACAAAAAGAAGTGAATATTGCGATTCGTGTGAATCCGGATATTGATATTGCAACTCATCCTTACATCGCCACCGGACTTGGAGAAAATAAATTTGGTTTGGAATTTTCGGTTTGGCCGCAACTGCGAGAAATTTTGCTTAAAAATCCACGATTGCGTTTAGTCGGACTCAGTCTTCATTTAGGTTCGCAGATGCTGGAATTTTCTGGCTTTCAAGACGCCTTAAAGTTAACAAAAAAGTTTTTTAAAGACTTACGTAAAGAATTTACCTTGCTGAAAAGACTTGATGTCGGTGGTGGTTTAGGTATTTTTTATGAGGCCCATAATTTCGCCGAGGAAGACAATGTTCTTGATAAGTACATCAAGACTTCACAAAATGAGCTGCAAGACTTACTTGCAGAAAAAGATTTTGAAATTCAAACCGAGCCCGGGCGCTGGATTGTGGCCCACGCTGGGGTTATGCTCACTGAAATTCAATATGTCAAAGAAACGACGAAAAAAAACTTCTTGGTTGTGAATGCAGGAATGACTCATCTGATTCGTCCAGCTCTGTACGAAGCTTACCATCAGATTTTTCCTCTTATGGAAAACCCCAAAGCAGAAAATAAAATCTATGATGTGGTCGGCCCAATTTGTGAAAGCTCGGATTTTTTAGCTAAAAATAGAAAACTCAAAACCTGTCAGCAAAATGATATTCTCTGTGTCGCTGATGTCGGGGCCTACGGTGTAAGTATGGCTTCCGATTATAATTTGCAAGTGAAGCCTATCGAAATTTGTTTATAAATTCACAAGTTCAAATTCTTGCGGAGCAAAAGGGGATAATAATTTCCTTGCAAGATTTTCAAAAAAATCGGAACGATCCGTACTGGCTAAGCGAATCAGGGCTTGCTTTTCCTCGCCTCCAGATTGTGGATTTATTTTCCACCGGTTATTTTTAATATCTTCATTTAGTTTTGCCGCCAGAGCCTCGCCAGACTCAATCAATTGAATATTTTGTCCCACGGCTTTTTGAATGGATTCTCGTAAAAATGGATAATGGGTACAGCCTAAAACAAGACTGTCCATCATCTCGTCGTCGTCCTGATTTCGTAAGGATTGAATGTAGCGAAACACAATCAGATTTGTGATCGGGTCATCATTCCAATCTTCTTCAACAAGCGGAACAAACATGGGACAGGATTGCACGATGACCTTTGCCTTCGGATCATATTCATGGATTTTTTTTACATAACTTTGACTTTGAATTGTCGCCCTTGTCCCCAAGACTCCGATGACTTTTGTTTTCGACGTTTGCAAAGCCATTTTACTGCCAGGAGCAATAACATCATAAACGGGAATGCCTTGAAATTCATTTTTATGAAAGTGGCTCGAAGCTGTATTGCAGGCAATAATTAAAACTTTGCAGTTGCGACTGGCCAACCATTTTAAGTTTTGCACAGTGTACTGTTGAATTGTTTCGGGGGATTTAGAACCATAGGGCAATCGCGCGGTATCGCCCAGATAAAGAAATTCTTCCGAAGGAAAACGCTTGGCTAGCACCTTAAGTACACTCAATCCGCCTAAGCCAGAATCAAAGACTCCAATCGGGGAATTATCAGAACTCATGGGCGCACCATTTATTTAGTTAGACCATGAGCTCGGGATTCGTGAGCTCCATTAGAAGACATTTCAATGAAGTGAGCTTTTTCGCGGATGTCTTCAATTGTCGTAGCGTTGATATAGCTCATGCCACTGCGGATTCCGCCGAGGATCTCGAGTAACACGTCCTGAACATGGCCCTTAACACTAACTTGAGTGGATTCTCCCTCGGGAGCCATGCCTTCGGGAACGCCGCCTCGCCATGAAACTTGGGCGGATTTTGAGGCCATTCCGCGATAATGTTTTTTACCATTTTTAATTTCGCCAGGAGTTTCAATGGTGCCCGCGAGCATGCTTCCCAACATGACCGAGCTTGCTCCGGCAGCAAAGGCTTTAACAACATCGCCTGAAGTTTTAATTCCGCCATCAGCGATGATAGGAACGCCGTAAGTTTGAGCAATTTCTGCGCACAAGGCAATGGCCGAGAGTTGGGGAACTCCGCAGCCGGTAATAATCCGTGTTGTGCACATAGAGCCAGGTCCGATGCCAACTTTTAAAGCATCAGCGCCAGCCTCGGCCAGATCCCGGACGGCTTCTGGTGTCGCTAAATTTCCGACAATCAGTTCAACCTGCGGGAATTGATCTTTGAGGAGCTTGATTGTCTCAACCATTTGCACGGAATGACCATGAGCAATGTCGATGGTTAAGAGATTAACTCCGGCTTGGACCAAGGCTTGAGCCCTTTGTTTAAAATCGTCATTCACGCCAACACTGGCGGCGATAATTTGAGCGCCGCTGTCTTTGACTTTTCGAACTTGAAAGCTTTGATCCTCAATGGATAAAAAGCGATGAAGAATGCCCACTCCGCCAAGTTTGTTCATAGCAATGGCCATATCAGCTTCGGTCACCGTATCCATATTTGCTGAAATAATAGGCGTGTCCATTCTTCTGGTTTTGGTCAATTGAGAACTTAAAGAAGGATCTCGGCGGGAACGCACATCTGATTTTGCTGGAACAATCAGGACATCATCAAAAGTCAAACCATGACCGCGGTTTTTAATATCTTGCCAACTAAAAATGAGACTCATGCAAGTCCTCCGCTCTAAGTAGTCTAAAAAATATCAGCGTTATACACTGAAAGAATAGAATATGAATTAAGGTATCAATGAAATGCAAGCCCAAAGCGGGTAGTGGAGTGATCCATATCAAGCGATATTGCTCAAACAAGCTGGTCATGACTAAAGGAATGATGGCGACAAAGAGAAGCATTAAAAAAAACATTTTCACCCAAACTTTGCGAAAAAAGCGGGTGGAAGTTTGCAAGGCATCAATTTCGCCTTTGTCATAGGACGGATGAAGACAAACTATCCAGGGAATGAAACTGTACTCAAGAAATTTCCAAAGACCGGGAATAATGAGGAGCAAGGAATAGACGATGCACTTTCCCCAAGCTCGTAATGTTTCAATTAAACTTTGAGAAGCAAATTTTTCGGCGAATTCAGAGTAGGAAAGCAACCATGAGCTGTCTGTCTGAGTATTTTGTCGTTTCCAAGAAAAGAGCAGTAATAAATTTGCAATCCACGGAAAAATTAAAGAGTTAGCTAAAGAACCTGAAGCCAGATACCAAATTTTTGCGGTGACACCTTCAGGACTTCTGAGCTCGTCTTCTAGGGCTAATGTAATGATTTGATCAATTGTCCCGGAAAATAGGGTAAGAAAAAAGATTGGGATAAGGAGTTGGCGAAGAAGTTTGAGGTGTTGTTGCAAGAAATATTTCACGAATTATTTCAACCTTGAATCCGAATTAGAGTCAAAAATCTCGGCCTTTTGGCCCAGGTCGTCAATTCAATTTCCAGAGTTGATTCGTGACATTTCAATAAAAAAATGATTTTTTCGTTGGTTCTTGTCTTTAGTTCAACTGCTAAAAATGCTCGAGTGGCGAAACTGGTAGACGCACAGGACTTAAAATCCTGGGGTTCGATAATATCGGCCGTGCCGGTTCAAGTCCGGCCTCGAGCACCACTTCAAAGATTTCACGTACTTAGTTCATATTATCATCAATCATCAAAACCAGACCAAAGTAGTGAAAAAGAGGGCGTAAGAGCCCTATGTGACACACGGGTGACACACACTCGTTCAATTCTTTCATCGATAATCATCACACAATTTTTCATCAAAGATTTCATCCTGGGGGCGGAGCATGGCGAAGCGTTTTACTGATACATCGAAATGGGCAAAGGAAAGCTTTTTTGATCTTTCATTAAAGATGAAATTGGTCTGGATATATCTTTGTGATAATTGCGATCACGCTGGGGTCTGGGACATCAACATAGGCCTTCTATCTTTCCAACTTGGCCAAAAAGTGACCCTCGAGGAAATATTTAAAAGTCTCGGCGATAAAATTGAGAAGCATGAGAACAAAATTCTTATCCCTTCGTTCATCGAATTTCAGTACGGTTCTTTGAATCCAGCCAACCGAGTTCACCAATCTGTTCTTTCAAGAATTGATAAACTCTCAAAAAATAAGGACCTATTAAGCCCCTTAGAAGGTGCTAAGGAAAAGGATAAAGATAAAGATAAAGACTTGGATAAAGATAAGGATAAAGAAAAAGAAGAGCGTTTAGATTTTGAAATTCTTTTCGCAGCGTATCCAAACAAAATAGGTAAGGCCGAAGGATTTAAACGACTTCGTGAACAAAATCTTTCTCGACAAGATCTCTTAGATTTTATGGTCGCGACTGATAATTTGATTCGATTCTTAAACCTTCCAAAAAATAGGGGCTGGCGACAAGCACAGCAATTTGACGTATTCGTGGGCCCTAAGTCCAAAGAAATCAAACCATGGCGCGAATGGATCAAACCAGATCCATCTGTGTTCGATGATGTTAATAAACGAGAAGGCGCCGACCTATCCTCAATCTTCGGCAAAGAGGAGGGGGCGTGAGCATTCAATCATTGAAAGATTGGAAAGATTTAAAAAAATGCGGTGAGCGTTTGAAACGACAAGGCTTATCCGAGCGGGTGTTTACACTTGTTGACGAATTTAATAAACCAGAAAACCGTTCCTACAAAAATGCAATGGTCCTCGCAGGGCGACTTAAAGCAATTGCTCAAGCTGCAACATTCGACAGCTATTGGGATGAGAAAATGTCCGCTGGATTTCAATTTGAAAAACAAGATCTAGAACATTGCTCACCAATCGGAACTTTGCCTGAAAGAGATGAAAGCTGGTGGATCAAATGACAGAACTCGAATTCAAGCGTGAATATAAAAAACTCGAAGATGTATTTCCACAAAACTTCAATAGCAAATTTAAAGAAGAAGCTATCGCTAACTACATCAAGGACATGGATGTGAGATGGTGGAAGGCTTTAGTCAATCGAATGATTCTTTCATCAAATCCCAGACTCGACATCGACGATGCGGCTCGAGGTGAGCGAATAGCTAAGAAGCGCGCGGAAGATACCAGAGCAATGTTGCAGCTTAATGATCAGCTCAACGAAAAGATTTCAGAAGATGGATTAAATAATGTTTTAAAAAACCTCGGCGCGAAGTCGCTCGAGGAAGCAGTGATTAAAAACAAAAACAACGAGGGGGCGTGATGGAAGCATACACAAAAGGTATTTCAAAGGAAGATTTCGTGAGCGAGATGAAGATGCATCAAGCAGCAGATAATTTCCTTAAAGGAACTTATGACGATGGAGATCAAGCATGCTCTGTCGGCTGTGCACTTAAGTCAGTCGCAAAGCTTAAAGGAATTTCATTAGAATTTAATGAGCATAAGGAATTTGAAAATCATTTAGGAATTCCTGAATGGATGGCAAGACTTAACGACGCTATTTTTGAAGGAGTTTCGCTTGAAAGGTCTAAACTGTGGCCAGTCGAATTTGCAGAAGCAATAAATGATGGTTCTGATTTAGATAAAGTTAAGACTCCATTTCTAATTTTTATTCTTAAAAACTCTTTGGCAAGTATTCGAAATGCAAAGTACGACCAAGACAAATTTTCAGATGTTAAAAATGCAATAGATCAGACTGAATCTGCAGTTATCGAAATGATAAGATGCCACGAAAACGGATTAGACTTAACAGCAGCAAAGTCAGCAGCAGAGTCAGCAAAGTCAGCAGCAGAGTCAGCAGCATGGTCAGCAGCAGAGTCAGCAGAGTCAGCAGCATGGTCAGCAGCATGGTCAGCAGAGTCAGCAAAGTCAGCAGCAAAGTCAGCAGCATTTGAAATGTATGCCGACAAACTTTTAGAATTAATTATGGAATGTAAATAACCAAACAAGGAGAAATGAAATGAAGAAAACATACCGCCAAAATGTAGGACAGATCACCAGAAAAGAATCAGGCAAGAGCGAAGCCAAAATGGGCGACTCTATGCAAATTGTAAATGGAGTATAGGCCTAATAGGGGTCGGTGTAGTCGGCGGGGCTCTTAAAACATGGTTCTCTGAAAACACGACTCATGAGTTAAGGTGTTTGGATCCAAATAAGAATTTTAACGACCCGCTAGTGGACTGTGACGCCATATTTGTGTCTGTTCCCGTTCTTTCATGCGCTAACGGCCAGGATCAGGGTGTACTGAACGATATGGTTCGCCTCGCTAAATCACATACAGGTGTAGTTTTTATTCGTTCCACGGTTCTTCCAGGAACTGCAGACAAGCTTGGATGTATCGCCATGCCTGAGTTTTTAACTGAGCGCAGAGCACAACAAGACATGAATAGGGATTCTAGAGTTAGAAGCAGAAGTTTTTTATTAAGGGAGAGTAATGGATAAACGACTTATTACCGCGCAATCTATAGGAAGGGAAGTAACTTACGGAACATACGTAACTGGCACAGCAGGACTTAATGTCATATCAGCATCTTTAAAAGCAATTAAAGACACTAAAATTTTAGAAGAGATTCAAACTTCTAGAACGAATTCTAATTTTATTCAGTTGGGAAAAACAATTGAAGGCGAGATTGAATTTGTCTGGTCGCCACGAAATGCGGCAAGTAACTACCTTTTGCAAAATGCCTTTGGAGGCGGTCCGGTAACTAGCGCAACGGCAACGGGCGAGACGGCGGGAGGCGCAGCGTTTTCTCATATTATTAATGTGGCAAATTTTGATCAAACTTATTCGAGCTTATCGATTAACATGCGAAAAGGTGACTCTGCTAGTTCCAAAATATTTCAATACTCTGGACTAAGAGTAAATGAATTCTCTTTTTCTGCAGAAATTGATGAGCCACTAATGGCCAATGTTTCATTAGTCGGGAAAGACGTGTCCATTACTAGTAACGATGTTTCGGCAAGTTTAAATACAACCAGTCAAATTCCATTAAGTTTTGTTAGTGGTAGGTTGTCAGTAGAAGCTTCAACTGCAGCACTTACGACTACTTCGTTTTGGCATGTTCAAAGTTTTGAGCTAAAAGTTGCAAATAATCTGAAATCGGATTCATCAGCAAGACGAATAGGAAGTGATACCTTGCAGGTTCTTCCTGCAGGTTTATCACAATTTGAATTTAGTTGCACAATGAGATTTGATACGACGACAGCGTTTGACGCCATGATGGCAGGAACTCGTTTGGTTGGAGAGTTCGAATTCCTTGGAGATACATTAACGACTTCAATTATCCGACAGGGCTTAAAAGTAAATATGCCTTACTTAATTATAAAGGATGCCGGCGATCCTGAAATTGGTGGTCCCAATGAAGTTCTTACATCAGAAATTACTTTTGCAGTATTGAGAGACCCTACTTCCGGTGGTTATGCGGTAAGAGCGCAAGTTACAAATGATACGAGCTCATATGCTTAGTTGGCTTTTTGGCAAAAAGATTGAAGACATATTGGATCAGACAAAGGTGATTAAAGTTAAGGGCGTTAAATTTACCATAAAAAAAATTAACGTCCTTGATCATCTAAATGGTTCAAAGGTCATGACTCAATTTTATGACACATACAAATCAGGCAACTCGGTAAAGCCAGATGATGTGTCAGAGAAGAAAATACGAGAACACTTTTCTCAGGTGTTAATTTCAGGAATTGTGAAACCTAAAATTTCATTAAAAGAAGGTGGTGAAGGGGTCTTTGTTGAGAAGTTGTTTTATGATTGGGATTTAGTAAATGAAATATACTCGGAAATTATGACTTTAACTTACGGTAAAAAAAAAATCAATCAACTACTCTTAGCAAAGCAAAACTAGAAGAACTCGATGTTATAGCCAGAAGATACGGTATTAAACCGAGCAATCTGATGGAAGACGATTTAGTTAATTATCAGTTTAATTTATTGGTGTGCGTAACTGGATTGACAGCAGAGAGAAAAGCTCAAGAAAAAGCAGGAAACAAAGGCAGGGTTAGAAGCTAGTGGGTAGGAACGAAGAAGCAACATTACTACTTAAGATTAAGACGGCGGGCGAAGAGGCCCTGTCTAAAATCACCATTACTCTTGGCGATATAATTGGTATCGCTAAAAGTTTAGGGCAAGCTTTAATTAAACCAGTACAAATGTTTAAAGAGCAAGAGGAGGCAACTAACGCCTTAACTCAGGCCATGATTAATAATGGTATCTACTCTCAAGAGCTTAAAAAAGATTACCTAGACCAAGCATCTGCTCTTCAAAAGCTTTCTACATTTGGTGACGAACAAATAATCGCCGCACAAGCTGCAGTTCAACAACAAATTGGTCAACAAAGAGTTACTAAAGAACTTACTCTAGCCATCCTAGATTTTGCAGCTGCTCAAAAAATGGACCTCGCTTCCGCTGCAGAAGTTGTTGGAAAAAGCATCGGCACATCTACGAATGCGCTTGGAAGATACGGAATTGAAGTAAGTAAAAATGCTGGACAAACAGAGAAGATGGCAGAAGTTGTTCAAGGATTAAGTCAAAAATTCGGTGGACAAGCCGAAGCTGCCGCAGATGGACTCGGTAGTCTTAAGCAATTAGAAAACGCTTTATCCGATATCGGCGAAGAACTCGGTGGTAGGTTAGCGCCTGTTATAAGTTTAGTTGCCAGGTCATTTACAACAATGGCTCAGGATGCAACCAATTCAACAAGTGCTATTTCAATTATAGTAGGGAGTCTTCAGTTTTTAACGACGATTGCAACGTCAGTGATATTTGCCTTCAACAGTCTAGGAACTACGATTGGCGGTGTCTTAGGTACTCTTGCGGAATCAATGAGCCAGCTTATAGATGGGGAATTTTCTAGAGCCAAACAAAGTCTAGTTGATGGATTTACTGAAATCGGAAAAGAACGAGAAAGAATTCAGAAAGAATATGACGCAAAAATCATTTCTTTAAATGAATCATTCGCACAAACGCAAGAGCAAAATCAACAAAAGGAATTAGAGAATTTATCTAAAAGCTATGAAAACAAGGCCAAGGTTTCTGCTGAGTTCGCGGCTCAAGAACAAATTGCAGACCTTCAAAAGCTTTCAGAAACTCAAGCATTAAAAAACGAACTTATCGCAGCAGATCGAGAAGCATCGTTGGCTCTTTTAGAACAGGATACGCTTGCAAGAGAAACGCTTTTAAATGCAGCAGAGCAAAAGAGAATCGAATCTCAAATAGCATTCTTTCAAAAGCAAGCTGACAACGAAACAAATAAAATCAAGAAATTAGAGGGACTTCGTAAAGTCGCAGACCTTAAGGAAGAACTGGACGAAAAAAAGAAGACTGAGTTTCAGCTTCAACAAGATAAATTACGTGAGCAAAATAGAGCAGCTACTCTAAACACAATCGCCACCTTGCAAAGCTCAAATAATTCACATTTGGTGCTTATCGGTAAAGCCGCTGCTTTAGCACAAATTGCAATCGACACTCCTGTTGCGATTGGCAGAGCACTGGCTGCGGCTCCACCTCCATTTAACTTTGGTTTAGCTGCGGCAGTCGGAGCTGCAATGGCCGCACAAGCAGCACAGATTTCGGGTATCCAGTTAGCAGAAGGTGGAATAGTTATGCCTCGTCCTGGTGGAGTGCAAGCAACAATCGGAGAAGCAGGGCAAGCGGAAGCAGTAATTCCATTGGATCGCGCGGGAGAGTTCGGGCTTGGTGGTGGAGGTTCTAAAAATATTACGATAGTAGTTAATGGTGGAATGTTAGGCGATGAGGCTAATCTCGATAATCTCTTTGGCCTCTTTGGCGCCAGCTGCTGAGGCAAATTGTTCGTCGACGAATAGAAACCCCAATAATAGGATCATTGTTTTTATAGCGTTCTTCATAAAATCTCCTTACTTATTATTAAAAATATTCTTCTTACTCCATTAAAGTGTTCAAGGCCTGTGCCAATGGGGGCAAATCAGATATATTGAATTTAATTTTTATTATTCTCAACTTGAGATGATAGGGCTGTTTATTTTCAATATTCGAGGGTAGGATCGAAAAATTTGAAACACAAACTTGTTTACAACCGATATCGTGTTGAGCGTAATTCGTCATTCATCTTCTCAAATTGAGACAGAAAAAAATAGCTTCGATTCTACTTGCTCGTATTCTTCTCAAATTAAGATTTAAATTTCCGATATAATCATATGCGATTTATAATCGATTTCACATTATTATCTTTGATAATACTTTCTTTCCTACTGCCAGAAAGGTCTTACGCAGAAAATGATCCCTTTGTTAAGACCTACATAGGAATAAGTAGTAATAGACTCTGTCGCACTGTTCCTGACGATGAACTTAAACAGTTAGATAATTCCTGTAAATATCCTTTCAAGGATCTTTACAGGTCAAATGAAAAAATTTTTGAATGGTCAATCTTTCAAAAAAGCGCTGCTTTACAAATTCAAAAAAATAAGTGCATTAGTCAACGTCTGAATGCCATAATGAATGATAGAGCTTTATTTGATCAATGGATCGGATTGCTCGCCACCGCTTGGGCAGGTCGAAAAAAAGCACAACTCATTTTATCAAAGTGCGAAGAAATTAAACTTAATACGAATGAAAGACTTGGCGCGCGATTAAATCCCAATTTCAGGGCAAGAATAAATCCCAATTCAAAAACATTGAGTGAAAATGAAAAAGCTGAACTCACATGGCAAGAATTATGTGGAAATGAAGAATCTATGGCAGCTCTTTCAGCAGCCGATAAACTTTTTGAATATGCGCTTCCTGCTGTTGGTGGTTCCGATTTTTTTAATTTTATCGAAAAAAATAGGGGCTTATTAATTAATATAAATACGGACAAAGCTTTGACAAACAGCGAACTCCTCAACGCAAAGATGGACCCTGAAGATCCCTCATCCTTTGTCAGGCCGGATGAAACACGCAATGGCCTTCGCCTTAGACTGAACTTAGATCATCAGGTGAAAGGAAAATTTACTGAAATCATTGAGGAGAGAAATCGGGCCAATCGAAAACTGATATCGCAGAAAAAAAATGAGATCTATGATTTAGATTCAACCACAAAAAATTATATGTTTGACGATAAAACTGTTTATCAAACCCTTACGAGTTTAAAACAAATGGATAGCCTAGAATTTACTGATGAAGATCTTAATGATCCTGAAAGTTTTAAAAAAAAACTATACAATGAGCCTCAACTTTCCATGGGAACAAAGTGTTTGCTCAATCACTTTGAACCAAGCCCCGGCGGCGAGCTCACAGAGTTTGCCCTTTTGTCCTTTGGCTTTGCTGGACTGATAGCAAAAATTTACCGCCTCGCGACTCTTGGAAAGCTTGGCGGCTTGAGCAAAGCCCAGCTAACAACTTGGGGAACTTTATCTGCTAGTACTATTTTAGGTTTGAGACAGTCTCTAAAAATATGTTCCTCTAAGTTGTACCAACACACAAAACTTGCTGACCAGAACAAAGACATTCAATCTCATATCAGTGAAATATCGTCACTGCCAAACCAAACCAGTTTTTCTCGATTTAAATTTGAAATTCCAATGGAAAAAACTCCAGAATGTAAAAATTTAGAAAAAGACTTTATTGTAAATGATATGGCAAGTTCCGGTTGCTGGACTACCGCTTTGATGTCCCTTGCCCCATTGCAAATTTCCCTGCCTGTTGTGGGAATTTCTAATGCCCATTAACCTTGTTGGCTCGGCAGGAACTGTAGTTAACTCGTCCATTGAAGTCATCAGTGACTGCATTCTTTAGTGAAATTAAAAATGAGTTTGTTTTAAATTGATTTCAGGAGTAGTAGCAGTGTGAGGATAGGCTCAAATTATTTAATAATCAGAAATGATAGATCTGCTATCAACTTGGATGGAGAATATTAATTTTTATAAAGGGATGAGACATGAAAAGAAGAGAGTTTATTGTAAAGTCCACAGGTTTAATTGGATCAGTTTTAGTTTTTACTCGATGTTCTGGCAGTGGATCAGATACTCCTAATACGCAGGCTCAGAACAATAATAATCAACAAGGAAACCCTTCTTGCGCGAATGGTGGGGGGATCACTTATACAAACCCAGGCCATTCACACACGGTAAGCAATTTAACAGTTAATGAAATTACTCAAGCTTTAGCTGGAGACTATGCGTTGTTGGGTGGAGGGCATAGTCACACTTTCACATTGACAGCAGCTGATTTTCAGAATTTAAAATCCGCTCAAACCATTTCTAAAACTGATAATGAAGGTCATGGCCATATCATTAATATCCTTTGCGTGTAATTAAACTAAGGTACCAGGTCCTGTTTGTCCGGTTCTCTTCGGCTCTTCTCGCTTAATGGCCCACCTTAAAATTTGCTGGTGCACATGGGCGACTCGCTGGGGCAGGCTGAGGAGAATCTCCCACTAACCCAATGCGCGAATCACCAACTGCGACACGATCATAATAGAAATTACCTAATCCACTTTGGATAAATATCTGCATAGCACAGCTGTCACGTTTTCTCGGGATCCATAATGTCGAGCTACAGCATATTACTATTTTTTATAACCGAGTTCAAATAAATCCAAAGTAAGCACGAAAACGGCTTCATCTTTCGCTTCTGAAATAATGGGCTCTGAATTTTCAATGAGTTTTAAAAGCAAAGATTGAATTTTTTCCGCAGCAGAATGGGAAATGCTCATTACAGATGAATAATTTAATTTTTCGGGACTTTTGCGATCAAGCGATCTTATTGCTTCCATGCGCCAGTTAATATGATGAGAGCGTAAGCTCAATGATTTTTCTCCAAGATGAAGTCTTTTGGAGGTGGGGTGAAATTCTGATCCTTTTCGTTGAACAAGACTGAATTTTTCTAAGTCAGAAAGAATCTCAGTCACTTCGACCAAAGGAATTCCCAAATATTCTGACATTTGAGCGGGCTTTCTTAGATGGGGCACCAGTGTGCACATGTGAATGCCATTATAAGTCCAACGACTATAGTAAGTATTTTTTTGTTCTTCTGTGAGTTCTTTGGTTTTCTGAATTCGACTCTGGATTTCTTTTCGCTGATTTAAAATCAAAGTTATTTTATTTTGAAAGAATGTTTGAAGTTTAACAGATCCCGCACGATCTTTTTGCATGAGCAGTAAAAAAAATTCTTCTTCTTCGCTGTTTAAGTGTAAAAATTCACTAATTAAAATTCCGTGCTCAAAACTAAAATCAGCGCTTCCACTGAGCACCTGAGATATAAATCCTAGCTTACAGTTAAGGAAGTCAGCCAGGCGAGTTCGTCCACCGCGTGAGGGCCCCTGAACGGGCAGGCTGGCGCGAAGAAACTCTTTATAGTTTGTAAATTCAAATACATAGGCCATAGATATTCCTTAATTAAATATTAAGTAATTACTTAATATATTATCATATTATTATGAATATTGGCAATTACTTTAATAATGCGATGCGATATATTCCTTTTGAAGCGAAATGTTTAAAACTAAAAAGGAGAAAGAAAATGAAAATTTCAAAGGGTTTAAAGAACAGTGTTTTAGTAGGTGCTTTAATGACGGCACAAGCATCAGGTGCAACGGAGTATGTAAAGGACATCCTGTCTGTTGAAAAGCAAAACTGCCAGGTCTTGCTGAAGAATGATCAGGGATCAGTTAATTACCAGAATATAGGAACTGCCATCGCGACCTTTTCGCACACATGGACAGCCGATATTCCTGTCGAACAAAGAATGAGTGTGCAAAATGAACTTAACAGTAAAAGTATTTCCTTTTCAAAAAAGGCTTATCAAAAGACTGCAGGAAATATCTATTCGGCTTGTTTGAGTTTGGTCATGGCAAAAAATATTTTTATGAGTACAGAGGAAGCTGATGATTTGCTTATGAAGACTTCTAAAAATACTTGGTTGGATATTTGCGTAAAAAACAGCGATGGATTTGATGCTGATAACACTAAGATAGAAGCTCGTTCGGAATTTATTTTTGTCCAAAGAGGTGTTGAGAGTGGACGAGTCTCCTTAAGCAATACTTCCTCTCGAAGTGCTGGTGTTGTTACAAACTCTGGAAAAATTTCAGGATCTTACAGCGGAGTTCAATATGCAATTAGCTGTGAACTAGAAAAAGGCGAGGAATAAAATGAAGACACTTATAATAACTGGACTGCTTTTTTTATCATCCATCGTTTACGCAGACTCCAATCCAGTAGTGCTCGAAGGCTTTATCCGACAGGCTGAATGTAGCTCTAGAACTCAAAAGGGAATTTTTGAATTGTTGGTTAAAAATGGAAGAGAAATAAAATCAATGTGGTTAAAAACAGATGCGCCGGCATTGATTGAAAAAACGCAGGAACAGGCTCTGCTTTTTGGTAAAGTCTGTATCCTTGTTGCGATTGCCGCAAATAACTCTATTTCACCGAATGTAAACCTGTCGAAAATTATTTTAGTTGATGGAATGGTAAAAGAGATTGATTTTTCAGACGAGAAAACCATCGATGTAACCAAATTTTTCGAGAGAAATTCTGAAATTATCTTCATAAAAGATCAGGCCCATGAGTGGTATTTTCGTTCAGACAAATAGCAGGCTGGATCAAATATTGAAATAGATCTTTGCTAAACGGTCGAGGGCAAAATGAAACTCGTAAGAAGCAACACACTGAGTTTAAACAATAAAAAGCCTGGGCATTTGATGTCCAGGCTTATCATTTTTTGTCTGCTGTCAACTTTATTGACACTGTTTTGTTATTCGCATTTTTCATATGCTGAGGAAGGTGGAGCAACAAGTGGTGGTGGCGATGAGGATGGGATCGACGCTCAACACGTATTAAGAATTGTTACGGATTTTATTAAATTAGATGATTTTTCAATTTATTCCGCTGAACAAAAAAAGTTACTTTTAACGAAATCTTCCCTCGCAAACATCATAATGGTTGATAAAGAAATTCCTGTGAATACTTCAGTTGGAATTCAAGAAAGTGCTGGTTTTAGTAGGTCAAATAAGAATAAGGACGAGAATGTAAATGTGATTCAGATTAATCGAAAACGTTGGCTAGGAATGAGGACCATCGTCGATAACGAAGTTTTTATTCATCACGAACTTGCCGTCCTTGCTGGGATTGAAAAAACTGGAGATTACCATATAAGTGATACTCAATTTAGAAAATTTAGATCGATATTGTGGGAAAAATTATTTTCCAAAAAAATTGTTTGTGTTGTCAGTCTTTTTAGCAAAGAGATTGATACTCAGTCGGGAAAATTTCAACCCCACCACCTTGTTGGCTCGGCAGGAATTGTTGTTAACTCGTCCATTGACGTCATCAGTGACTGGAGAATTGTAAAAATGAACTCTAAAGATGAAAATAAAAATACAGCTGTTATTTTTCGGTATGTGGCCTCGGGCAATGGCTACTTACGAGGAGTGTTTTCAGATGCCACCATCCTAGGCAATCCGGGACACACCTTCTTTAGTGAAATTAAAAATGAATCTAAACCAAGGGTGTTTTTCACGCCTTATAACTTATTAGAAATTGACCGAGAAGCCTCACTTAAAGAGTGGGATGATTATTTTAATATGGTCTCTTGCTCGAAGATGTAGATCAAAGACCTAAACAACGAAGAGTTTGACCTGAATTCGAAGTTAATATAGGGTGCAAAAAATCATATCAAGGAGAACTCATGCTTTACGAAATAACCATTCCACAATTTATTAAAATGCTTGGAAATTTAAATAACCTTCTTACAAAAGCTGAACAATACGCTCAAACTAAAAAGTTTGATACTGAGGTTTTAGCTCAATCTCGGCTTGCGCCGGATCAGTTTAATTTTATTCGACAAGTTCAAATTGCTTGTGACACTGCAAAGCTTGCCGCTTCCCGATTGACTGGAAAAGAAGCCCCTCAACATCCTGATACTGAAAAAACCTTTACTGAGTTGAAAGAACGAATTACAAGCACTATTGCTTACCTTAAAGATTTTACCGAAAAAGATTTTGTATCGGCACCAGAAAAAGCAATTTCGCAACCTCGATGGGAAGGGAAGTATTTAACCGGCACCGAGTTTACTTATCAGCATGCCTTGCCTAATTTATATTTTCATATTACCACAGCGTATGCAATTTTACGGCATAACGGGGTTGATGTTGGGAAAAAAGATTATTTGGGTCCAATGCCATATAAAACATAATTTTAATGAAGCTCAGTCAGCTACTTGAAGGTAATGATGCCTGTAAGTCTTCAAAGGGAATTCCAGGAAACTTTGGAGATTTCTATCTTTTAAAAAACAATCGAATTTATTCGAGTGTGCGATCCTTAGCAATTGAAAGTGGCTTTCAATACAGTCTCGATAAAAATGATGCTTATTATGCGTTGCCATTGAGCCAGCTGGAATCAGTACTTGAGCAGAAAAAAATTCCATACTTTGATAATGTCAGTGTTTTAAAAGAGATTGAATCGCGTCTAAAAACGGGTGTTTTCTGGGATGATATTTCTGATAATTTAAAAAAGAATCATGTTTTTCACGAATCTTGTCATGCCGTGATCCGTAGTCGTGCGAGTCATTTGTTAACAAATCAGCCGCAAGAAAAAATTCTGAAGATTCTTTTAGAAGAATCATTTTCAAATACTTGTGAGCTTTTAGCGATTGCCGATGTAAACCATTCACTTCATCGTATTTTTTTCGAATGGAATTCCTATACTTTTTTATATGATGAGAAAACTAATCTTAAAAATGCCATGAATGATTTGGGCGAAACGTTAATTTTTAAATATCTTTTGTTTTGTTATTTACATTCAAATTTTTTGTTTAATGAGTTTGATGAAAAGACATTTAAACGTGTTCAAAAAGTAGTTTTTGGTAATGCAATTTTTGATTCTAAAGCAATTAAGTCTTTAAGAGCCTTGGCGAAGATGGCATTCACTCTCGATCGGCGGTTTCGCGAAGTTACGACTGGTTTTTATTTAAGACTTTGTGGATTTCAAACTCCATTGAATGAGTTATTAGATTTTGATTTTATGCAGACTCTAGAAAAGCGTAAAGACTATCAATTGATGATTGATTCTGTAGTGAGCAGCTTACTGAGAAAAAACAAAGATAAATAAGGATTATTACAGCGATAGTTAATATCAATTATCTTTATGATTGATTTTTAGCTATAAAGAGCGCGGAGGAAAAAATTATGAAAATGAAAATGCTTTTTTTTATTGCTCTAGTGATGCCTAGTTTGGCAACTGCCCAGACCGTTTTTTTATCTCAGGGACATGGCTATTATTGTTATCAGACCTATGATGAAGCCTTGGCCTCTGCTAAAACAGATGCTGATAAACGTGCACAAAGTATTTGTAAATACCAACGTGCCTGGAGAATGTCGGACTACAGAGTAGCCCCCAAAACTCCATCACCAAGCTGTCATGTTTTAGTTCAAGCGCAATATTTGTGTCGATGACACTTCAATTGCGCCCTACTTCCTATTTAAAAAAATAGCAAGTTATAACTTGACCATCTTTAGAAGTAATAAACTTGTAGAGATAGCTTTGATTCGCTATAGTCACCGGTCACTCATTTTATGAAAAGGTGATTTTTGGCCGTTATCCGACTCGAAAAATTAATTCTACGCTATCCGCAGTCAATTTTTCTTGGAAAAGGCCCAGGACTGGCGACTCCGAAGTCCATTGAGCTTCAAAAGCCAAACGAAACTTTTTCGAATCAAACTTTACGAACCCGCTTATCTGACATTCCAACGCAGATTTATTCGAAGTGGTTGAATCGCATCGTTTACCATAACTCGTCCAAAGATGACTATTTCGAGTCGATCTTTTTTGTATTTTCTGATGGGCAAGTTATTTCTTTGCTCAGTTTGCCCTTAGCTCCTCAAGCCTATTTAAACGCCTTGCCTACAGGAATTCGTTGGCCCGATTTAATTCAAGCACTCAGAGGATCCGAGACAAGCGAGGCTAACTTGTTATGGATGTCGCATGGTCCTTCGGATTTGAATCTCAGCCCACGTCGTGCCTTAAGGCTGATGTTAAGAAAAGATCCCTCATATCGTGCTTTTGATTCTTTGATGACCGCCATATTAAAACATTTCTCTGAAAAAACATTTTTCAGAGATTTGGAATTAGGGATTGGTTTTATTGAAAACAACAGAAATGTTTATTATCCAGTTTCAAAAGTGGAAATCAGTGAAGATCCTTTTTATGATGTGAAGATTAGCCGGGCTGCTTCTGAAGAAGCTTTAAGAAAATACATTGTGGATTTTCAATTAAAAAATGAAAATGCTGATCTTAAATCGGCGTTTTTCTGTTTCAATTCTGAAAGCGGAATTTTAAAGATCCATGCCAATGCAAAATCACGTCTGATGAGTGCCTTTCAATTTTTTGATAAATTGATCTCGAATGGCCGAGAGTTGACGAGTGAATCTCAATTTGAAAATCTTCGGTTTGAATCGGCAAACTTGATGGATGTCGCTAATGTTTTAGAGCTTGATGCTAATACCATCAAATTGTCTTTGCCGCCCGAAGAAGTCAGTGGGAAAGCCATTGTTAATTGCAGCAATGATTTAAAAGAATTTCAGGTTCGTTTAGACTTGCCCGAGCGAAATGGCACTCTTGCAAACTTTGGTCATCTGAGCAATTCAATGCTGAAAAATGCCGAAGAAGGCTTGCGCACATTTATTCCTGAACAGGGCAAATTTTTGATCACCCCAAGAAGAGGTCGGCAACGCGAAGAAGAGATGAAGCTTCTGAGACATCAAGGATGTGCTCTTTTATTAATTTACGAGACTTGTTTGTACGTTTCAGGAAAAGATCAAACTTCGGGTGAGCGTCTAAAGTCAGATGAGGCTTTCATTGAGTATATTTTCCAACGCTGGCAAATCGTCATTAATTCAAAAGCCGAAAAACAAGTTCCAAGTGTGTGGAATCGTGAGTTAGTTCTTACTTTAAAAACTTTGGTCATTCAAGTGGTGGGAAATTATCGTCGAAAGATCCCCCATTTCGATGCCAAAACTGGTGATGCTCTTGGAACAATTTCAAGTTGTGAAGCGCAATTGAGTAGTGCTTTGATCGAGCTTTCCTTGCGAATTCATGGCAACAGCATTTTAAGTAAACAAAAAACTTTGTCTTTGAAGGATTTTTTCTTGATTGAAGATGAAAAAATCTTGCAATGGCACCCCTTTGAGTCGCCTTTAAAGGGGCTTCATCGCTGTAAGCTTAATGATGATGCTATTGGATGGCAATTGGTTCCTTTCCTTAAAAACAATGGTTTTGAAATCGAATTTAACGGCGTGCCTTTGGCTGAACTTACCGAACACGATCTTCGCGGGGTCATTTCGATACGTGCGACGCCATCAGATGATGAGTCCTATTTTTCTTTGAATCCAAGCGTGTACTTCATGGGGAAAATAGTAAATCCCGGAGAGCTTATTTTTGACGGCAGCGGCGAATTTTTACGCTACCGCAATGAAATTTATTTTGTTCAGAAAAAGAATTTACCTGGCGTTCGTTCGTTGATGGCTTTTTGGCAACGTTTAACTGTTGGGAAAGAAAAAGAACAGAGCTTTCTTGAGGGAAAATATGTTCAGCTTCCTCGTCACGGAATGTTGGATGTTTTGGCCATGGCCAATCAAGGTGTGAAGCTGGAATTAGATGAAGACTCTGGAAAATTGCTCGATTACTATCGCAATTTAGGAAAACAATCTGTGGCTGTGAATGAAGTTCACTCACAAATTGAGTTAAAACCTTACCAATTGATCGGCATACAGTGGATTTGGGATCTTTACCAAATGGGTCTTGGTGGAATTCTGAGCGATGAAATGGGTTTGGGAAAGACAGCTCAAGTTTTAGGTTTCTTTGAATTGCTTAAGAAACGGAGCAGCTCGACTAAGACGCCAAATTTAATTATTGTGCCCACTTCGCTTTTGCACAATTGGACTTACGAAGCTAAAAGATTTTTTCCTGATCTTGATTTAAGAATTTTAGGATCGGGTAAAGACATACGAACACAGTTGAGTGAAGAACTTAACTCAACGCAAATTTTCGTTTCAACTTATGGATTGATGTACGAGCATCGTGATATTTTATTGGGTATTAAGTGGAACGTTGTCGTATTTGATGAAGCCCATCAGCTCAAAAACATTGTGGCGCAAAGAACGGGTGTAGCCCGACAGTTGAAGTCCCGATTTAAATTGGCGATGACGGGAACACCGCTGGAAAATAATTTAATCGAATTTTATTCCTTGTTCGATTTAATTTTGCCTCGCGGTTTGGGAAGTCTAGGCGAGTTTCGCAAATTGTATGTTGAGGACTATTCGCTTTTTAGAGCCGCGCAGATGGAGCATTTGCGTTTGCGATCGAAGCCAGTTTTGATGAGGCGAACCAAACAATCCGTGCATCTCGAACTTCCCGCTAAAATAGAAACCCTTGTGCCTTTAGAGATGGAAAAAAAGCAAAAAGATTTATACCGACGGATAGCTATGCAATTTAATTCTGAAGTGCTCGCAGTCATTGATCGGAATGGTGAGGCTTCGGCGCAGTTGCATATGCTGTCCGCTCTAATGAGACTTCGGCAAATCTGTTCGCATCCTGGGGTTCTTGAATCTGTGAACTACTCGGCTGTACCGCCAAAGTTAGAGTATTTATTAACAATGCTTCCAGATATTATCGATTCAGGCGAAAGCGTTTTGATTTTTACTCAATTTAGAAAAACGATGGATTTGATTTTACCACAACTTAAAAAAATTGGTCCGACCTACAATTTACACGGAGGAATGTCTTCAGACGAAAGAAGGAAAACTCTGAATGAATTTTCAGGCTCTGATAAAGCGAGCATTCTTTTGATGACACTTAAGACCGGTGGAGTCGGTTTGAATCTAACGAAAGCAACTTATGTCTTTCATTTAGAGCCATGGTGGAACCCAGCGGCCGAAGACCAAGCCACCGATCGGGCTCATCGTTTGGGGCAAACAAAAGCAGTGAATGTTTACCGTCTTTTGATGCAAGATAGTCTTGAAGAGCGCATTCAAGAAATGAAAGCTAGAAAACAAAAAATGTATTCCGCCTTGTTGGATGAAGATTACAGTGAGAACATGGAAATTAAAGGGTCTCAAGGACTTACTAAAGATGATTTTTCATATTTGATTGGTAATTTGAAAGATTAACAAACAAGCCTTTAATCTAGGCAAATCTATGTTGCCCGGCTGCGTATTGGAGCTTAAATATCTTTTTGATAGAGTCTTTGCACATCTATGATTGAAGTTCTAATTGTCGTATTTTGCCTTTTATTGAATGCTCTTTTGTCACTTGTCGAAATGGCTTTTGTAAGTGTGAGCAAGCCAGAGCTAAAACATTTGTCCCGCAGTGGACACGTTCGAGCCAACACTTTGTTAAAGTTACGTGAAAATCCCGAGCGAACGTTGTCGGTTCTGCAAATTGGAATCACAATCGTTGGGGCTCTTTCAGCCGCCGTAGGTGGGTCGGGAGCTCGAGAAACCTTAGTTCCCTATTTAATTCAAAATTATAATATCTCGGGTTTAGGTGCGGATATTATTGCAATGACAATTGTTGTTTTACCTCTGACTTATTTTGGTGTCGTGCTGGGTGAACTCGTTCCTAAAACAATTGCTTTAAGATATCCTATGAAGATTGCTTTGGTGGGCGCCGCTTGGCTGGTTTTAGGGGAATGGCTACTCAGTCCATTTGTTCGGCTTTTGGAAAAATCAACTCAGTTGGTTTTGCGAATTTTATTTCCGACCTGGAAGAAAAAAGAATTTTCCACTACGGAAGAGGCCGAGTCTGTTAATATTGCCACTCTTTCAGGAGCTCATCGCCAATTCGTTATTAACTTAGTTCACATTGAAACAAAACGTATTCGCGACATCATGCTGCCTTGGAGTCAGGTGGATCATGTTAAGTTGACGGACTCTTTGAATGACGTTTTGAGTGTTGTTATTAAAAGTGGTCATACACGCCTGCCGGTCATGAGCGAGGATAAAGTGATTGGTCTTCTTCACTCTAAAGAATATCTCTCTTTTGTTTCTTCCGGAGATGACAACTGGAAAAAAATTATTCGTGAAGCGATTTTATTAAGTCCTAGTGAAGGAATCTTAAAAACTTTAAAAATGATGCAAGAGAAAAAAAGCCATTTAGGCATAGTTTTCCAAGGCAGTAGCATCGTCGGGATTGTAACCCTCGAGGACATCATCGAAGAAATAGTCGGCGACATCTCTGACGAAGACGACGACGGCAAACTAAAAAGAATCCTCTCCGCCAGAGTCATGCAAAAAACTTCCAAACTCTAACAAAAATTTATCCAAATTCTAAACACTAGAGAGGTAGAGCGGGTGTTTTAGATTTGGTTGGACCTTTACCTTTTTCCAAAGCACGCCCATGGATGGGCGCGCTTTGGAAAAAGAAAGGGGCAGGCTAAAAACCTAAAACCCCCACTCAACTACTTATCTAGGTTTCAAGTGTCCACATTGTTGGGCGCTTGCCAGAATAAGTTTTCTTTGCGCCTGAAAATCGCGTTGTGTGATTGCGTAACCATTTAAGGGACAGCGATAAGCCATTAAAGTATTTCGAATTCCAAGGCTTTCATTTGGCGTGAGTTCAAGTTTCCAAATTAATTTAATAATCAGCCAGTTACGAACATACTCACAACGGAAAGACTCGTTAGGCGGAAGCCATCGTTCCGGTGATTTATCGCCTTTTGACATATTGGCGCTGCCCTGGACGGACATAAGATGGACGGCGTTACCTGTGTAATTCGCATACAAACACCGCGTGTAGAAATTCCATTTCCAAGCACCTGTCACATAAGTGTTTTTAAGTGGAACGACATGATCGATTTGAATATCGCTTGAGGCCGTGTAAGTTTTTCTGGTGTAAGGATCATTCCAAGTTCCTCGGTCAACGCTGCAGTTTCGCGGCCCCTTGAATGTCACTGGAGTCTTGGAATCTCGTACCAGGACTCGGGCACGAGTGTTGTAGCAGGTGTCATCGTTGGGATCATTGATCCAAGTCCCAAAGTGTTTAAGCCGATCATAATCCTCATAAACTTGAGTTTTCTGATTTTTAAAAATGGTCCATTTTAATAAATTAAGCGAAGCCTCGGCTACCCCTTGGGTCCAGGTTTGACTCATTAGGCTTTGAGGTGAATTAAAGTTCGAATTTCCTGTTTGAAGACTGGCCGAGTGGACAGGCTCATCGATTAGGAAAAATTCAGACTCTGATTTCCCAAGTGCAAAAGTATGACTAAGAAATAATAAATTAAGGGCCAGAAGTTTCATTAAAATTTTCATTTTTGATCCCCCGATTTCCTTTGTAGATCTGCCGGGTTAAATCAAACCAGATAACCCCAAAGCTGTTCAAGTTAATAAGCTATGAAAATAAGTGAATTGCATAACCACATGTATTTTCAGTATATTTGCGCATCGTATAAAAAGTTAAACGTCTGTTTAAATTACATTGCCTGGAATTAATTTCATACTTAGCCTTTAGCAATGATAATCACGGATGAAAATAAAATCCCACCCCATGCGGACCTGGGTACGCGGGTTCTTTTGCTCAAAGTGGCTACCAGGCTCTTTGCAAAACAGGGAATTAAAGGCACCAGTGTCCGTGAAATAGCCAAAGAGTCCGGACAAAATTTAAGTTTGATCAGTTATTATTTCGGAGGCAAGGAGGGGCTTTACCAAGAGATCCTTCGCCTAAACATCCAAGATATTCGTCAAAAAGTGATACTGGATAATCGAAAATACAGCGTCTTAACTCAAGAGATATTTCGACAAGAGATCCTAAGGCTGATTTCTGCTATGGTTAACCTGAAAATAAATTCACCGGACTTCCTATTGATCATGCAGCGCGAACAACTCGAGGGCATGCCCCGCGCTCGTGATATCCATCAAGAGTTAATCGAACCAGTTGCCGAAAAATGGTTCCAGATGATGGAGCAGGCTCAAACCCAAGGTTTGATTAAAAAAGAAGTGGATTCACGCAGTTTTTTTATTCTGATGATGCAATCCATTTGGGGATATTTTTTGATCGACAACTGTCAGTTGAAGGGTATTCGCGGCAAGTTTTCTTTTCCTGAAGATAAAGAAGAATTTAAAGAATTTATAATGAATGTGTTTTTAGAAGGAATTTTTCAATGAGCATCAGGATTCTACAAATAGGCTTTAGTTTTTCTCTACTCATTTTTGTTCCTCAAATTTTCGCGGCGACGACGAAAACCATGGATTTAACGCAGTTTCTTCAACAAGTGCAGGACAACAATAAAAGTTTTAAGATGAACCAAAGTTCAAAGGAAGCAGCCTTAGATAAAAAAACCGCTGGCGATATTTCATTGGTGCCGGTGTTAACTTTTTCAGGCTCTTATTTATCAGATAAAAAACAGCCTGTATTCACTGGAGGCACTGAAACTATAAATACCCTTTACAGTCTGGGCTTGGCTAAAAAATTTTCAACCGGCACGCAAATTAAACTATCTGGTAATTTATTTGAAGCCACTGGCAAAGATATTTCTAATCCTGCATTTGCATCTGTGTTTGGGCAGTATTCAACAGGATCTTTGGGATTGTCTTTTTCGCAATCACTTTGGAAAGATGCTTTCGGGCGTGGGACTGGGCTTAGGCAAAAACGGGAAACAGAAGTTGCTGAGCTTGAAGTGAGCGCGATCGATCTTCAAGAAAGACAGTTATTGATCGAAGCCGAATCGGCATTTTGGGATTTGATCTATTTACAGCAAGAAAGACGAATTCGTGAAACGTCCTTGCAAAGAGCAAAAAGAATTGAAACGTGGGTAACTAAACGGACTCGAGATGGAATTGGCGACCGTGCGGATCTTATGAATGCAAAGGCTTTGGTGGTTTCTCGGCAAATGCAATTATTGAGTTCACAGGATGATAATTTAGCTGCACAGAAGAAACTTCAAGATCTGTTAGAGTTGAATGCCAATGAACAGGTACCAACATTAGTCGCTAATTTAGACCAGCCTCGGCCCTTGAAAGAGTCTTTAAAGGGCGCTGGTGAGATTATTCGATTAGATTCCTATTTGAGCGTCCTGGAAGCTAAAGTAAAAAAGTTGGGCTCGCTTGAAGCAAATGATAATCTTCGCTCTGATTTAGTTTTGTCGGGAAGTTACAATACAAATTCTTATGAAAATCAGGGTAAAATTTCGGATGCGCCAAAGAATATCGCCAATACGAATACACCGACGTCCGTTGTGTCGTTAACTTGGACTTACCTGTTTGATACTAAGGTTAAAGAAGCGGCATTGAATCAGGTTAAAAAAGAAGCTCATGCCGCTGAGTTGAAAAGCGAAAGAAAACGAATTGAAAGTAATTCTTCATGGTCGGAAATTCAACGTCGCTATGAAGAGCTGGGGAAAAAAATTGAAGCGGCTAAACAAATTGCTGAGTTTCAAATGGAAAGAACAAAGGTCCAACAAGACAAATTATCTAAAGGACGATCTATCACCTCGGAAGTAATTACTTCCGAACAAGAAGCGGCCGAAGCCGAACTGACTTTAAGCAAGCTGAAAGTTGAACAAAGAAAATTAGAAGCTCAAGTGCGAATGTTTATTTTATTAGGTGAAAAAATATGAATTTGGCGGAATTGTCCATTAAAAGACCGGTATTTATTATTTGCATAGTAGTTTCGATGTTAATTGTCGGAGTCATGTCATTATTTAAGATGCCGGTGGATCTTTTTCCTGATGTCACTTTCCCGACAATGTTTGTGCATGTTGCTTATCCTGGTGCTTCACCAGTGGACGTTGAAAAGCAGATATCAAAGCCTCTTGAGGATGAGCTCAGCAGTTTGTCAGGATTAAAAACAATTACCTCTAATAATTTAGACTCGGTTGCTGTGATCGTTCTTCAGTTTAAGTTAGGTACTGATGTTAAAGAAGCGGAACAGCAGGTCCGAAATCGCATTAACAATGCCAGAAATAAATTACCTAACGACTCAAAGGCTCCGGTCATACGAAGATTTGATCCGGCCGATCAGGCGGTGATAACTTTAGCGGTTGTTTCAAAAATAGATCCTGGAAAACTTTACGATGTGGTTGATGAATCAATTAAACCTCAAATCGAAAGAATTTCCGATGTCGGCCAGGTGAATATCGTTGGTGGACGTAAGCAAGAAATCCATGTTTTGGTTAACAAGAAAAAAATGGAAGATCGAAATATTTCGATGCTACAAATTGCCAAACGGATTGAAGAAACTTCGAAAGATGTACCGATTGGTAAAATAGAAAATAAAAAGACTGAAACCGTGATGCGAGCATTGGGTGAATTCAATAGTCTTGATCAAATTAAAAACGTCAGTGTTAATTTTATAGGATCTGATCGCGCCATAAAACTGCACGAAGTGGCAACGGTCGAACGATCGCTCGAAGATCAAAAACGATCTTCGTCCATTAACGGTGAAAATGCACTTTTCCTTGAGGTCTTTAAACAGTCAGGATCGAACACTGTCACGGTTACTCAAGCTGTTAAAAAAACAATGGAAGGTGTGAATCGATATTTAACTGACAAAAAGCTTGATGCGAAGTTGATTCTTGTTCGAGACTCGTCGATTCCAATTCAACTCAATATCAAAGATGTTACAGAAAGTATCTTACTTGGGATTTTACTTTGCGTGGTCGTGGTCTTTTTCTTTTTGGGCTCGGCCCGTTCAACATTTATTACTGGAATGGCCCTACCCAATTCTTTGTTAGGCGCCTTTGTCATCATGTACATGATGGGATTTTCGATCAATATCATGACCCTGTTGGCGTTATCCTTGGCGGTGGGTTTGTTGATCGATGATGCGATTGTTGTGCGTGAAAATATTTTTCGCCATCTCGAGATGGGAAAAGATCCGGTGACAGCGGCTTTGGAAGGAACCAAAGAAGTTACTCTGGCGGTCATTGCGACTACTTTTGTGGTGGTTGCCGTGTTCGGACCTATTGCTTTTGTGTCAGGCGTTGTCGGTCAGTTTTTTAGACAATTTGGTTTGACGATGGTTTTTGCTATGTTGATTTCCTTATTTGACGCTTTCACCATGGCGCCAATGATGTCAGCTTACTTAGCAACTCCAAATGAACATCAGCGGGGGAATGGTTTAATCGCTCGAATGTTAGGAGCCTTTGATCGATTCCAAACTCGTTTGGAAGTGTTTTACGAGAGAGCACTTCTTTACACACTCGGCAATAGGAAAAAGATATTGTTTTCCGCATTGGCACTTTTCTTTGTAAGTATGGGACTTTCTGCATTTGTTCCAAAAACATTTTTACCACCTAATGATATTGGTGAATTTAATATTCAAATTGAAATGCCTTTGGGATCTTCATTGAATTCGACCCGAGACTTTATGGATAAAATAGAAAAGGATTTGAGTGCAGAAAAATCCATAGACCTTTTAGCAAAAACGGTGGGTTCGGTTGATAATGAATCAAACAAAGGTAGCTTTTTCGTAAGATTGGTCCCAAAGAAAAAGAGACAAATGAACACGACTGAATTTAAAGATTACATTCGCACTCACTTGCAAACTTATGCTGCTGAAGCAAATACATCAGTCACTGACGTGGACATTGGTGGTGGTGGATTAAAAATACTCAATCTGTATTTAACCGGCGAAAACTTAGATGAATTGGCTGCCTATGCGAATGCTCTCAAAGACGAAATGAAAAAAATCCCAGGACTTGTCGATATAGAAACCAATTTTCGCAGCGGCAAGCCAGAGTTTCATGTTGTTTTTGACCGCGATAAATCCGAGTCACTGGGAGTTTCAACAACCGGGGCAGGGGCTGAGCTTCGTGCTCGAACTGAGGGGATAGAGTCCGCCGTCATTCGAGAAAATGGAATTGAATACAATGTTCGTCTACGATTTGAAGAAGCGGATCGTGATTTACGAACGAATTTTGCGACGACCTTAGTTCCAAATCAAAATTTCAATATGATTCCCTTGCATCGCGTGGCTCAAGGCAAAGAAGCCCTCGGTTTTTCGCAAATCAATCGACAAAATAAAGGGCGATTTATCGCGATCATGGCAAATCTTGGCCCCGGAGGGAATTTAGGCAGCATCACTAATGAAATTGAAAATATTATTGCCACTAAAATCAAAGCTCCTTTAGGAGTCAGTTCTGGCTTCGTCGGACAGGCTGAAGACTTTAAAGATCTCATTTCAAATATGTTGATAGCGATGCTTTTAGGAGTGTTATTCATTTATCTTGTGCTTTCTTCTCTGTATGAAAGTTTTATTACTCCTTTGACTATTTTATTAGCTTTGCCCCTGGCCATTTCGGGAGCCATGATCGCGCTACTGATAACCGGGAAATCCATTGATATTTTTTCCATGATTGGATTGGTGATGTTATTGGGTGTAGTTGCTAAAAATTCTATCTTGTTGGTGGATTACACTTCCCAACTTGTTCAACAAGGGGTGGAAAGAAATAAAGCCTTAGTCAAAGCATGTCGAACTCGATTGCGCCCAATCCTGATGACCTCCCTAGCATTAATTTCAGGGATTACGCCGATCGCCATTGGAATTACCGAGCTTGGCAGCCAACGGATGTCCATGGGGATCGCTATTATCGGCGGAGTGATTTCATCGACATTATTGACCTTATTGGTTGTTCCTGCGGCCTATGGTTACGTTGAAGATTTTAGATTTTGGCTTCGCCCGAAAGTAAAAAATAAATAGGCAAATCAGGTCAGGCCCTAGGAATAGGCGCCGCGAAAAGAACGAATTTTTTTAATCTTTTCGTGGAAAAGAGTCCAATCGTCAGAGGATTCAATTTGGCTCCAAACACTCTCGATCTCTGCAATCAATAAGGTTTCGGGTTCAGTCCTTCTAAAGTAGGCCAGGTTTTGTTTGTTGCTGTCTCTAACCACGGCGCTTTGCAAATGATTTCGTAAAGGAATAAAATTTTCTTTGAGATACAAATTGGCCAAAGGCGACCTGTTCAATCGTTGGGAATCAATTCCCGAATGCAGGTCGAAAAAACTTTGTTCAAAAAGAGCACTCTCGGTATGAATAAAATCAAAAAACAAAGACAAAAGCTCTTCTGACCATTTCGTTTCAAATCCAGCAGGGGGTTGAACATTCAAACGATGTTGAAAATGACGAAGTACATTTTTATTAAAGTGATTTGAAAAAAGATTCAAACTTTCAGTTAGATTTGCTTCGGGGGCTGCGGACTTTAAACTTTTTGCCAATTGCTCTAAATTCCAAAAAAAGACAGAGGGCTGTCGTCCAAAAGCATAAAGTCCTTGATGGTCAAAGTAAGCAGCGACAAAATTGGGATCGTACTCGGGAAGAAATCGATAAGGTCCATAGTCAAAAAGTTCACCGGTGATATTCATATTATCGGTGTTCAGGACTCCGTGAACAAAGCCCGCCATCATGAGGCTGGCCACAAGATCAGCATTTAACTCAACAACGCGTTGAAAAAAACTTTCGATCTTCTCTTCATTGGAAGAATTTTTAAGATTTGCGAAAAGATCAGGAAAATAATTTTTAAGTGAGTATTCAACCAGTTTAAATATATTTTCGCTTTGTTGAAGATAGGCCAAACGTTGAAATGTTCCAAACCGAATGTGTGAGTGGCAGAGTCGAGATAAGACGGCCGAACGGGTCGGGGAGGGCTCATCATTTCTTTCTAAGGCTTCGCCAGTTTCGAAAAAAACTAAAGTCTTAGAAGTATTCACTGCCAGACTTTCAAGCATTTCTGTAGCAAGGGCTTCGCGAATCGCCCCTTTAAGTGTTAAGCGACCATCACCACGGCGAGAATAAGGAGTGGTTCCGCTGCCTTTCGTTCCCACATCGAGCAGTTTAAAATCATTGCTAACAAACTGAGCATATAAAAAACCACGTCCGTCTCCAAGCTCGGAGTTGTAGTGCATGAACTGGTGGCCATGATAACGAAGAGCCAATGGCGTTGGTAGATTTTCCTTCATAGCGGAAAAATGCCAAAAGTACTTTTTTATTTCATCTTCGTTTAATAAATCAAGCCCAAGACTCTTAAAGGCTTCACTGTTGACATAGCCGAGCTTAGATCGAGGAAAATGAGCCGGTTTGACCTCGTCATAAAAATCATTGCCGAGTTCTAAAATGCGGGGAGCGTTTATTGGCATCGCCTATTTTTAACTTTGTACAAGAAGGGTCAATAAAATTCCATTTGAAATAGAAAAGAAATTGAGTCACAGTTGAAGTTCAATCCAACAAGGAGAAAGCATGTTCGAATCGGCCGCCAAAATAAAAATCAATATTAAACGTCGTCAATTTTTTACTAGTCTCGTGCAATTAACTGGAGCTGCTTTTTTAGCACCAGCGATCCTGAATTCTGTTGCTCGTGCCGAAGAAAAAAGACGAGGTGCAAAATCGGAAGCTGCGGCTGCGGGCGGAGCGAAGGAATTAGGTTTACCCCTTGTTGAGCCAGGAAAAGATACGGCCTTGGCCATGCGCTATTACCACAGTCATGATGAAGCTAAAAATGACACTCAAGTTAGCAAGGCAGAAAAATCAGGAGTAACTTGGGATAAACAAACTTGTGGAAGCTGCAGTTTTTATAAAAAAGTTGGAATGAAAAAATTAAAAAGTGATGGAAAAGACCAAGAAGTTGGAACCTGCACTTTATTTCCACAAAAGTTGGTTGCCGCAGCTGGCATATGCAACTCTTGGGCTAAAAAAGCTTAATAGTCTATGAGGTATGGTGTTGGAAGACCCTAAAGTGAATACAATTGAAGGTCAGCGACTTGAAGAACTTAAGAGTTTCAATATTTTTGGTTCTTCGGTCGAATCGCAATTCGACGACCTCACATCACTGGCGGCTTTAATTTTTGATGTTCCCATCGTTGCCATCAGTTTCATTGATCGTGATAGGCAGTTTTTTAAATCAAAAATTGGAATTTTAGAGAATGAGACCTCTCGAGAAAAGTCTTTTTGCAAACTGGTCATGGAAAGCAAAGAACTGCTGGTTATTTCGGATGTGAATACCGAGACTGCATTTAAAGAGATGGCGCAAAATATTTTTGACCCCCAAGCCCAATTTTATGCGGGAACACCGGTGATGACTAAAGAGGGTCATATTTTAGGTACCTTCTTTATTATGGATAAGAAACCACGACAATTGAGTTTGAAGCAGATCGGTGGACTGAAGATGATGGCTCAATTGACGCTGCATTTGCTTAATATTCGAAAAAACGCAAGCTCTCTTAAGTTAAAAGTCCGCAACGTTGCTCATGAAGTAAATAATCACGCTGCTATAATCAGCGGCAGTATATATTCATTATCCGAGCTAACTGCAAAACAAGAAATCAGCGTCCAACCTATTCAAAATGGGGTGGACAGGATTCGAAGTGCGACGCAAAAAATAGTAAAAACTGTTAAAGATCTTCGCGCTGTTGTGATTTCTTAACAAGGACCAAGAACTATTTGTTTCAAAAAATAATCATTTTTTTCTTTTAAGTTATAAATAAATGTTGAACAATTGGTGATATTCAACTTTGAAAAAAGCAGAGGAGTTTTCGATGAGGAAGCAAAAAATTGATTTTTTACTAGGTTTAACTTGTTTTGGCATTATGTCCGTAGGTATTTTTGATACCGCAGTAGCTGCCGATGATCCTGGGGCTTGTGCTACAGCTAAAGTTATCTCAGGAGAAGCTTGTAAAGATTTGAAAATAAAATTCGATCTTTCACAGTGTAAAGGTGGAGGCTCTGCTGATGCGCAAGTGAAATGTGGCAGTGGAATCGGTTCGGCTTCTGCCGATAATGGCGGTGGTTCTTATACTGTCGATATTAAAGAAACCTGGGGTGGAACTTGGGCCATTTCTGGTGCAGTTAAGTTTGCTTCATCCGGGTCTGCTGCGGCAACAGCTGGTACTCCAGCAGTGGCGGGTGCGGCACCAGCCGCAGGTCCAGCGACACCATCTGGTGCAACAACGACATTTTCGGGTGTGGCAAGATTACGCTATGACGATAATTTTGCGAAGGCTACGACAGGGGCACTTCACACTAATTACACCAGTCTTCGTATCCGGCCTAATTTGAATATTAAGGTAAATCCTGATGTGAGCGTGATCGTAGAACCTCAGTATACAAAAACATTTGGAGCTGTGGCTTGGGTGCCATCGGCGGCAGCAGTCAATACTCCAACAGAAACAGTTGGGAATGCGGCTTATACCGGTGATCCGATAACTATGAATCAAGCTTATCTGGAATTGAAAATGGACTATGGTTTGAGTCTGCAGGCAGGACGTATGGCTTTACGGTATGGCGATCAATTCATTTTAGGATCAGCTGACTGGGCGGACAATGGACGAAGCTTTGATGCTTTAAAATTCCGCTACACTCAAGACAAAAGTTATATTGATGTTATCATATCAAAAGTTATTGAGAACAATAAGACTACGAATGCTCCTGCTACTGGCGATGATAAAGATATGAATGGGATTTATGCGAGCTGGTTTGTAAATGATAATTTGAAAACATTGGATGCTTATTATCTTTATCAATATGATCAACGAAGCGCCGCTTCTGTACCAGGTGCTGATACATCTACGAACCCTCGACCTTCTTCCTTCTTTGGAGTTCAAGGCCTTCGTTTTGTGACCGCCTTTGATAATGTTGGATGGAAAGCCGAGTTGGCACAAAATCTTGGATCCGATGGAACATCATTTATAGCTACAGGACAAAAAGATAAAAATGATATGCTAGATACTGAAGTTTCCTACAATGTAAATGATTCTATGAAAACTCGTGTAGCCCTTCAGTATTTTAAAGGTGGACAAAATTGGATTGAGTTTTACCCTACAACTGCAAAACAGCTTGGTATTGTAGATGTGGTTGGACGACGTAATTTGAGTGGTTTCGGATTGCATTACACAGCTACATTTAGTGAACGTTATGCAATGGATGCTGATTATTACTCATTTAAAAGAACATCGACTGATGCCACCGCCTATTCTTTAGGGGGTGCAATTGGTACTACAGCAGCCTCAACTTCCGACGACGTAGGACAAGAGATTGATCTTGTTGGTAGATTTATGGCGAGCAAAAGTTTAACTTGGTCACTTGGAATAAATATTTTTCAACCGGGTGCCAATATTAAAGACATTCAAAATGCGACAACAGCGGACAGTGGGGGACGAGTTTCCCATTATGGATATATAATGGCTGACGTAAAGTTCTAAAAATCAAATTTGCAACTTGATATAAAAAAAGGCTGGTTTTAAACCAGCCTTTTTTATTAGTCTATCCGAACACAACCTAGTAAGAATCTTTTTTCTCTTTTTCCCAAATGTTTGCACCCGAGGTTTCTGTTTTCACTTCGGGTTTGTCTTCTTTTTTAGGAGGGGTCACTTCAGATTTTTGTTCTGGTTTTGCATTTGTGGTAGGTGCTTCTTCTTTTTTAGCCTCTTTCTTCTTTTTAGATTTCTTCTTTTTTTCCTTAACTGGCTCATCAGAAGAAACATGACGAGAAGGGGAGTCTGGCGAATTCTCTCGCGCCAGAAGTGGGCCAATGTCGTCTGAAAACTCAACTTTGCCAGTACTGAGGCTGTAGATGCCTTGAGCAAGAGTGAGGTTATTTTTTTTCAGATGTTCAAAAATAATTTTTGATTCTTTAACTAAATGTTTTGAAACTGCGAAAACATTGGCCTTAACTGCACTATGAAAAGTTTGATCAGATTCAGAAATTTTTCTGAATTTTTCAATTCCTGGTCGAATAAATGCTAAGGTTTTATCAAGGTGACGAGACCCAGCCGATTTTCCTTCAGGAATTTTAAAAGCAGCTCGAATAGCATCGCAATTGTCATGTCCCATAACCACGATCAGTTTAGCACCAAGATGCTCTACGGCATGTTCGACGCTGGCGATGGCACTGCTGTCTAAGACTTCGCCGGTCAATCGAATCGAATAAATTTGTCCGAAGCCCTGGTCAAAAATGTATTCCGGTGGTACTCGTGAATCTGAACATGAAATAATAACGGTGTGGGGATTTTCCCTATTGGACAGTTGCGAACGATAATCTTTGCTGGAATTTTCTCGGACTGATTTATCTGTAGTAAAGCGCTCATTTCCTTTTTTAAGAAGAGATAAGGCCTCGGGTCCAGAGTATTTTATATCCGGCTTTGTGTCAGCATGACTGGCAGATCCTGCACTAAAACTAACTCCAAAAATTGTTAACACAATTATTTTTTGAATAAATTCGCTGCCGTAATTCACATATACCCCCACATGTTAAGCTGCATTTCTCTCTGGTAATGTCCCAAGCTCTGCCAACTGATTATTTGAAAGAGCTTTGACAATATCAATTAAAATGATCACTGTGTTTTCCAATTTACCCATGCCTAAAACAAATTCAGTTTCAGCTGAGTTTCCAAGATTTGGAGTGGGTTCAATTTGATTTGTGAAAAGTTCGATAACACCACGAACTGAATCCACGATCATACCAACTTGACCAACGACAGTTTCAATAACAATGATGCAGGTCTCTTTTGTGTTGTTTGTCCGTTCAAAACCTAATTTTGATCTTAAATTGACAACAGGAATGACCTTGCCTCTTAAATTCATAACCCCAGCCACAAAGGAGGGGGTTTTTGGCACAGGAGTAATTTCACTTAGTCTATTGATTTCCCTTACAGTTCCAATGGGAACACCATAAAGTTGGCTGTTAAGAACGAAGGTTAAATATTGACCAGGTTTTGCAGTTCTAATTTCAGGAGTGTTTGTAGACATTATTTTATCTCCATCTTATGATTAAAATCCATCCGTTGTTCCGACCTTGCCATTTTGTGGCTCATCGTCATCAAACGGAATAACATTAGTGGCCGAAGTTGATTTTTTTGAAGGCTTGCTAGCTTTTGGTCTTGTCTCTGAGGCTTTTTTCATAGGAACAACATTGTATCGAGGTTGTTCTATCCTAGATGCTGCCTCGGGCAGTGGGCCACTTGACCCACCGTCGATGACCGAGCCTAATTGTCCAACAAGACCTTGAAGTTCGAGGGCCTGTGATGACATCTCTTCAGAAGAAGCTGCTGTCTCTTCAGCAGAAGAGGCATTTCTTTGTGTGGCTTGATCAAGTTCATTCATCGCTTTGCTGATCTGAGAAATTCCATTTGATTGCTCGGCACTGGCTGAAGCAATTTCATTATTCAAATCAGAAACTTTTTTTACTGAGTTTACGATATTTTTAAGAACCTCACCACTTTGATCGGCAATTTTACTGCCATTCGAAATTTGTTCAACACTGTCCTTGATCAAAACTGTGATGTCTTTTGCTGCTGAAGCGCTTCGTTGTGCAAGGTTTCGAACAGCTTCGGCGACGACTGCAAACCCTTTACCTTGTTCACCCGCGCGGGCTGCTTCCACTGCAGCATTCAACGCCAACAGATTAGTTTGGAAGGCAATATCGTCGATGACATTAATGATCTCTTCAATTTTTTTAGAACTCTTTGAAATATCTGTCATAGCACCAATTAAATTTCTTATTTCGCTTTCGCCGTCTTCGGCAGATTTACGACTTGCCTGAGACAACGATGAGGCCTCTTTAGCATTGTCCGCATTTAATTTGACCATGCTCGAGAGTTCTTCAAGTGAAGAAACAGTTTCTTCTAGGGAACTTGCTGCTTCAGTGGCGCCAGACGAAAGTTGTTGGCTGGCTGACGAAAGCTGTTGGCTGGCCGAACTCACTTGTGTTCCTGAATCAGCTATTGATCGAGTTACTAGGCCAAGAGTCCGTGCTAAGCGTGATGCGGTAAATATACCTATAAAGAATATGGCTATGGAACAAATAACGCCCGTAACAGAAAGAAGAGTCTGGACATTATGAGCTGATTTGATTTCAACTTCCGCTTCGCTTTTAGCACTTTGCAATCGGTATTCATCCATTTCAGCTAAAGCTTTTCCTATTGGAACAACACATTGACGAATTTTAGTTGTAATATTCAATTTTCCCGCTTCATCATCCTTAGGAGTGGCTTTGGCAAAAATTGCTAATGTCTCGTTTGTATTTTCAACAAAGAGTTTATAATTTTCTTCTACAGGTTTAAACATTTCTTTTAATTTGTCAGGACGGGGTAGTTTTAAAAATTCTTCATAAGCGGTTTTGAATTTTTCAAGTTCACCTTTGGCCTTCTCAATGGCTTTGTTTCTTTCTACCACGTTGCCTTCAGCACCATGGGTTACCCATAACCAACGAATAGTTCCGTTAACTGCGGTATCCATGTCTCCTGAATACTGAGCTAATGGTAAACGCACGAAACTTGCATTTTCTAAACTGCCCGCTAAGGTTTTTATTTGAACAAAGGAAGCCATGCTTAATCCGACGATAACCAGTGCCGGCAAGGCGACCAAAAATAGCAATTTACCCCGTAATCCGCGAAACCATACAACCATAGAATTCACAACGGCCTCCATTTTTTTGTTTTAAAAAATTATATTTTAAATACGTTATCCACTCGGTTTTAAAACATGAACTCTTGAGAGCGAATATGGATTGTTAAGAAAGATTCACAAAAAACTAAGATTAAGTATTTTTAACCCGCCTTTTGGTTTGGCTGCTAATCAATATGTATCATAATGGGATTGTTAAATTCATGTATCTTATTAAAATAAGACTCAATAAATAAGGTGCACTACCGATGCCTATAATATCGATGGTTTTATAAAAATGAGGCGGTAGCATCATGAGTTCTGCTAAGCAGTTAGTGAGCAATTTCATAGTTGACTCTCAAAATTTAATGGCAAAACTTCAAAAAGATGAAGGCGGATTTATAAAACTCGCTGAAATTTTGAAGTCCAACGCCGGCATAAATATGGTGCTTAATGATAAAAATTTAACTTTGATGGCAAGTCGCTTAAATTCAGTTTTAAAACAGCATCAGCTTCCTGGCTATAAAGAATATATTAAACTGATTGAATCTGGTGATCCAAAATACTTTACTGAATTTATTGTTTCTTTAACAACTAACACCACTCAATTTTTTAGGGAACCAACCCACTTTAGTTTTTTAGAAACAAAATTACCCGAAATATTAGCACAAAAAAAACAACAAAAAAATAATAACTTAAGAGTGTGGTGCTCGGCTTCAAGTACGGGCCAAGAAGTTTACACATTGCTGATGGTGCTTGATAATTATCTGCAAAATTTATCTGGTTGTAGTATCAAATTTTTGGCAACAGATATCGATCACGAAGTGCTCGAGAGAGCTTCAGATGCAATATACAGAGAGAGTGAGATTGGTGGAATTCCTAAAGAATATTTAAAAAAATATTTTCATTCTTCGGAGGATGAAAAAGGGATTAAATTCCAACTGAAATCAAATTATCGAGATATGATTCGGTTTGCGACTTTTAATCTTTTGACTGAGTCTTATCCCTTTCAGTATCCATTCGACATTATATTTTGTAGGAATGTTTTAATTTATTTCGATCGAGCAACTTGTGAAGCGGTGATAGAAAAATTAGCAAAATCCTTGTCTGTTGGTGGAATTTTGTTTTTAGGTCATTCTGAAACAGGAATGATGAAAACAAAATTATTAAAGACAATTTCAAATGGTGTTTATATTAAAGTCTGAGGTGTTTTAATGAGTAATAAAAAGTACGTTGATTTCGCAGAACCAATCCTGATTGTCGATGACGAAGAAGGTATACGCAGTGATGTGCAATACTTAGCAGAGAGCCTTGGCTTAAAAACAATCACTGCGGAAAGTGGTCCAGCGGCCCTAGAGTTTATAAAAGACAATCCTTGTCTTATTATCTCTGATTTTCGTATGCCCGGCATGAATGGGATAGAATTCTGTATTGAAGTTAGAAAAACCCGAGGAGATATTCCTTTTATATTAGTGTCTGGATTTGTCGATAAGGAAGTTGCTATAGCCGGGATTCAGTCTGGAGTAACCGACGTTCTAGAAAAGCCTTATGACCACGAAAAACTAAAAAGTCTAATTCAAAAAATTGTCGACAGTCGCATTCAGTATCTTGAAGCAGATGCCCGAGAAATGGATGAGATTCGATTGCTATTTGTGGAAGAAGCTACAACTCTTCTTGAGGATCTTGAAAAACATATTTTAAGACTAGAAGAAGAGCATTTAGATCAAGCTGTTTGCGATTTGTTATTTCGAGCTGTCCATTCTGTAAAAGGGGGGGCGGGGGCGATTCCAAATGGAAAATGGCTGGCTCAATTGGGGCATTCATTTGAATCCTGTTTGTCCATGATAAAAAATGGTCAATTGCGTCTTGATGGCGCGGGTATGGAAATCTTTTTATTAAGTTCTGATTTGTGTCAAAAGTTAATTCAACTCATTAAAATTAAGTCTGAACCCTCGGAAGAATTACGTCAAACTATTGATTCGTGCATCCAAGCACTGGAAGCATTGAAATCAGGAGAAGCTTTGCCCGGAGTTGCTAAAGCACCTCCAGAAGCCGCTTCCGCAACGGCTGCAATACCTAAAGCTGAGGCCGCAAATAAAAAAGAGGCTGCCCAAGAAAATGATGGTGTTTGGGTATCAAATGAAAAACTGGATTCCTTTATGAAATTATCCGGAGAGCTGATCGTTCTAAAAAATTACTTTCAGGTTTTAAGTCAAGAAACTGAAATGAGAAATTTATCAACAAGACTAACAACAAAAAATACAGATTTTTCATACTCTTTAAATAAAATTACGGACCATCTTCAAGATCAAATTATGTCCATAAGAAAAGTTACACTCGAACGTGCTTTGAGCAAACTTCCTCGAATATTTCGACAAGTAACCAAAGAAGTGAATAAAAAAGTAAAATTGGTGACGGAGGGTTTTGAGCTTGGAGTGGATCGAACAATCGCCAATGCGTTGAGCACTTGTATGACTCATATGTTAAGAAATGCCATTGATCATGGAATCGAAAAAGCTGAAGTTCGCGAAGTTGACGGCAAACCTGCAGAAGGAACCATTGTCATTTCAACAAAAGAAGAAAAAGGCATGATTTATCTTACTATCGCAGATGATGGTGGAGGGATTGATCGTGATCGAGTTATTTCTAAAGCCATAGAAAAGGGACTTTTGGAAGAAACAAAAAGAAACGAACTGACAAACGAAGAGGCTTTTGACCTTCTTTTTCTGCCAGGATTTTCGACGGCAGAAAAAGTTACCGGAATTTCCGGTCGAGGCGTTGGTATGGATGTCGTAAAATCCGAGATCGTCAATCTTAAAGGTAAAATCCGAATTGAATCACAATTAAAAAAAGGAACTACGTTTAAAATTGAAGTTCCAGCGCCAAAAACAGTTATGGTTGAACAAACTGTACTGGTAAAATCTGGAGAAACCTTGATTGCTGTCCCGCTGAATGCGATTGCACAATTAACTTCCAATTCAACATTGATCATTTCGACTGTCGGTTTTCAAAAAACCTGTCAGTTCCAAGGAAGAACAGTGCCGTTGAAATCATTTTCTGAAATTTCAGAACAAATTTTGACCGGTGAAAATGCAAATCGCCACCAGATTACGGAAACATTAGAGTCTGCGTCTGTGGTGATACTGCAACATAAAAATGATTTTATGGGTTTACTGGTTGATAGCATTCACGATCAGCTCGAAGCTGTTATTCGCCCCTTTGATAAAGTTACAAATAGTTTTGCCGGATTTAAAGGAACAACTGTATTGGGAGATGACAATATTGCTTACGTAGTCGCGCCAGAGGAATTTGTAATACTTGGCTTGGGTCTTACTAAAACAGCGACAACGGTTGAAGCAGCATAACGGGACGGGTGTATGAATCAAGACGAAAATAATTTTTTAAGAGAATTACAAGAAGCTTGTCTAAAAGAGATGGAAGATTATCTTAATGAATTCCGGGAAATACTGTCGGATTTTAAAAATGATCATCTTAAAAGTATAGAGTTAATTCAAAAAGTAATTCATTCCATGAAGGGAAATTTACAAGCTGTAGCGTTTCTAGACTTTGGTAATTATGTTCACGAGCTTGAAACAATTCTTGATAAAAAAGCGAAATCTTTAGTGGCATCTGATAAAGCTGTTCCTGAATTTGAGATGCTGATTTGTGAGTACCTTGTTTCTAGTATCCTTGAAGCCATGATCAGTTATCATGATGAATTACGTCGCGTGGGTGTCGATTCGCCAGAATTCGCTAAGGCGCGAGCCGAGCAATTATCTGCTTTAGATAAATGGGTCCCTAAATTTGAATCTGCTGACGAGCCGATGTTCACTCCTCCTGAAAAAATTAGTTATGAACAACCTGACATTGATGCTTTAGTTTTAGGAACTGTTGAAAATAAACCTATTTTGAATTTGGTACCTCCAGATTTAAACATTGAAGATCCTGCCGTCGAGGCTCCTACTGAATCTATTCCATTTGTTGATAGTCCAGTTTTGCCTGAGGTTTCAGTTCAGGCCGTGCCGGAAGTTAAACAATCGCCTGAAGTTAAATCGTCAGATGCAAAATCGCCGACGGATAAGCCGCCAAAAGAATGGGAAAATTACAGTGGCTCTGGACTCTTCTTATTATTTCAAAATCAGATGAAGTACTTTGCAATTGCAATCGAACACATCGTCGAGGTTATTAAATCTCAACCTTTAAGTTCGCCACCTCATAAACGAAAAAATCTCAGTGGTTTGCTTAACTTAAGAGGGGAAGTTCTTCCAATACTTAATGTTGAGGAAATATTAAGTGAAGGACAAAGAAATCCCACTTACGTTGTTGTTTCTCAAGTTGACGACTTGCGATTTGGTTTTCTAGTCGAAGCCGTACACCAAGTTGTAACTTTAAATCCCAAATCATTTCAAGCGGTGGATGGTATATCTGCAAGTCAAGGTGGTGTCGTTACTCATTTTTGTCAGACCGAAGACAAGACAATCTCAATCTTAAAGCTTAACGAGTTGGTTGCCGTGTGAAACAGATTTATCTATATCCTGGACAATGGGTCTACTCAAAAGAACCGGCTGAAATTTCCACGATATTGGGATCTTGTGTCGGCGTGGCGCTTTATGATTACAAGTTGCGTACTGGCGGTTTAAATCATTATCTCTTGCCAAATGTTTTAGGGAATGAAGTTCCATCACCCCGATACGGTTCTTTTGCTATATCGACTCTGATTCAAACAATGTATAATAATGGGTCAGAAAAAAAATCAATTCAAGCAAAAATATTTGGTGGAGCCAGTGTCCTGAGCGGCGTAACAATTGGTGATGGAATTGGTCATCGTAACATCGAAATTGCAAAAAAACTTCTCGATGAAAACAGAATCCCCATAGTAGAAGAAAATGTAGGTGGTTTAAGAGGGCGAAGAATCTGCCTGAATACGGAAACTTTTGAAGTCGTTCATAAACTTCAAGGTGATGAAAAAGGGCCAGTTGATATTACGGGCTTTGGATTAATCGAATTAAAAAAAACAATTCGTGTTGTCATTGTTGATGATTCAGCCACAGTAAGAAGTCTCTTCCAAAAAATATTTACCAAACTAGGAATCGAAGTGGTCGGCACAGCAGCGAACGCTTACGAAGCGCGAGACATCATAGTAAAAACCAAACCTGATGTTATTACTTTGGATTTAGAAATGCCAAAAATGAATGGAGTGGTTTTTTTAGAAAAATTAATGAAACACATGCCAATACCAGTGGTGGTTGTTTCCTCTTTGGGAAGTCAGGGTGCTGCAGCTCTTCGTACTTTAGAACTAGGTGCTATTGAATTCATTCACAAACCTTCGCAATTTGATCCTATATTACTAAAGCAACTCGGAGAAATGTTAGTTGAAAAAATAAAAGCCGCAGCATCGGTTGATGTGATTAAAGAAAGTCGAAAAAGAAATGCAGTTGTTTCTGAAAAAAAGGACAAAGTGCCTTTAACTTCTTCATCACTTTTGACTGTTTCCCAAGCGGAACTGAAAGCTCTCGTTATTGGTGGAAATGCAGGATCTACAGAGAGTCTGCGTTTACTTCTTGAAGACCTCCCCGCGGATACCCCACCTGTGGTCGTCGCAAATTGTACAATTGTTCCATTTCTAGAAAATTATCTTGAAAAATTAAGAAGAAGAGTAAAGTTAACTCTTTGTGTAGCTAAACATGGCGACATACTAAAAATGGGTAATGTTTACTTTGCTCCACAAGATTCACAAACCAGAATCGTTCAAACTGGTGCGGGACTTAGTGTAGATATTAAGAACGAAGCTCCCGTGTGTGGACAACAACCTTCGAGTACAGTTCTTTTTCAGTCCGCTGCTACCGCCGTCGGTGCAGGAACAATTGCCATCTTATTAGGTGGATTCGGTTCTGACGGAGTCGAGGGTCTTCAAAAAATTAAGGCCTCAGGCGGAGTGACCTATGTTGAGGATCCAAGCCTCGCTGCATTTCCTTATGCGCCTCAGAAGGCAATTGAATTGGGAATTGCAGATCAAGTGTTAAATGCTAGCCAAATGTCCGAGGCTATAACTGATCTTCGTAATCGAAGGGTGGCTGCGTGAATAAAAAAATCCGTGTTTTAATTGTTGATGATTCTTCGGTGATCCGAACATTATTAACAAAAGTTTTATCCTCAGACCCAGATATAGAAGTGGTTGGCACAGCGCCAGATCCTTATTTTGCGCGAGATAAATTAATAACACTTAAGCCCGATGTGATGACTTTGGATATTGAAATGCCCAAAATGGATGGGATTACTTTTTTGGGTAAAGTCATGCAGAGTTCGCCGGTAAGAACTTTAATATTTAGCAGCTTATCAACAAAAAACTCACTCTCGGCGATGAAGGCAATTGAAGCGGGTGCAATTGATGTTATGGCGAAGCCGGCCATTGATGTCACAAAGGGGTTGTCCCTATTGGCCGCTGAAATAACCGCAAAAGTGAAGATGGTTGCACGAGCAAACCTAGTCACTAACCAAAAAGTTTTCCATGCAGAAATTGCCAATAAACAAAAACTATCGGCCTTAGCCTTACAAAAAACGACACATCAGATTATTGCGATCGCCTCATCAACCGGTGGAACAGAGGCCTTAAAAGAGGTCTTACCTTACTTACCTGAAGATTTGCCAGGCACTGTGATCGTGCAACATATGCCACCCGTCTTTACCAAGACCTATGCAGAATGTTTGGACCGGATTTGTCCTTTTGAAGTTAAAGAGGCCGAACACGGAGATCGTGTAATCCCAGGACGTGTGCTTATTGCGCCTGGAAATTTTCATATGGAATTGACACGAAGTGGAGCCTATTATTCTGTGAAACTACATCAGGAGCCTTCGATTCATGGAGTTCGCCCCGCCGCGGATTATTTAATGAAATCGGTAGCAAAATACGCAGGGTCAAACGCAGTTGGTGTTGTATTAACGGGAATGGGCAAGGACGGCGCCGAAGGATTATTGGCGATGAAAAATGCGGGAAGCTACAATATTGCTCAGGATGAAAAGAGCTGTATTGTCTATGGAATGCCAAAAGCCGCGGTCGACATTAATGCCGTACATCGAGTTTTATCTTTAGAGAAAATTGCTGCGGATATCATTGTTCAGATCAAAGATCGGGCGGTGGCTTAAAGGAGCCGTATTTGTTCTGACAAGCACCTGTGTAGAAGCTCGTTCCCATGAGTTTTTTAGAAATTGATCCTGATAGCGGGGATCGATAATAAGTACCGAATGGGGATGCATGCAGGCTTCAAGACGGCGGTGAAAACTCTTTTTAGCTATATCAATTTGTTTTATTTTTCCAATAAAAATAATATCGAATTTATTTTTAAATGGCCAAGTGGTTTCACTTGGATCAAGTTTCGCAAATTGAATTTTTTGTGCACATGAAGATTTCGTATATTTTTCTAAAATTTCAATATCGGGATCAGTCACTAACATTTTCAAATGAGATCCGCCCTTTAAAGCAACTTGATCTGAAAGCTGTGCTAAAGATTCAAGGTCAAAATCTTCGGCTATATTAAGGCCCCACACACGAAGTTCATTTTGATTGGGCACAGAATCTAAACTTAAGAGGTAAAAATAAACGTTATCCCAAAATCGTGTGCGAGGATGGATGTCGCTTTTTAGGGGAGCAACTTCATGAGTTTTTGTCTTTTTAAAGTAAACAAGCAAAAGAGTTGTGCCCAATAAAATGGCAAACAATAAGGTTCCCAGTTCAAACCGAGATGCGAGGAATCCAAAAATAAAAGAAGAGATTATAAGGGCTAAGATTTTTTTCATTAATAAATATTAACAAGAATAAAACATATTTTCAAACTTCTTAGGGCGCGACTTATGTCTAGAAGTCGTATTGCCAATATGAATTAATTCCATGATTCGTCCGAGATATAGACGAGATAGTGGAATTTAGTTCTCGGAGATCAATGTGTCAACGTTTTTGGATTTAGAGATAGAAGCAGAGTTTGAGTTGGGAAGAAGGCTGCTCTCGGCAAGTCTTGCCCATGTTTTTCTCATAACGGTAGTTCTATTTTCGACTGATCACATTTACGACAACTTTTTTATGATGGTAAGCGTATCTTCGGTGATTTTCATTGTCAGTTTAGTAAGGTTGTTTTTAAGTTTAAAACAAAAAAAATTTTATCCACACAAACGAAAATTATGGTTACTTTTATTTGATTTTTGTTTGGTTACATTAGCGGTTTCTTGGGGCATTTTGTGTCAAGAAACAATTCGGCGTTATGGTTTAGTGAGTGAAGCAACGACTATCCTTTTTCTTGTTTGTAGTGGGATTGCTTCGGCAGCATCAAATTCATTAAACACCCATTCGGCAAAAGCAAAAACTTTTATTTCAATTACTTTAGGCATTCCATTCCTAAGAATTTTATTTACAAACACTTCGTCTATTTTTGCGTTTGAAGCCATATTCATAACCTTTTTTATGTTTTTGTATTTTCAAATCAGTGGGCAATCGACAATTTATTGGTTTTTGTTAAGCGCAAAACGAAATGCGGCAGACCAAAAAACCAAAGTTGAAAAAGCTTTGTTGATAGCCGAAAATGCAACTAAAACTAAATCTGAATTTTTAGCAAACATAAGTCATGAGATAAGAACTCCAATGAATGGCATAATAGGGATGTCCAGCTTATTAAAGGATTCCGAACTAAATCCTGCACAAGAAGAAAAAATCAGTATTATTCAAAGTAGCGCGCACGCGCTCTTGGAATTAATTAATGATGTTTTAGATTTTTCGAAGCTCGAAGCCGATAAAATGACCTTGGAAAGAAAACCATTTGCCATACAGCGTGTACTGAATGATGTTATTAAACTTCTTGAGATCAGGGCTAATGAGAAAGAAATTCTTATAGAGTGTGAAGTTAATAAAAATGAAGAAGAATGGGTTTATGGTGACCCCACTCGATTTCGTCAAATTGTAATCAATCTTCTTGGAAACAGCATTAAATTTACCGAAAAAGGTAAAGTTAAGATTGGATTTAGTTCTAAAAAAATAAATACCAATGATTTAGAATATAAGTTTTATATCACAGATTCTGGGATAGGAATCCCTGACGAGGTAAAGGAAAAATTATTTAATTCATTCTCGCAGGTTGATGCGGCAACAACCAGAAAATTTGGAGGCACGGGGCTGGGGCTTTCGATTTCAAAGGGGCTTTGCGAACGAATGGGTGGAAAAATTTGGTTTGAAAGTAAGGTGGGATCTGGAACAACATTTTATTTTACTCTTGTCACTCAAATGGCTGCAGCTCAACAAGTAAATCTTGAAAGCAATAGTAAAGAACTTTATAAGGAGTTGTCAAAATCGCACCCTTTGCAAATTTTAGTTGTAGAAGACAATGCCGTAAATCAACTGGTGCTAAAGGGCTTATTGAAAAAAATGGGTTATTCTTGCGAACTTGCGATCAATGGTATTGAGGCTGTTGAAAAAACGAAAAATAAAACCTATGATTTAATTTTTATGGATTGCCACATGCCGGAAATGGATGGTTTTGAAGCCACGAAAAGAATTCGAGCTCAAGAAAAAGTTGGCTTTAAGTCCAGAATTGTTGCAGCGACGGCAAGTGTTATGCCTGCTGAAATCAAAAAGTGTTTTGATTCAGGAGTGGATTCGTACATTACGAAGCCTATTTTAACAGAGAACATCGAAGAAGAAATAATTAAGACACCTAAGCTTAAAAGAATCTCAAAAAATGAAGAAAATGAATCTTTTAACGACATTAATAACTTTGATGAAAAAGAATTTAGATTAAGATTTAAACATCACGAAGACGTCGCAGAGCAGGTTATTCAAGAGTTTATCAAGGGTGCTCCGCAATTATTATTGAAAATAAAAGAAGCGATTATAGAAAAAAATGCTCCAGAACTTGAAATTGCAGCGCATACTTTAAAAGGAGCAGTTTCAAATTTTTACTCAGAGAAGTCTGTTAGCTTAGCAAATCGACTTGAGATAATGGGTTCTGAAAAAAGTATTGATAATGCGATGATTTTATATTTAGATTTGGAAACTGTGGTCAGTGATCTGATCAAAGTGATTTCAAAAATCGAAACAATTCGGCGGGTGGCGTCGTGAATTCTGCTAAAACCATTTTAATTATTGATGATAGCGAGCTTGATCGAAATACATTGGCGACCGTACTTAGAAAAAATAAATTTAATATTATTATTTCTGAAAACGGAGAAAAAGGTTTGGAAGCTATTTCAAAAGCGAAACCAGATATTATTCTTCTTGATGCTTTAATGCCAGAGATCGACGGCAACGAAATGTTACGACGTCTTCGAAAAAAGTACAACGCTATTGAGCTGCCAATATTAATGGTCACGGTAAAATCCAAATCTTCGGATATCGTAGAATCTTTATCGCTGGGGGCGAATGATTATATTACGAAACCTGTCGATTTTGATGTCGCTTTGATGAGGATAAGCACTCATCTTAAAATTGCCGAACTTTCGCAAAGTTTGGGGAAATTAAAAGAACTAGAAGCAGTGAACGCAATGATTGCAACTTATAATCATGAAATCAACAATCCATTGTCTGTGGCCTTAGGGGCCTTACGTCGACTGGAAGGCATAGGACCCACTGCCGATTATGAAAAGGTCGAAAGAGCGCTCTGGAGGATCACGAGCATAGTTAAGGCGATCAAAGAGGTGGCTAAGAATGGCAATATCGAATTTAGTGACTACACAGAAAAATCCAAAATCATTAAAATCGATTAGAAGCGGCCTAATAAATAGTGATCCGTCGTTGCCTTCGTCGCATTCTCCCTGCGACGTCCAGGAGGACGCCTCAGTCGAATACTCCTCGTCGCCTCGGCTGACTATTTATTAGACCGCTTCTAAAGTCAGATGAAATAGCTCTACGGCGTTGTGCCTAGTGGTCTGAGTTTTTTTATGGCAAAAAAGAGTGGATGAAAAGTTTCTTTGGAATATTTTTTCCTTTTTTATTAAGTTTAGAATGCCACACAAAAGAAATGGTTTTAGTTGATGCTGGGTATTTTAAAATGGGATGCAATGAAATCTCAGAACACAATTTAAGTGCCGAGCGTCTTGTGTATCTGGATGATTTTTTGATTGATCCTTTTGAAGTTACGAATAAAGAGTATGAAAAAAAATATCCCGAACATAAAATTAAAAGACATCCGACATCATTTTGTGACAACTGTCCAGTGACCAAAGTGAGTTGGTATGAAGCCCGACAGTATTGTCAGAGTGAGGGAAAAGATTTACCAACGGAAGCTCAATGGGAAAAAGCGGCTGGTGAAAACGACCGCTGTGCCTATTCTTGGGCAGGACCTTTATTTCAGGATAAGCATGAGGCCCGAAGTTCTGGACGGGTTCGGGGAGGATTTGAATTAGATGATGGCACCTCCCCTATAGGAAGTTATCCTGCTAATAGGTATGGGCTTTACGATATGCTTGGCAATGTGTGGGAATGGACTCGGGATTGGATGTCGGCGGGGTCTTTTGGCGAATCAATTAATCCAGTTGGTCCACAGAGAGGACACTTCAAAGTGAGACGAGGGGGAGCCTGGTCTGACGATATTCGAGGGCTCATGGTAAGCTGGCGAGATTGGTCAGCTCCAGAGACCGCATTTTTTGTCGACATCGGTTTTCGATGTGCAAAGGTGCCCTAATCTCTTAAGGCTCTTCGTAAAATTTTTCCAACATTTGTTTTTGGTAATTCAGTTCTGAATTCAACAACTTTTGGAACTTTGTAATTTGTTAATGTTTTTCTGGCGTGGGCAATAACTTCTTCCGGTGTCAACGAGGGATCTTTTTTAACCACGACCGCTTTAACGATTTCTCCGGAATGCTCATCGGGTTTTCCAATTACTGCTACTTCCAGAACCTTAGGATGAGATGCAATCGCATCTTCAACTTCATTGGGGTAAACGTTAAATCCCGAGACAAGAATCATATCTTTTTTGCGATCGACGATTTTAAAAAAACCATCTTTGTCAAACGTAGCGATATCACCGGTTTTAAGCCAACCTTCGGAATCAAGTACTTTTGCGGTTTCATCTGGTCTTTGCCAGTAGCCTTGCATAACTTGCGGGCCTTTCACGCAAAGCTCTCCGGCTTCTCCTGGTCCCAAAACTTTTCCATCATCAGAAATCAATCTGACATCAGTTTCTGGTACAGGAAGACCAATTGTACCAGCACGGTCGGTTCCATCGATGGGATTCACACACACCGCTGGTGAAGTTTCGGTAAGCCCAAAGCCTTCAACAATTCGTGTTTTAGTTAATTTTTCCCATTTCTCGGAGACCGTTTTTTGCAATGCCATAGCACCAGCCACACTGACTTTGACTGTAGAAAAATCAACCGACTGAAAGTCAGGATGATTCATAAGAGCATTGTATAGTGTATTCACCCCAGTCATAACTGTAAATGGGACGCTTTTCATAATTTTTATAAATGCAGGAATATCCCGAGGATTAGTGATTAAAATATTCTGTGCACCATATTGCATAAAGGCCAAACAGTTCACAGTTAATGAAAAAATGTGATACATCGGCAAAGGAGTCAGACAAATTTCTTCTCCTTCATTCAATCGGGGACGCAACCAGCTGCAAATTTGCAACATATTGCTCAGGATGTTTTTATGAGTAAGCACAGCACCTTTTGAAACCCCAGTTGTTCCCCCAGTGTATTGTAAAAATGCGATGTCTTCTTTTTTTACAGAAACTGATTTGTGTGTTTTCAATGAGCCCAGTTCGAGAGCTTTTTTGAAACTATAGGCTTGAGGCAAGTGATAGGCTGGGACCATTTTTTTTACATATCGAATAACTGAATTTACAATCAGATTTTTTGGGAAGGGAAATAAATCGCCAATTTCCGTAATGACAACAGATTCGATATTGGTGTCTTTAATAATCGACTGAAGAAGGTGAGCATAATTGGACAGAATAACAATGACTTTTGCTCCCGAGTCTTTAAATTGATGTTGCATCTCTTTAGCCGTATAAAGAGGATTGGTGTTTACTACGACCAAGCCGGCGCGAAGAGCTCCAAAAATGGCGATGGGGAATTGCAAGACATTCGGCATTTGAATGGCAATGCGATCCCCTTTCTTTAGATTTAATTCATTTTGAAGAAAAGAAGCAAAATCCCCGACCTTACGATCAAGGTCCTGATAACTTAAGTTGACCCCCATATTTGTGAAAGCCGTGCGATTACGGTATTTTTTGTTAGACTCATCGAAAACATCCATAATCTGTTCATAACGGTCAAAATCAATGTCCTTTTGAACAAGAGCGGGATAGTTTTTGACCCAAGGTCGTAGATTTGTTGTCGTCATCATCAGCCTCCAAAATTTATCTGAACAAAATAAAGTTTAGGGTGTAGCCTGTAAAAAGCAATATCTATAATCAGGATTTTTATGGACTTTTCTATAAAAGAAATTATCTTCAAATTATTCTTATTTTTATTTTCTTTTTTATTGATTTCAGCAAGTACTGAACCGAAAATAATTAAAAAAAAATCAGATGCCCATTGGTCCAGGTTAATGACCATCATGAGGCAGCTCGACTCGATTGATCGAGAGGTTTGGTGGGTACTGGTCGCGAAACGCCCCCCTCTGACGCAATCTTTATTTGGAAAAGTACTGCGAGCGGCCCAAACGACAGAAGGGCAAAAACTAACTCAAAAGCAGCTTTTTTCATGTGATAAATATAGCTCTCAAAGAAAAATTTTAACACAACTGGGATATCCTCAAAAAATTTCTATGTTCAGTGTGTGTCGAAAATCCCAGGATCTTTTTGTTGAAATCGATTGGCCGAATAAAAACCAATTGAATATGGTTTTCAATCCTGAACCGCTTTCTGACGTCTTGGGGCTGAGTGCTTCGATTCTTGGTAAGAAAATTATTTGCGAAGTTCGAACAGACGATCAGGCTATCGTGCAAAGTTATTCCTGTAAAAATATGATTAAAAATAAAGACAGTTCGGAAACAGTTGAGCTAGATATTTACGAGTTTGAAAAGAAAAAAGAAAATCAATTAACTTTAAAAGGAAATGTCACAGAACAACTTAAAATAAAAAGAAAAATTGAAACCACGGTGCCTTTGTCGGGAAAAATAATAGTCACAGAAACAGAGATTGCGCCACCAGCAGGATACCGTCGCAAGATCCCTGGAGCAAAGCCGCCGGTAAATAAAGCTCCGGTGCCTATCGTTGCTCCAGCGCCTCCAGTAATTCCAACACCACCGATAACTCCGGGACAAGACCCTTTGCATTCTGAAGAGGCTGTTCCGCTAAATCCTGACGTTTTAGTTCAGAAAGTCATTGAAGAGCATAATTTAAAAATGCAGGGCACGCCACCACTTGCTGAACCCGAGTATATCGAAGAGGGTGCCGAGGAGCCGCCGCCTCTACAAAATCCGACGGAACCTTCGCGCCGGTAGCATTTTGGTAAGGACGGTCGTCTTAATATCGCTAACTTAAGCCCATAATATTTCCCATTCTCCAGATGATAGTCCCTTCAGCCTCAGTTTTCGGTAAGGAATATTCCCCAAAGCTTCCTGTTCGTTGAGTCTGACATAACTCACAACCGTCCGATACGACTTCCAGCCACGAATAACCCGAGTGAAGGGTCGGTATTTCCATAGTTTTTTTGATTTTTTGGGCGTTAGCGTGGTGTCGGCTTTTTTTTCTTGGGTATCGGTCACATTTTTATTTTGATTTAAATCCAATAAACCATTTTTTTGAAATTGCTGAGCTATTTGTCCCGTGACGACTCGAAAAA
>ERZ1292625.212-Hain-H41-01um-R1-212-length-100701-cov-23_pt1 | contig 100701 bp, 91 predicted proteins | sample MGYA00564400_ERZ1292625 | MGnify/ENA primary metagenome ERZ1292625 (study PRJEB36523, sample SAMEA6512639) | groundwater metagenome | collected 2019-01-08 | study: AquaDiva: Metagenomics assemblies of 32 groundwater samples
CTGAGCACAGGCGCAAAAAAGCGCGCCGCGACCGTCATGGCAGCGCCACTTCAGCAAAAACAGCGCGTGCGCAGCGAAAGCGCTGCGGGTACGGGCGCCGACAGCGTTGCAGTCCCCTAGCACGCCGGCGCGCCTTGCGCCGAAGCGAAGCGGCTGACCTGAGTAGTTACTCTCCTGAAAGCTATTTCTCCTCTTCCTCCTTGAGAAACTTTTCGTATTCATCCCTGCTCATGAGCTCGTTCACTTCGGAGGGGTCGCTCATTTCGATGACGAGGATCCAGCCGTTGCCGTAGGGGTCCTCGTTAATGATCTCCGGAGAATCGGCCAGGTCCTCGTTCACCTCCACCACCGTGCCGGAAACGGGGCTGATCAACGGAGAGGTGGCCTTGGTTGATTCGATCTCGGACAGTTCTGAATCGGCGTCCACTTCCGTGTCAATCTCGGGCAGATCGACGTAGACGATATCTCCGAGCTGCTGCTGAGCGTAATCGGTAATGCCGAGGGTTGCGCGTTTGCCTTCCACCCGGACCCACGAATGTTCTCTGTGATACTTTATATCTTCTGGATTCATGTGTCACCTCCGGCGCATGTATGTAATGGTAACGTATGGTTCAGCAAGTGGAAATGGTTTTAGCCTAACTATGGGATTTTGTCAAGCAAAAAGATGGCGGAAAGGGGCGAAGGAAAAGCAAAAAGGGGATACGGTTATCGTATCCCCTTCTCCATCGTCCGTCGTGAACCCTGCCGGCCGGTTACACCCGCGCCGGTTCCTTTTCGCGGGACTTTTTCGGCGCGACCGCGGCAGCAGGCCGTGCCATGGTTATCGCTTTTTTCGGACAGCGGGCCTCGCACATCCCGCATCCGATGCACTTCTCCCGGTTCACCACATGTGCGGACCTCAGGTCTCCCGTGATCGCGTTCACCGGACAGACCTTGGCGCAGACGTCGATGCCGGCGCACTGTGCCGGGTCGATGAAGGCCTTGGGCCTGAGCGGGATATGATCTTTGATGGCGCTCGTGGGGCACTTCTTTACGCACAGGCCGCACACGATGCACTTGCCGTGATCGATCCGCGCGAGATTGTTGTCGATTTTTATGGCTTCAACCGGACAGGTCCGCACGCACATGCCGCAGGCGATGCAGCCCACCTGGCACTTCTTTTTCGTATCGGCCCCCTTGTCTCTGCTGTGGCAGCTGATGACAACGGCCTTCGAGGCCTGGGCCAGCTCGATCACCTGCTTGGGGCAGGCGGCGACGCACTTGCCGCAGGCCGTGCACTTATCGGGATGAATGAGAGGAAGATTGTCCGCGCTCATGGTAATAGCGTCAAAGGGGCAGGCCCGCATGCAGGTGCCGTATCCGAGGCAGCCGAACTCACAGGACTTGTCGCCGCCGGCGGCCAGCACCGCGGCGGTGCAGTCCATGACGCCGCTATAGATGAACCTCCGCCGGGAGAGCGACGCGCCCCCCTGGCAGAACACGCGGGCGATCTTGGGCTCAATCTTCTCCGCCCGCTTGCCGGTGATCTCGGCGATCTTCTCGGCCACGGCGCTCTTTCCGGGAGCGCACATGTTCACCGCCACATCGGGGTTCCCGACGACCGCTTCCGCGTATCCCATGCACCCGGCGAACCCGCAGGCGCCGCAGTTGGCCCCGGGGAGCGTTTCGCGCACCTGTTCGACCTTGGGATCAACCTTGACGACGAACCGCGCGGCAACGATGGCAAGGGCGACGCCGAACAAGATGCCGAGCGCCGCCAGCACGCCGACCGCAAGCAAGATCGTTTTCGGCGCGACGTACTCGACGGCCTCTGTCGATCCTCCCACGCCTGCCTGGGGAATGAGGCGATTCACCACGATGTCCAGCATCCGATGGAACAGGGGGGTCATGATATGCGCGATTTGTTCAACCATAGTCTTGTACCTTCGTTCCGTGATTTAATACTACAGGGTGATCATCCCTGAGAACCCTAAAAATGCCAACGCGATGAGACCGGTCAGCACGAATGAAATCGGCAGTCCCTGAAAGGATTTAGGAACGTCTGCAAGCTCCAGCTTTTCCCGGATACTCGCCATGATAATGAGCGCGAGGCTGAAACCAAGACCCGAACCCAGGGCAAGCGCCATGCTTTCGAAAAGGCCGTAGTGCTCATCGGCGTTGATGAGCGGCACCGCAAGGATGATGCAGTTCGTCACGATCAGCGCAAGGTAGATGCCCAGCTTATAGTAGAGCGCCGGGGTCATCTTCTTCATCATGGTGTCCGCCGCCTGCACGAAGGCGGCAACCACGCCGATAAAAATAACGATCTTTAAGAATCCCAGCTGATAGGGGACCATGACGTAAGTGTAGATGAGCCAGTTCAGGGCTGCACCGACCAGCATCACGGCAGTGAAGGTAAAGCTCATGCCCACGGCCGTTTCCATCCTTTTCGTCACGCCGAAGAAGATGCAGAGGCCGAGATACCGCGAGAACACAAAGTTATTGATGAGCGCGGATGCTATGAATATGGTCAGTACATGTTCCCAATTGATATGCATGGTACCCTCCGGTAATGAGTCTCAAGAGTTGTTGAGTTTTGGAATTTATGAGTTAACTCCTCAACGCCTCAACTCAGAAAACTCTGAACTCTTAATGCGCTCCGCCGCCCGATCCCGTTCCGCCGAAGAATTTCCGGTCGATCCAGTTGAGAAAGCCCATCATGAATCCCATGGCAAAGAATCCTCCCGTGGGCAATATCATGATCAAGAGCGGCTTGACCGCCTTTCCATCGACAACCAATATCTGATGTCCCCAGAGGGACCCCTTGCCCAGAAATTCCCTGAAAATGCCCAGGAGCACGAGGGCAAGGAGGAACCCCAGGCCCATGGACGCGCCGTCGACAATGGACGGCAGGAGCTTGTTCCTGCTGGCGAACATTTCAGCGCGGGAAAGGACGATGGCGAAAGCAACGATGAGCATAATGTAGAGCCCCATGTCCTTGTAAACCGCTCTTTGAGTGGCCGCCATCACCTGATCGGTCACCGTGACCCAGGTGGCGATAATGAACATATAGGACGGGATGCGGACCTTCGGATTGATGAAATTTCTGATGAGGGAAACGGTGGCATTGACCATCGTCATGACGAAGAGCACCGCCACGCCCATGAGAAAACCGTTCTTGACCCCGCTGGTCACGGCCACGGCCGGGCAGAGTGACAGCGCCAGCCGGAAGACCGGGTTTTCTCCGAATATGCCGTTCTTGAATATCGTCCCGTAGTTCGTATTCGTCATTTCGTCACCTCGCGGGCCGCCGTCCTCAGCCCGGCCCCGTATTTATCGACGAGCGTCTGGACAGCGTCCTTCACGCCGTTGGTCACGGCGCGGCTCGAGATCGTCGCGCCCGATATGGCCTGGATGTTCTCCTTGGTCTCGCTCTTGACGAGCACCAGCTGCGAGAGGCCCTTGCCTTTGAACTGGTCGAGGAACAGCGCCCGGTCCTCCACCTGGTCTCCGAGACCCGGGGTTTCCGCGTGATGCAGGACCTTGATGTCCTTGATCTTCAGGTCAATGTCCAGGGAGACGAGCATCTGGATGTAGCTGGAATATCCCTTGCCTGCGGTGCTCGCGATGTAGGCCACGGGCCTGCCCGACGACGTCGCCGCGTAATACTCGTAGGGTTTACTATGATTCGTCCATTTCCCGGCCGGTTTAATGGGGTCGGTGGCATCGGGCGCCATTTCTTTCAGGGCTTCTTCCTTCTCTTTCTTCTCTGCGGCAAACCGCACCGGCGAGGTGTATTTATACGTGACCCCCATGATCAGGCCGGCGGCAATGAAAATCACGACCAGGCTCAGGGTTATCTTCAGCATATCCTTCATTTTTTCACCCCCTTGGCCTCTGCTTTCCCGAACACGCGGCTCCTCATGCGCCGGTCCAGCAGCGGAGCAAAACAGTTCATAAGGAGGATGGCGAACATGACGCCCTCGGGGTATCCGCCCTTCAGGCGGATGAGCGCCGTCAACGCGCCGCAGGCGATGCCGAATATGACCTGCGCGCTCCTCACCGACGGGCCGGTGACGTAATCGGTTGCCATAAAGAAGGCGCCGAGGATCAAGCCGCCCGAGATCATGTGAAAGACGGGGTCGCCGGTCATGAGGCCCTCTTTTCCCCCGAATATCCAGGTGAGAAGAGCGGTCGTCGCGATGAATGACAGGGGGATGTGCCAGGTGATATAGCGCTTCAGGAGCAGGAACGCCGCCCCCAGCAGCAGCGCGATGGTCGCGGTCTCTCCCAGGGAGCCGGCCCGGTTGCCCATGAGCAGTGACTGATAGAGCTCCCCGTGGGTATGAAATACTTCGAGGAGTCTGGCCATGCCTTCTTCCTTCAAGATGCCCAGCGGGGTGGCCGTCGTCTTCGCGTCCATGCCGAGCACGTTGGCAACAGGCTCATAGTACGTCGTCATGAGCTTGGGGAAGCTTATGAGGATGAACGCCCGGCCGATGAGCGCGGGGTTGAAGATGTTGAAACCCAGACCACCGAAAAGCTGCTTGGTGATGACGATGGCCACGAAGGACCCTACCGCGGGGATGTACAGCGGCACGCTCGACGGAACGTTGAGCGCGATGAGAAGGCCGGTGAGGAACGCGCTCCCGTCCGTAATGGTGGTGACCGGCTTTTTGAGCATCTTCTGCCCCGCCGCCTCGGACAGCACGGCGGCGATGATGCTGACGGCAATCACCCACACTGCGCGCAGACCGAAGTAATACACTGACATGAGCGTCGCCGGCAGAAGAGCGCCGCTGACGGTCCACATGATCTTGGCGGTGCTCTCTTCGGAACGCATGTGAGGTCCGACGGAAACGATAAGCTGCGGCCGGGCCTTTGGCTGTTCTTTTGCGGATGCTTCCATCTCGTTAACCTCTCTTCTATACGCAGGGAGCATGGGGCATAGGGCATGGGGCACTGCCCTCTGCTCCTTCAGTTCTTCTTCTTTGCCAGCTCTTTCTTTGCTTTCTTCACCCACTGGACCATGGGCCGGTTCGCGGGACAGACAAAGGTGCACGAACCGCATTCGAAGCAGTCCATGAGGTTATATTCCCTGGCGTCCTCGTAGTGGCCCTTTTCGATGAAGATGCCCAGGAGGGACGGCTGGAGCTTCATGGGACAGGCGTCGATGCAGCGGGCGCAGCGGATGCACGGGCCGTAGGGTCTCGTGCTGACCTCGGATTCCGGAAGCACCAGGATGCCCGAGGTGCCCTTGATCACCGGCACGTCCAGGGTGTACTGGCTGATACCCATCATGGGGCCGCCGGAAATCACCTTGGCTGCGGACTCCGTCAGGCCTCCCGCTTCTTCAATGAGCTGCGAGAACGGCGTGCCGATGCGTGCAAGGAAGTTCTTGGGGTCCTTCACGCCCCTGCCGGTCACGGTCACGTACCGCTCGATGAGCGGCCGGCCGTAGCGCACGGCGTCATAGATTGCCGCCGCCGTGCCGACGTTCTGCACCACCACACCTATATCCATGGGAAGGCCGCCCGCGGGCACGGTTCTGCCGGCAATGGCCTTGATGAGCATCTTTTCCGCACCCTGGGGATATTTGACCATCACCGGCCACACCTGGATCTCAGGGCTTCCGGCAACGGCCTTCTTCATGGACTCGACGGCATCGGGCTTGTTCGCCTCGATGCCCACGTAGCCCTTCTTCACGTTCAGGATCTTCATGAGGATCTTCAGACCCTCGATGATCTCCTTCGGCTTTTCAAGCATCAGCCGGTGGTCCGAGGTGAGATAAGGCTCGCATTCCGCGCCGTTGAGGATCACCACGTCAACCGGTTTTTCCTTGGGCGGCGAGAGCTTCACGTGCGTGGGGAACGTGGCCCCTCCCATGCCCACGATGCCCGCCTCCTGCACCATTTTCTTCAGTTCATCAGGGCTGAGCACGCCGTAATCCGGGGTCTCCCTGAGGCCTGAGACCCATTCGTCCATGCCGTCGCTCTCGATGACGATGGACGTCACGTCCATGCCGAGAACGTGCGGGAAATTCCCGATGGCCGCAACCTTGCCCGAGACAGAGGCATGAACAGGGGCGGACACAAATCCGCCGCTCTCGCCGATCCTCTCTCCTTTTTTGATTTCCTGACCGATAACGACGAGGGGTTTGCTGGGTGCTCCGATGTGCTGGCTTAAGGGGATGACGACTCTCTTGGGGACGGCTGCTGCGACGGTTGGCTTGTGAGCGGTGAGTTCTTTGTTTCCCGCGGGATGCACACCTCCGCTGAAGGTGGCATGGGTCTTTACGGTTGTTGCTTCCATAATCGACTCACCTTATAGTATTCAGAGGGTATAAGCTTCCTGTTGCAAAGAGAAACTGTAAAACTGCCGTTTGAGGAAATCAAAAACCGGAGAGGTTATAACAGAATGACAGGTATGTGTCAAGCAGTTTTTTGTTTTGCCATGAAGCAGGCTGATGCACTGTCATTGCGGACACCTCGAAGCGCGCCGTCTCCGCCGGCAGAGTCAGCGGAAGCTCCGGGCGCCCGCCATGACAGCGGGATGACGCCAACCGGACGGTTTATGCAACCGCCACGACTTCCTTCACCTCGGGGACCTGCTGCTTCAGCATTTTTTCCACGCCCATTTTGAGCGTCATGGTGGACATGGGACAGGATCCGCAGGCCCCTTTGAGCCTTACCTTTACCACGCCGTTCTCATCAACGCTGACAAGCTCGATGTCTCCCCCGTCGGCCTGGAGCGCAGGCCGCACCTTTTTGAGCGCCTCTTCTACTCTCTCTTTCATGGTGAATTCTCCTTGTCTGATGATCTCCGATTGCAGGGATTTTTCCAACCGGTGCAATCGGGATGCACTAAATTGAAATTGTGATAAATTATACACCATTCCTGTCCTGTTTCACAGCATTTTTTCAGGGCGAGGGGGCGGATTTCCCGGGGGGTTACACCAGCGGTGCCTCATTCCGGTCTCATGAACCGAGGGCAAGAACGCTTCATACGGTGAAACATCCTTCCTTACGAGCAAACTACTTCTGGCCTGGTGACGCCGCGGAGGGTTGGAGCTTTTCCTGCTCCTTGGATTCGAGGACAAAAAGGTACAGGTCGCGGCACATCCGGAGTCTTTTGAGGTAGACTTTTCTGGGCGTCTCGTCGAGCCCTTCGATGCGGAGTTTCAGTTTATCGCAGCGTTGAATGAGGCTCTTTAACTCGTCAACCGTGAGAGACATCGCATCATCGTTTTTTGCGCATATCTCGTCGTATTCGGCTTTCCAGCTCTGCTCTGCATATGCCGCCTGCGGAGAAAGGAACATGCTCCGTGACGGTCCTTCGCCGCCGAAGGAGACAACGGCCGCCGGCACGGCGAGAAGAAGCGAGATAATCACCGGCAGGAGCGACACTCGTTGCGGGAGGCTCGGTCCGTCGTTTACATGAGAGCTTTTTGGATCCATGGGAACGCCCCTTAATTTCCTTTTATCCCCGGATGGCAGCGCTTGCAGTCGTCCATGGGGAACGCCACGTTCAGATGGCATACCCCGCAGAATTCGCCGTTCAGTATCCTGGTCATGAGGAAATGCTTCGTCGTCTTCTTCTTGATGTTGAAGATGTCCGGGTGGCAGTTGTTGCAGTCGAGCCAGCGCGTGTGCACCTTGTGCGGAAAGACCGCCGGGGGGATATTGAACCATTCCGCCTCCAGGGAGAGGGTCTTATCAAAGGTGATCTCGGCCGGTTTGATCGTCCCCTCATAGACCGGCTTGATCAATCCCGTTTCAAGGGCCTTCACCCAGTCGATGCGGTTGCCGAACCGGGTCTTCGGGAACGGGGAAAGCTCGGAGAACTTTTCCTTGCCATAGGCGCGGTTTCCGTTATGGCACTTGTCGCAGTTGGGCTTGTCGTGCCCGAAGACCACCTTGCCGTCATGCTCCTTGCCGTCGTGGCACGCGCCGCAGTATCTGCCGGCCTTGTTCGCCGCTTCCGTGATCTCCGTGGTGTTCACCTTCATATTGAATTCCAGCTCGAAATGGCAGACACGGCAGGTGTATTTCCTGCGGTGGCTCCAGTGGGAGAACGTGACGGGTTCTTCTCCATTCCTCCCTGAAAGCCTGTTTATCAGGAGGTTGCCGTACTCGGCCGGCGGCAACCCGGGCGGCAGGTCCCAGTAATTCCCCGCGCCTGCGGACTCCCTGGGCGCGGCAGTGATGCCGAGACCGGACAGGAGGAGCAGCGCAAGGATTATTGAACGGGTTTTGAATGGCATCGCTGGCAATCCATTAAGGGGAATGCGACGGTGCTGTGGCACGCGCCGCAGAATTTTCCGTCGAATATCTCGACCATGGTGTACTTTGTGGAGCCCTTTTTAACGCCGATGAATATTTCTGGATGGCACACGGCGCATCCGTTCCAGACAGTGTGTTTCTTGTGCGAGAAGATGATATCGGGCATCCCCTCGACCTTCGGGTTCAAGGCGAAGTCCTTCTGAATGGCGAGGGACGGTTTTTTTATGGATATTCCTTCGATGTAATCAGCCGGCTTAATGATCCCGTCAGCCTCGGCTTTTTCCCAGTCAATGCCGTTGCCAAAGCGCTCCTTGGGGAATTTCTCCGTATACGCGGCAAAATCATGTTCTCTCTTCACGTTCCTTCCGAGGGAGTGACACCGCTCGCACCGTTTCATGTCCTCGGGACTGAACTTCTTGGAGCACGATTCAAAGACCTTCCCGGAGAGCGTCTTTCCGTTATGGCAGGTGCCGCAGTAGAATCCCTTCATGTTGTCCGCCGCCCGGATACCCGTGGCGCCCGCCTTCATGCCGAACCCGATATCTACGTGGCATACCCTGCAGGTGAACTTCGACCGGTGCCACCAGTGGTCGAACACGACGCCGGACATGCCGGCCTTTTCAGAGTAGTTGTTGATAACGACCTTGCCGTAATCCTGCGGCAGCGGCCTCTTTTTCTTCACCCCCGTCTGCGCGAAGGCCGCGACGGCGAAAACGAGAGCCAGAACGATCACCCCGAAAGCCACCCCCGTCCGTTTCATGGGCGTACCCCCCTTTAATTGAGATTATAATAATATAATAAGTCGCGCACTTTCTATATAGTTTACATATATTAGATAAAAGTTTAATCAAACCCTCTTCCTTTGTCAAGATAAGTATGAACAATCTCGCAGTGTATTCCGATACCCGATGCGGACAGAGTTATTGTACCCATGGCGAACTTCTGTTATAATGGCCCACTGATGATACGGAACATCCTTGTGATAGGCATGGGGGGCTTTCTGGGCGCCGTCAGCAGGTACGGAGTTGCTGTCTGGATCGGCCAGCGGTGGGGCAGAAGCTTTCCTCTCGGAACGTTCGTAATTAACGTAAGCGGAAGCTTTCTCATCGGCCTGCTGATGCCGCTCCTCACGGAGCGGTTTATCGTCAATCCGCAGTGGCGCCTCCTGCTCGTTGTCGGATTCCTGGGAGCGTACACGACCTTTTCCACCTTTGAGTATGAAACGGGCGCGCTGTTAAAAGACGGCCAGTGGCTCTATGCGGGCTTGAACGTCATGGGAAGCGTTGTTGCGGGATTTATTGCGTTGAAGATCGGGGAAGTCATAGCGAAAAGCATATAAACCATTTTCACCACGAAGACGCCAAGACACGAAGTTTTAGAAAATGGTTAAGATATTTTCTTAGTGTCTTCGTGACTTTGTGTTTATGATAAGGAGAAGATATGGTCAAAAGCGGTCCTGCGAAAAAGCTCACTATTTACGTAGACGAAGCGGACAAATTCCACGGCAAGCCGGTCTATGAGGTGCTGCTCGACATCTTTTACAAGAGGAAGATAGCGGGTGCAAGCGTCTTCAGGGGCATCGAAGGCTACGGCAGCGACGGCGTGTTTCACACCTCAAAGATCCTGGAACTCTCCACCACCTTGCCCGTCAAGATCGAGGTGGTCGACTCCGAGGAGATGATCAACGACGTCCTTCCCGATGTCGCCTCCCTTGTCGAAAAAGGCCTTATTGAAGTCAGCGACACGAACGTGATAAAATGCTGCGCCGGAGAGACTGCAAAAGGGAAAGCGCATGGGGCATAGAGCAGAGAGCAGAGGGTAACGCTGCGCTCCTCCATGCTCCATGCTCTTTGCCCTTAAACGCATCATTCCTTCCACCCGTGCGCGCCGACGAGCGGAACGAACACGCAGGGAATGCTTTTCTCCGTGACCGTCCCCTCCGGCGTCTTGACGACCTTCAAGAGTGTCTGGGAGAACCGCTCGCCCACGGGGATGACCATCCGCCCGCCGGGCTTGAGCTGGTCCACCAGCGGTTTCGGGATGTCCGGCGCGCCCGCGGTCACCATGATCGCGTCGAAGGGCGCCATCTCGCTCCAGCCGTAGGTGCCGTCAAAGGTCTTGATCGCCACATTCCGGTACCCGAGCTTATCGAGCACCGTCCGCGCCAGCGCAGCCAGCGATTTGACGCGCTCCACGGTATAGACCTTTTCGCATAACTGCGCCAGCACCGCGGACTGATATCCCGAGCCGGTGCCGATCTCGAGGACGCGCTCCCTGCCCGTGAGTTCCAGGAGTTCCGTCATGAGCGCAACCATGTAGGGCTGGGAAATGGTCTGGCCCTCGCCGATGGGCAGGGCGTGGTCTCCGTAGGCCACAGTCCTGAGGGCCTCGGGAAGGAATTCATGCCGGGGGACCTTCCGCATCGCGGCCAGCACCCGTTCGTCCTTGACTCCCCTGCCCGCGATCTGTTCATCGACCATGCGGCCGCGCTCGTTCTCGTAATTGATCACTCAGCGCTCCTCGCTCGTGAGCGACTGCTCGTAGGTCAGCCTTTCCATGGGTTTGAGCTTATCGAACACGGAATAATCCGTAAGGTCGAGATGGAGCGGGGTAATGGAGACCATGCCCCGGTCCACGGCATCAAAATCCGTGCCCTGCTCCCGCTCCCAGTCAGGCTCGCCGCCGCCTATCCAGTAGTACTTCTTGCCCCGGGGATCAACGCGTTCAACCGTCATCTGATGGTAAATGCGCTTGCCCAGCCGGGTGATCTGCGTGCCGCGGATCTCCGGGAGCGGCAGGTTGGGAACGTTGATATTGAGCAGCGTCCCTTCCCTCAGGCCCTGCTCGAAGATCATGCCTGCCGCGCGCAGGGCGACTTCCGCCGCCTCGGCAAAACGAAAATCCTCTCTCGCAACGAGCGATATGGCAAAGGACGGTATGCCCAGCAGCCGCGCTTCAATGGCCCCTGCTACGGTCCCGGAGTAGGTAATATCATCGCCCAGGTTGGGACCTTTGTTGATGCCTGAAACAACGAGGCGGGGTGCCTCTTTCAGGAGCCCCTTGACCGCGATGTTCACGCAGTCCGTAGGCGTGCCGTTGACGCTGTAGACGGACTGCTTGACCTCTTCGATCAAGAGCGGCCGGTGGAGCGTCATGGAATGGCCTGCCGCGCTCCGCTCCCGGTCCGGCGCAACGATTACGACCTCGTCCAGGTTCCGGAGCCGCTTTGCCAGTATCTGGATGCCCGGTGAATACACCCCGTCGTCATTGGTTACGAGGATCATGACTAAAACCGCTCCTTGGACTGATCCGCGGATTTCGCAGACCTTCGCAGAAAAAACTGCTCCCTCTTGTATCCTTGAGTTCTAAAAAATCTGCGCGATCTGCGAAATCTGCGGATGTCGTTTCAAAATAAAGAAAGCCCGGAGGATATCCGGGCCTTGCTGAAAATGGTCGGGGCGAGCCGATTTGAACGGCCGACCACTCGCACCCCAAACGAGTGCGCTACCAGGCTGCGCCACGCCCCGAAAAATCCAACAGCTTATTCCAAAAGTCAAAATGTAAATTGAAAAATGCAAAGTTTAACGCACCGCACCAAGAAGGCATCAGCCCCCCATTTTGCATTTTGCACTTTGCCTTCTTACTTCAGTATTTCGAGAATCTCCCTGAGCTCCTTTTTGGCGGTCTCGATGACATCCTCCACGTCCCCGCCCTGACCGCCGCTCATTTTCTTTTTTGCCCCGGAGATCGTATACCCTTCTTCATAGAGCAGCTGCTTGATGCGGAGGATATGGTCGAGGTCTTTTTTTTTATACAACCGCTGGCCCGACTTTCCCTTGTCCGGCCGGAGCTGCGGGAACTCAGTTTCCCAGTACCGGAGCACGTACGGTTCCAGTCCCGAGAGGCGACTCACCTCGCCGATCCGGTAGAAGAGCTTACTGGGCTGGTGCGGATTCGATGACATGTTCCTTGAATATCATGCTCGGCCTGAAGCTGACCACGCTCCTCGGGGTGATCTCGATCTCCTGGCCCGTCTTCGGGTTGCGGCCCTTTCTTGCGTTCTTCTTCCGTACCACGAAGTTGCCGAACCCCGAGAGCTTTACGGTCTCGCCCTGCTTCAGCGTCTGCTTGATCGTGTCCAGAATCATCTCAACCAGCTCTTCCGCGTCCTGCTTCGGCAGGCCGATCTTGTCGAACGCTTCGGAGATGATTTCCGCCTTGGTCATAGACACCCCCTCGTAGTGGCATAGTGGCATACTATAGAAGATAAGGGCTTAAAAGTCAAGGCAAAATTACGTGATAAGGCTCTTCTTCCGGCCCGTGACGGATAGTATGACGCACGTCATATCACGGCCGGATCAGTCCGTGCTTTAATGCTTAAAAAGTCGTCTGCAGAACGTGACTTGACGATATCGCGAAAGCAGCCGGGAGCAGCCGGGGTTTGTGGTAAACTATGAGATAGATTGTCCATTCTGTTTCATCCGCTCTATTTTTAAAGAGTGACTACTCACAGCCACTTCGCTTCGGCGGCAGACCTGAGTAGTTGCTTTCAAGGAAGGGAGGTGGACAAGGATAAAAGAATTTTTTGCTGCATAATATTGCGTAATCTGAATCTTAAACCAACGGAGGAGGCTGAAATGACTCGCAAGGCGCTCACGGTTCTGGTACCCCTCATGGTTGTTATGCTCGCGGCGCTTCTCTTTTTACCTTACGCCGACGCGCAAAAAGCAGTCCCGGAAAAAGCGGTGGGAGTGGCAACCTGTTATGGGTGTCATGACCCGGTAAAACAGCTCCACACCATGGGCAAGCATGTCAAGGTTAACTGCGTGAACTGCCACTCGGGGCTCGAAAAGCATCTCAAAAATCCCGGCCCCGATACCCGGCCGGCGACGGACACGTCGTGGGAGGCCTGCGGCAAGTGCCACAAGGAACAGTTTGAGAGCTTCATGAAACAGGCCTTGCATCGGCCTGCACGGGATGAAAAATCGCAGCTCACGAACCGGTCGCCCAATCCCTTCTGGGACAAGCTCATGGCCGGACACGGATTTACCAAGGAGCACGCCCTCACGAGGAGCCACGTGAACATGCTGACGGACCATCTGGTCGTTGACCGTGCATATGGCGGCAGGTTCCAGCCCAAGAAGGGCTGGCAGTATGTCCTCGAAAAAGGCAGGGCCTGGGACATCCTCGTGGACAAGTATCCCGAAAGCAAGGACCACAAGGCGTTCATTCCGCAGAGTGCCGCCGCCGCCAACCCCGTCTGCCTGCAATGCAAGTCCCAGGACCATATCCTTAAGTGGTCTTACCTGGGCGAGCCGGCGCAGGGGGCCCAGTGGGCGCGGACATCGAACGTGGTGGAACTCGTGAAAGATATCCAGCACGGCCTCAACTGCTTCACCTGTCACGACCCCCACGCGGCGAAGCCGAGGATCGTGCGGGACGCGCTGATCGACGCGCTGACCCGGCCCGACGGCGACACCCTCTGGCACAAGGACCCCAAACGGACGGGCATCAAGGTCATCGAGATGGGCGTCCGGGGTTTCCCGCGGAAGATCGCGCTCCTCGACCATTACGACTCGCGGCTCCAGTGCGGGCAGTGCCACGTTGAGTACAACTGCAACCCCGGCTATGATCCCAAGAACCCCGACAAGTCAAAGTACAGCATCACCATGGCCGACAAGCGCACGAACCATTTCCCTTACAAGGACGTCTTCGGCATCTACGACCACTACGTGAACAAAGTGGGGTTCCTGGACTTCAAACACGCCCTTACCGGCGGGCTCCTCTGGAAGGCGCAGCATGCCGAGTCCGAGACCTTCTATAATTCCAAGCACGCCAAGGCTGGCGCGTCATGCGATGACTGCCATACGCCCAAGGTGAAGGACAAAAAGACGGGAAAGACCTACACCTCTCACTTTGCCACGACCCCGCGTTTCCAGCTCAAAGAGACCTGTCTCACGTCCAAGTGTCATACCTCATGGACCGAGGAACAGGCCCGGTACACCATCGATTCGGTGAAGGCCTATTTCAAGGGGAAGATGAGAAAAGCCGAGTTCTGGCTTGCTGCCCTCATTGACAAGATCGGTGAGGCCCAGAAAGCCGGCGTGGCCTCGGACATTATTAAGCAGGCCCAGGACCAGCATCTGAAGGCCCACATCCTCTGGGAATGGTGGACCGCGGAAAATTCCGACGGCTTCCATAACCCCGATATGGCCAGGGAGTCTCTTACAAAGTCCGTGGATGAATCTCAGAAAGGCATCAAGCTCCTGAGCGATGCCATGGGCTCAAAAACAGCGGCAAAATAGGCGGGAAGCGCCGACGAACAGTCAGGTCATCATGGGGCGGGGCGCTCTGCCCCGCCTTTTCTTTTATCCTGGAAAGAGCATTTAGCCATGGATTTTCACGGATTGCCGCGGATTTTGAAAAGCTTACAATGGACTGAAAGGGTGCGCCCGGTGAGGGAAATCGCAAAAACCGCTTGATTCCCAGGGTAAATTGTTATACCATTCGATGCGTTGCGGGACAAATTATTTCTCTTGTACGGAGGTAAGCGCCATGCCGGAAGTAGTAATGGTCTCAAAACTCGAAAAGATCGAGAGACTGAAAGCCTATATCGAAGAGCTGTTCAAAAAAAAGCAGTACGCGGAAATCACTCAGGCCATCGGCATGCACTCCCTGCTCATCGACCCCCAGCACACCCTGGACGACCAGGCGCACCTCTACCACCTGGTCCTGAACCTGATTAAAACCAGGATCAATAAAGACAACGCCAAAAAGTACTCTTCCTGGCTCGTTTCCTTTCCCGCGATCATGGCCGGGATTGCCGCCGACAGGCAGGTGGTTACGGACCAGACGGCGGCAGAGGTTCTCGCTTCACATTACGCAGGCTCAGGGCCCTTCACTTCGGTGGAAGCCTTCTTCTTCTGGGCGCTGGAAGACCGGAGACTACCGCTCGACCAGATTGTGAAGTACCTTGAGAAGACGGTGGAGATGCAGAGGGGGAAGGTATAAAGTCAAAATGCAGAATGCAAAATGCAAAGTGCAAAATGACAAAAGAAATCTTTCAGAGCGACTGCTGGAGTTCGGCATTCTTCATTTTGCCTTGGGGATCTTCCCCATCACTTCTTCCACCGCAATCTCTTCCATACAGCGAATATCAACATCACAGGTCCGTTTGAAACACGGCGAACACCCAAGTCCTTTCCTGACTACGATGTGAGATGATCCATAGGGGCCGGTCCTCCACGGGGCCGTGGGTCCGAACAGGGCCAGCACCTTCGCTCCGGCCGCAGCAGCCAGGTGCATAGGCCCCGTGTCGGTCGTGATGAACAGATCGGAAACCGCGGCGAGCGCGGCAAGCTCCTTGAGCGTGGTCTCCCCTGCCCGGTTTTCGGCCCGGCCTTGCATCATCCCCCGGATCCGTTCCACCACCGGCCGGTCATCAAGACTGCCGGTAAAAACAACGGCGGCACTGCGTTCCGCGATCAGCCTGTCCGCAAGCTCCGCGAATTTCCGCTCAGGCCAGAGCTTGGTCTTCCACCTGGCCACGGGATTGATGACCACAAGACGCCTGCCCTCACGCCGCAATTCTTCCGCCCTTTGCCTGGCCGCAATGAGCTCCTTCTCTATAGGAAGTGTGCATATCGGGGATGGATCGTGAGCGCCGAGATAGCGCGCCACGTCAAGATACCGTTCCAGCGCGTGTTTCTCAACATCATAAGCAGGCAACTTCTCGTTGAGGAACAGGTACGAGAGTTCTCGCGTCCCATCGAAGCCGATCTTCCGTGTTGCCTTGACCAGCCCGATGATGATCCCGCTTTTGAGAAGTCCCTGGAAGTCTATGGCAATATCATACCGCGTACTTCTCAGCTCGCGGAAAAACCCGAAAATCCCCCGGAGTCCCTCTCTGATCGTAGAGGGATGCCTGAGCATGCGGACCCAGTTCTTCCTGCGCGAGATAAGCAATTTGTCGATGAGGGGATGGCCTTCGAGGATGCCTGCCGCTGCTTCCTCCGCCACCCAGGTGATCTGACTGCCGGGACAGGTTTTTTTGATGGCCTCAAGCGCCGGCAAGGTCTGCACCACGTCGCCGATGGCGGAGAGTTTAATGAAGATAATTTTCATACAAGATAATTTTCAGCCACGAATTAACACGAATGGGCACGAATGAGAGTAAATCAAAAACTTAGACCTTTAAAAAATATTAATTCGTGAAAATTCGTGTTAATTCGTGGCCAAATAATTTTTAAGCTTTTTCCTCTGTGTGCTCTGTGGCAAATGATTCGCTTCGAAGGATTTTACCCGATACGGCGCGGACTATCAAGGCATATTTGCGGCGGGCTGGGGACTGAACATCTCGATGATCAGCTTCTGCCGATGACTCAGGAGTTTCATCTCATTCTCTTCTTCTTTGCTTCGCTTGGGCAATGCTTCGAGCCTCGCGATCTCGCGTGCAAGGCTTACGGGCCGGGCCACCGTGGATGCACCGACCTTCTCGCGCATCGTCCAGATGGGCTGAAATTCTATTTTCGTGACGGATGTCCTGTCTGATTTCTTCACTGCAGTCAAGGAGAGGATGATGCCGTCTCCCCTGCGCGCTCGCTTATGATTCCTGTTTTTAAAGGATACTCCGTAATTCTGGCTGGAGATAAAATTCCCGAGACTGAAAGCGATGACCCCCTGTCTCCCGTCCTTTGCCGTATAGGACTCAATGGGCTGGAGCACGTGGGGATGGTGGCCGAGGATGATGTCCGCCCCCGCCTCGATAAGTTCCGCGGCAACCTGCCTTTGCCACCGTGAGGGAAGTGTTTTGTACTCATCGCCCCAATGTAAAGACATGATAACGACGTCCGCAGATTGTCTCGCCTCACGCACCTTCTCCGCGGCGTGGGAGAGGTCAGCCTTGGAATCAGTTCTCAGGATGTTTACACCCGGTTCCTTTTCTTTTCTCTTCGGCAATCTTTCATTTGTGCTGTACGTATAGGCCAAAAAGGCGACGAATAAATCCTTCGCCGTGATATATTTTATTTCCCCTGCCTCGGCTTTCGTCTTTCCCGCGCCCGTGTAAAGAAGCCCGGCTGTGGTTATATTATCAATCGTCCTCTTGAGCCCCTCCACCCCGGCGTCCATCACGTGGTTGTTCGCTATGGTGACGATATCCACCCCCGACCGTTTCAGCGCCGCAAGCAGTTCAGGCCTGGCATTAAATTTGGGATAACCCGATATCTTCGCTTTGTGGTCCACCGGCGTCTCGAGATTGGCGAAGGTGATGTCCGCAGCGCCCAGGTCAAGGGCCACCTTCTCGAACAAAAGGTCATAGTTGTACTTATTGCGTCTCACGACAGCCTGGATTGATCCCGGCATCATCACATCGCCCACAGCGGCGATGACTATCTGTTTTTTACTTGCTACTGATTGCTGCTGAGAAGGGCTTTCGGCTTTCCGGGAGCAGGCAAGAGAAAATAATTGAACAACGATGGCGAGGTAAAATGCTAAGAAATGATAAGAACTGCGAAAGGGTTTTCTCATGATACGTAAAGGACGTTAAAATATGACAGGGGTGACCGAAGCCACCCCTGTTTATGAAAATCTCATGCGCAACACTTCAGCCGAACTAAAACCTGTATGAAACTTCGAAATCCACAGCCTGTTCTTCGAGGCTGATCTTGGTCCCACTTATACCGGTCATTTCTTCCTTAAATGCCTTCATGTATGCCATGGTCAGTTCCCAATGCCTCCCTAAACGGTAGGTAAATCCACCGGCTACACGTTGCTTCACAATCGCGGGAAAGGCCAGGTTGTATTCGACTTCGTTCGGGTCTGCCTGATCAATAGGCGACGTGCTGTAATTATAACCGGCACGAACGGCGAAATTGGGCGTGAAGTCTATCTGCAAGCCCGTTGCATAAACCCAGACATCATCCCAGCCGAACGTCAAGTCTGTCTCTGTGCCTCCAATCCCACCAAAAATACCTTTCAGCTGAACTACATCGTAAGTATCTGAATAGTGGATCCATTTCACATCTGCCGTCCAAGTCACTATTCTGAAAGGTTTAACAGCAATACCAATCGCCGCCTGCTGAGGGAAATCAAGATCCATAGTGTAAATACCATCCTGACTTATCTGCCCTGTTTGCGTAACTACATCCCCTGCAGATAACCTCCACTTGAACTTTCCAAAATTCTGTTTAGAAATGTAGGCAGCACCTACGGTGAACTCTGGTACAGGCTGATAAATAAATCCAATACTGGCTCCGTAACCCACTGCCCCCTGCATCTCGCTCAAGTCAAACCCGAATAGCTTCACTCCTCCATTGGTAAAATATTGCTCAAAACCCAAAGCCTGATAATCGAGATTTAGGGCAACCCCTATCGCAAAGCCACCTGATTTATAGGCTACCGTAGGCGCCATCTTCCAGAACTGATATTGCGAATAAATATGTGCTTGAGAGTTAGCTGCTGGAAATTGGGTAGTGACCGTATCATAATCCACTCCCATTCCCGACACCCCGTACATGCCGCCGCCGAAGAACCAATCATTCCGGTCATCCATGGGCGAGGTCCAACCGACAGCGGGGACAAGATAATAGTTCGATCCTCCGGAAGTCTCTCCGCCGCCCGCAAAAGAGAGCTCTCTATGCGGGAAGAACATCTGGAAGCTGAAGTCCGTGCGGTTGCCGATCATGGCCATGCCTGCGGGGTTGGTGATGGACGTGCTGGCGTCGTAGGGCGCAGCGGTGGTGGCGCCGCCCATGCCCTGCTGGTATGCGCCGACGGCTGAAAGCTGGTGGCCGTTCGTTGCGTAGGTTGTCGTCGAGGTTAGTAAACAGAACGTTGCAGAGAAAAGCAGCAACAGCAGAATGCGGAAGTAATACGTCATGCCCCTTGCCCCTCCCAAAACAGACAACTGAATTTAGAAATAAAAAAAGACGGCTGGGCCGTCTATTTCAAGTGCTTTTCGACGATCTTCTTGAGAACGTCTTCAAGCATGTTCGCCTTTTTTTCGTCGATGGTCAGAAAGACCATCTGCTTGGCCTGTCTGATGGTGAGGAGCAGGGCCGGCTTGTCGGCAGGCGTGGCCTCAAGCTTCTTCACGGCGTCATCGGCCTGGAGACCCAGGATGTCGATGCAGGCCTGCTTGAGCTCCGCCTGGAGGGTGAGCTGCGTTTCTTTCTTGGGGACTTCTGCGGTGACCGAGAGGTAGTCGTCTTTGATGAGCCGTTCGAGGATCTGTTCGGCGTTCGGATATCCTCTCGCCTTGTCGAGGAGCTGCAGTCCCGTGGACGAGCAGTCGACCATGACCAGGAGCGAGCGCTCTTCCATTCTCAGGTGCTTGGGTGTTTTGAGTTCTTCTTTCCCCTTATCCGTGAGAATGATGATCCCTGTTTTAGAGTCCATCCGTTATTCGCCTTTCATGACTATGATGATTCTGTGGACAAGCCTGAGCGTAATGAGCACATAGATTGCGCCGAAGAAAAAGATAAATGCCACGATGAGGTCCTTCATTTCCTGCGTAAGGAGCACGAAAAAGGGCGTGCTCAGATAGCCGATAAAGAAAAACGCCACCAGGGTGGTGATGAGGTTCCACGTCTTGCCCACCACACCGCCGGGTACGGAACTCTTGTAATCGATGGCCTTCCAGAGAGCGATGAACATGGTAACGATGGCCAAGCCGCTTATCATGGTAAACAGGTCTAATCTGATCATCCGTGTATTCCTCCTCTTAAGTCGTGATTATTTCATAAAATTATTTGCTTGTCAAGTTTTTGATGGATTATTTTGCGGCCCTTTTACCGCTTTGGCTCACAGGACCCCATGGGACGCGAGTGTTCGTGACATTTTTTCACGTCCGTGGCGCAGCCTTCGCAGGTAAAGCCGCCCCGCGCATTCAGTTCACGCCGCCTGAGCACGCAGAGGCGCTCTATCACCATGTCGCCGAAGAGCTTGCAAGAGACGGTGGTCAAGGCCTCCGGTCCGTCCGACGATTCGGGGTCGAGGTCATCGTACTGTGCCATGTTGCCCTCCTTCCATTCACCTGCGCTGGATTCCGATGAAACATGGATGGTGACCGTTGTCTCTTTTCCGATTCTCCGTTCGAGTCCTGTGGTCTTCGGTGGTAAAGTAAAAACAGAAAAGCCTTCCTGCACGGTTTGTTGACCGGGACAGGAAGGCTTCGTGACCTTCGCGTACTGCCGTCGCGGGCAGCAATGAATTTACGATTATGAACTACTATTTATATTGTTTCTAATAACTGCAATTAATATGCCTTGCGGTAACCATTTGTTTTTTTAGTAAGATAGCTTGGTGGAAAGGTGAAAAGAAATGAGTGAATACGCTCAGCGATGACGGCTTTCGCTCAGCCCTTTTTACCGCTCAGGAGGTTACCGGCAGTAATGATCGCCTCGGCAAGCTTGGCCATGGAGATGTTCTGATTCCGGCTTTGCTGCTGGATGCGCTTGAATGCTTCGGCTTCGGTGAGGCCCTCCTTCTCCATGAGGATGCCCTTGGCCTGTTCCACAAGCTTCCTCGAACGAAGGGCCTCCTTAAGATCTCCCACTTCGGTTTCCAGGGCGCGAAGCTGCACGAAGCGGGAACGGGCAAGCGTTATGGCGGGCAGGAGGTCGTTCTCGGACACCGGTTTCACCAGGTACCCTGAGACGCCGATGGCATCAGCCTGCTCTATAAGGTCTTTCTGGCTGAATGCCGTGAGGATCACGATGGGAACCGGTTTTTCCGCCAGGATGCGCCTCGAGGCCTCAAGTCCGTCCATGTCGTTCATTTTGATGTCCATGAGGATAAGGTCGGGAGGAAACTCCCGCGCCTTCTCCACAGCCTCCTGGCCGCTCCGGGCGCGCGCCACTACCCGGTGGCCGATGTTCTGGAGCATCGTGGTGAGGCTCATGGCGATGAGCGTTTCATCGTCGGCGATTAATATCTTGAGAGATTCCGTTCCATGACTCATAAGCAGTTTCAGGAACAACCGTCAATAAATATTCAGGATGTACGTAACTGCGATTCACTGCATCATTGTATGCGACCTTGCGGCCGATTTCAAGCTGTTTTTCCCCCTCGTTAACATTACCCGGCCGTCGAGCCTCCCCAGGTATTTTTCCGTTGACAAAACGAGAGCTTCCCTCTATAATACTCGAATTCATGGCCCCGAAACAGTGAACCATGGCTCTTAACATTCATGAAATACCGCCTGAGGGGCTCACGCTGGAACTTGCAGAAAAGCTCGATCTTTTCACCACAGGCGCAGCAACGACGGCTTTCGCAGCGGCCCTCACCATCAAGCCTGCGGGGGGCGGACTTCTCCGGATGACCGGCAGGGTACGGTCCGACGTAATGCTTGAGTGCAGCCGCTGCCTTGAACAATTTGCCTGTCCCGTGGATGCGGAACTGAGCATCGACCTTGCGCCGGTCAGTTCTCTGGGTAAGGGACCGGAGCAGGAGCTTGGGCGGGCAGAACTTGATATGGAATTTTACCAGGGTGACGAAATCGAGCCCCTGGAATTCATAAAGGAACAACTTCTCCTCGCTCTTCCCATGGTGCCGCTCCACAGCCCGGACTGCAAGGGACTGTGTTCGGTCTGCGGCGCGAACCGCAATGCGGCGGACTGCGGCTGCCGGGAAGATCTGCGGGGTGAGACAAGCGTGTTTTCCGTACTGAAAAATATATTGAAAAAATAGTTTAAGGAGCATTACAGAACCATGGCGAACCCAAAACACAGAACATCCAGGTCCCGCAGGGACAAGAGACGCACCCACAAGCACCTCAAAGCCCCCATGCTCTCGGTCTGCCCCCAGTGCCAGGAGGTCAAAAAACCTCACTACGCCTGCCCGTCATGCGGCATCTATGACGGCCGGGAGATCGTAGCCGTCCAGCAGATATAACGTTTTTTTAATATACAAAGGCAAAGGGATAATACTGTATAGGTTCGGTATGGCTCTTTGCCTTTTATATTGCAGGGAGCATTCATGAAGATCGCTGTTGATGCCATGGGTGGAGATAACGCGCCCCATGCCGTCGTCGCGGGGGCGGTGCATGCGGCGCGGGAGTTCGGCGTAGGCATCATCCTCGTGGGAATCGAGCAGATGGTGCAGGCCGAGCTTAAAAAGCACCCCTTTGCCAAATCGCTGCCCATCGAGGTCCGGAACGCCTCCCAGGTAGTGGACATGCTCGATTCACCGGCCACCGTATTTCGCAGGAAGAAGGACTCTTCCATCCGCGTTGCCAACGACCTTGTCAAGAGCGGCGAAGCAGTGGCCGTTATCAGCGCCGGTCATACCGGGGCCGCCATGGCAACGTCGCTCTTCGTGTTGGGACCGATCGAGGGCGTGGAGCGGCCGGCCATCGGGGTGTTCATGCCGACGGTCAAAGGCAGGTGCATTGTCCTCGACATGGGAGCGAACGTGGACTGCAAGCCGAACCATCTCCTCCAGTTCGCGATCATGGGTGAGGTGTTCGCGAAGCACCTGCTCAAGATTCCGAACCCCCGCGTGGGGCTGCTGTCCATCGGCGAGGAAGAGACCAAGGGAAATGAGCTCACCAAAGAGGCCTTCAAGCTCCTCACCGAGACATCGCTCAACTTCATCGGCAACGTTGAGGGCCGCGACGTGATGATGGGCAAGGTCGATGTGGTCGTCTGCGACGGGTTCATCGGCAACGTGGTGCTCAAGCTGTCCGAGGCCGTGGCAGAGGCCATCGGCGTGATCCTGAAAGAAAACATCGGCGACAACCTGATCCGCAAACTCGGGTACTTCATGATGAAGCCGGCCTTCCGGGCGCTCAAGCGCAAGATGGACTATGCGGAATACGGCGGCGCGCCGCTCCTGGGCGTGAACGGCGTCAGCATCATCAGTCATGGTCGCTCATCGGACCGGGCCATCAAGAATGCGATCCGCGTGGCCATGGAGCTGGCCAAGGGCGAAGTGAACAGGCACATCCAGGAAGATATCGAACACAATATGGATTTAGCGAGAACCAAATGATCCGCGCACGGATAATCGGAACAGGGTCGTATGTGCCCAAAAAGGTGCTTACGAACCACGACCTGGAAAAAATGGTGGACACGAGCGATGCCTGGATCATGGAACGCACCGGCATCAAGGAGCGTCGCATCGTGGACAAGGGCCAGTGTACTTCGGACCTTGCCTTTGAGGCCGGCCGCAAGGCGCTCAAGGCGGCAGGGCTTGGCGCGGAAGACCTGGACCTGATCATCGTGGCCACCACGACGCCCGATATGGTGATGCCGAACACCGGCTGCATGCTCCAGGAGAAGCTCGGCGCAAAAAAGGCCGCCGCCTTCGACGTCTATGCCGCCTGTTCAGGATTTATCTACGGACTATCGATCGCAAATGCCTTCATAAAATCCGAAACCTATACAAACATCCTCCTGGTGGGGGCAGAGGTCCTTTCCCGGTTCACCGACTGGGAGGACCGCGCCACCTGCGTGATCTTCGGCGACGGCGCGGGCGCGGTCGTGCTTCAGCGACACGCGGGAAAGCGCGGCGTGCTTTCCACGCACCTCCACTCCGACGGGACGCTCGGCGAGCTGCTGAAGGTCCCGGGCGGCGGCGCACTCCACCCCCCTACGCACGACACCGTTGAGAAGAGGATGCACTATATAAGGATGAAAGGGAACGAAACCTTCAAGGTGGCGGTACGGGCGCTCGAGGATGTGGTGCAGGAAGCGCTGGAACACAACAAGGTAAAACCGGAAGAGATCGACTGGCTGGTCCCGCACCAGGCGAATTTGCGCATCATCCAGGCAATGGCGCAGCGACTCAAAATGCCCATGGAAAGAGTGGTCGTCACAATCCACAAATACGGCAACACCTCTGCCGCTACGATCCCCATGGCCTTGGATGAGGCCGTCCGGGACGGCAGGATCCGGGAAAACCAGCTCCTTCTGTTCGAGGCCTTCGGCGGCGGCCTCACCTGGGCGTCAGCCCTGGTGCGGTGGTGAAAACGGAAATTATCAAATAACAAGCTCCAAAGGCCGGCGTTCGGAAGTTGAACTTTAGATAGTTGATTCATTCGTAAAAAGTTCTAAAAGCCGTCTTTGCGAGCGTAGCGAAGCAATCTCGTCGTTTGTAACTGTCTGAAAAAACGAGATTGCGGCGTCGCTCCGCTCCTCGCAATGACAGCACTCGGGACTTCTGACGAGACCATCATTTTTGAATTTATTTGAAATTTATCACGGGGGGACACACATGTTTTACATGCTGACGGAAGAGCAACTCATGATACGCGATCTCGCCAGACAGATCGCCGTTGAAACGATCGTGCCGGTACGGGCCGAGTTGGACGAGCAGAACAAGTTCCCCTGGGACGTCATGAAGGCGATGGCCCAGGCGGACCTGTTCGGCCTGTTCATCCCCGAGGAATACGGCGGTCTCGGGAAGAAAGGTTTCGAGCTCTGCATCGCGGTGGAAGAGCTTTCCAAGGCGTGCCTCGGCGTCTCCACGAGCTTTGCGGCGAACGCCCTCGGCACCTACCCCATCCTGCTCTATGGTTCCGATGAGCAGAAGAAGAAATACCTCCCCGACATCGCCGCGGGCAAGCGGCTCGTTGCGTTCGGCCTGACCGAAGCAAACGCGGGGAGCGACGCCAGCGGCGTTCAGACCACGGCAAAGCTCGAAGGGAATGAATACGTGCTGAACGGCACCAAGCAGTGGATCACGAACGGCGGCGAAGCCGAGATCTACACCGTCATCGCCATCACCGACAAGTCCAAGGGCCCCCGCGGCGCCTCCGCCTTTGTCGTGGAAAAGGGCACGCCGGGCTTCACCTTCGGCAAGAAGGAAAATAAGATGGGTATTCGTGCGTCATCCACGACGGAGCTTATCTTCAACAACTGCCGCATTCCCAAGGAAAACCTGATTGCCAAGCAGGGCATGGGCTTCATCATTGCCATGAAAACCCTCGACAGCTCGCGCACGGGCGTGGGCGCGCAGGGCGTCGGCGTGGCCCAGGGCGCCATTGACGAGGCGATCAAGTTCGCCAAGACCAGGGTCCAGTTCGGCCAGCCCATCACCTCGTTCCAGGCCATCCAGCACATGCTCGCAGACATGCAGACCCAGACCGAGGCCGCGCGGGCGCTGGTCTATTCCGTGGCCCGGTATATCGACAGCGGCGCAAAGGACTATTCCCGCGCCTCCGCCATGGCAAAGCTCTTTGCCACCGATGTCGCCATGAAAGTGACCACCGACGCGGTGCAGGTCATGGGCGGCTCGGGCTACATGAAGGAATACCCCGTAGAGAAGATGATGCGCGACGCCAAGATCCTCCAGATCTACGAGGGCACCAACCAGATCCAGCGGAACGTCGTGGCCCAGGACATGATCAGGGAAGCGGCGCGGCAGAAGTAAGACTGGTCCGGAGCCTGAAGAGTCTCAAGAGTCCGAAGAGTCTGATGAGTTTATGGAGTCAAACCTTTTTTAACTCTTCAGACCCTTAAACTCGCAAGATCCATCAGACACAATTTTCGGAGAACATCGCATGAACATCATTGTTCTGGTAAAACAGGTCCCGGACACGTCGGAGGTCAAGATCAACCGGGAGACGAACACGCTCATCCGCGACGGCGTCCCGAGCATCATCAACCCCTACGACAGGTATGCCATCGAGGAGGCTCTCCGTCTCCGCGAACAGCACGGCGGCAAGGTCACCGCCGTGACCATGGGCCCGCCCCAGGCAGCCGATGCGCTCAAGGAAGCCGTCTCCCTGGGCGTGGACGACGTGGTGCTCCTGTCCGACCGCGCATTCGCCGGAGCTGACACCTGGGCGACCTCGTACGTCCTGGCGAAGGGGATCAAAAAGATCGGGGATTTCGACCTCGTCATCGCAGGCAAGCAGGCCATCGACGGCGACACCGCTCAGGTGGGGCCCGAGACGGCGGACATGCTCGGCATCCCCTTCGTCGCTTATATCAGGAAGATCGAGCACGTCGACGGCAAAAAGATGGTGGCCGAACGGCTGATGGATGAGGGCTACGACGTTGTTGAGACGTCCCTCCCCGCTCTCATTACCGTGGTGAAAGAGATCAACCAGCCGCGCCTGCCGTCCCTCAAAGGAAAGATGAAGGCCAAGGGCCTCAAGGTCGCGTCCTTGACGGCGAAGGACATCGGCGCCGAGGAAAACCAGTGCGGCCTCAAGGGATCGCCCACGAAGGTCGTGAGGATTTTTCCCCCCGCACCGCGGGGACAGCGTGAGATGCTCAAGGGGCCCATCGAGGAGCAGGTCGGCGCCGTGGCGAGGAAGCTGAAAGAGCAGTCGCTGATATAATCACGACATTCTTCGAATGTCGAATTGAAAATTGAAGATTGGAAATTGAAAATTTCAAATCTGAACACCGACATTTTCCAATTTCCAATTTACACTTTCCAATTTGCAATTGGTTCTAAGGAGTAACCCGTGAGCGTACGAGTCATATCGGATACCTGCACAGGCTGTGAGACATGCGTGCCCGCCTGCCCCTTCGGCGCCATCGAGATGCGCGACGGCAAGGCGTTCATCACCGAGAACTGCACCCTGTGCGGCGCCTGCGTGGAGGTCTGCGAGTTCAAGGCCATCGAGCGGACGGAGGAGGCAGCAGCGCCCGTGGCGGACCTCTCGGCATACAAGGGCGTCTGGGTCTTCGCCGAACAGCACAAGGGCGGCATATCGAGCGTGACCCTTGAGCTTTTGGGCGAAGGCCGGAAGCTCGCGGACAAGAAAAAAACAAAGCTCTCGGCCGTTTTCATCGGCCACGGGATCAATGGCAAGGCAAAGGAGCTTATCGCCCATGGCGCCGACATCGTGTACGTTGCCGACGATCCCGCGCTCAGGGATTTCAACGACGACGCCTACGCGGCCGTCCTGACCACCCTCGCGAAGCTCCATAAGCCGGAGATCATCCTTGCCGGCGCGACCGCCATCGGCCGCTCGTTCATCCCCAAGGTCGCGGCCAATCTCTGCACCGGCCTCACCGCGGATTGTACGGTGCTCGACATCGACCCTGAAACAGGCCACCTCCACCAGACCCGTCCCGCCTTCGGCGGGAACATCATGGCCACCATTGTCACACCCAACCACCGGCCCCAGATGGCTACCGTCAGGCATAAGGTGATGAAAAAGGCCGACCGCGATGACGCCCGCAAAGGCGACATCATCGACGTGAAGTTCACCGCCTCCGGCGACGTCCGCACGAAGGTGCTCAAGACCGTTGAGGAAGTGAGCGAGACCGTGAACATCAGCGAGGCCGACATCATCGTGGCAGGCGGACGGGGCATGGCAAGCCAAAAGAACTTCCAGATGCTGGAGGAACTGGCGAAGGTGCTCGGTGGCGCCGTGGGCGCGACGAGGGGCGCCGTTGACGAGGGATGGGTCCCCTACTCGCACCAGGTAGGCCAGACGGGCAAGACCGTCTGCCCCAAGCTCTACATCGCTGCCGGCATCTCCGGCGCCATCCAGCACCTGGCGGGCATGCAGTCTTCGGACGTGATCATCGCCATCAACAAGGATCCCGACGCGCCCATCTTCAGCGTGGCGACCTACGGGATCGTGGGCGACGTCAACGAGGTCCTTCCGATCATGATCAAGAAGTTCAAGGAAATGCGGGGATAAAATCAGTAGTCAGCATGCAGTAGACAGCATACACGGATAAGGACCTCATCAATGAAAATCGCCTTCATCTTCCCCGGCCAGGGCTCCCAGTACGTGGGAATGGCCAAAGAGTTCATCGAAAATTTCGAAGAGTCCCGTGAGGTGTTCACTGCCGCGAGCTCCGTGCTCGGGTACGACCTCGCGCAGCTCTGCCTGCACGGCCCTGCGGAAAAACTGAACCTCACGGAAAACACGCAGCCCGCCATCCTGGCGGCAAGCATCGCCGCGCTGCGTCCCCTTGAGCGAAGAGGCCTGACAGCAGGCGCCGCAGCGGGCCACAGTCTCGGTGAGTACACGGCGATCACCGCGGCGGGCGGGTTCGAGCTCAAAGACGCGATCGCTCTCGTGCGGAAGCGCGGCAGGTATATGCAGGAAGCCGTGCCCGAAGGCGCGGGGCTTATGGCCGCCATCCTCGGCATGGAGCGGCAGGATGTAGAAAAAACTTGCCATGAAGCCGCCAAAAATGGTATAGTTGCCCCTGCCAATTACAACTCCCCCGGCCAGATCGTGATCGCCGGTGAGAAAAAAGCAGTAGAAAAGGCCATGGAGCTCGCCAGGGCCGCAGGCGCAAAGAAAGTCGTGCCGCTCGCCGTGAGCGTTCCATCACACTGTGCTATGATGGGACAGGCGGGCGAGAGATTGGCAAAAGAACTGGAAAAGATAACCATCAGGGACCTTCGGATCCCCATCGTGAACAACGCTGAGGCGAAGTTCCTGCGGTCCCCGGGGGAACTCAGGTCGTCTCTCGTCAAACAGATCAGTTCCCCCCTCTTCTGGGAAGACTCGATCAACGCTATGGCGGCCGAGGGGTTCGACACCTTCATAGAGATCGGGCCCGGCAAGGTGCTTTCGGGCCTCGTCAAGCGGATCGCAAAGAACGCAAAAGTGCTGAGCGTGGAAGACGTCAAGAGCATGAACGACACGCTCAGCAGCATAGGCTGCTGAAGAGGAGTTCTTAGATGAGTTTATCCGGTAAAATCGCATTGGTCACCGGCGCTGCGCAGGGCATCGGCAGGGACATCGCCCTCGGGCTCGCCGTTGACGGCGCGGACCTCGCCATCTGCGACGTGAACCTCGAAGCCGCCCAGAAAACCGCCGCCGATATCCAGGCCAAGGGGAAAAAGGCCATGGCGCTCAAGGCCAACGTCGCTTCGTCCGCCGACGTAACGGCCATGATCGACCAGGTAGCGGAAAAATTCGGCAAGATCGACATTCTGGTGAACAACGCCGGCATTACGCGCGACGGGCTCATCATCCGGATGAAGGAAGAGGACTGGGACCTGGTGCTCAGCATCAACCTTAAGGGCGCCTTCAACTGCACCAAGGCCGCGCTCAAATACATGACCAAACAGCGGACCGGCACCATCATCAACATCGCCTCCATCGTGGGCGCCATGGGCAACGCGGGCCAGGCGAACTACGTGGCGTCCAAGGCCGGGCTCATCGGTCTCACCAAGACGATCGCGCGGGAATACGCGAACCGCAACATCACGGCGAATGCCGTGGCGCCGGGCTTCATCGATACCGCCATGACCCAGGCACTGTCGGAGAACGTGCGTGCGGAATTGACCAAACAGATCCCCCTAGGAAGGCTCGGCACTTCCGAAGACGTGGCGAACGCCGTCCGGTTCCTGGCCTCGCCGTCGGCCGCGTACATCACGGGCCAGGTGATCCATGTGAACGGCGGCATGTACATGTAAGATCCACGGATATCGAACACCGTATAACTCAGCTTCAGGAAGAACATAAAAACAGGAGGGAAACAATGGCAGATGTGGAAGGAAAGGTAAAAAAAATCATTTCTGAGCAGCTCGGCGTACCCGAGGGCGATGTGAAGCCCGAGGCATCGTTCGTCAACGATCTCGGCGCGGATTCACTGGACACCGTGGAGCTCGTCATGGCGCTGGAAGAGGAATTCGGCGTAGAAATCCCCGATGAGGACGCTGAGAAGATCGCCACGGTTCAGAACGCCATTGATTACATCAAGGCGAAGTCCAAGTAACGCAACACGGTCAAGCAGCATCGTTTAGTTCGTCCGGTTTCGTTCCAGTGAAATTCCGAAAGCCAGAAGACCCTGCTGAGCTCCAGCGTGAGCGGGTCTTTTGGCTTTTTCGGATTTTATATGCAGGAGGTATCTTCGTTTGAAGAGAAGAGTCGTTGTCACCGGCGTCGGCATGGTCACACCCGTCGGGCTCGATACGGAAAAAACCTGGGAAGGGCTGATCAATGGGAAATCAGGCATCGGCCCCATTACGCAGTTCGACGACAAGGAGATGCCCACCCAGATCGCGGGCGAGGTGAAGGGCTTTGATCCTGCGGCGTACATCGAGCCCAAAGAGATCAAGAAGATGGACCGCTTCATCCACCTGGCGATTGCGGCCGGCCAGATGGCCATGGACGATTCCGGCCTCAAGATCACACCGGAGAACGCCGAGCGGGTGGGCGTCGTGGTCAGCGCCGGCATGGGCGGCCTGCCGGCCATCGAACGATACCACAAAGCGTACCTCGAAAAGGGGTACCGTAAAATATCGCCGTTCTTCATCCCCATGCTCATCATCAACGAGGCAGCGGGGAATATTTCGATGCGCTTTGGCGCCAAGGGCCCCAACATCTGCGTGGTTACGGCCTGCGCCACGGGCACCCATTCCATCGGCGACGCTTTCAAGTGGATCCAGCGCGGCGATGCCGACGCCATGATCGCCGGCGGCACCGAATCGTGCATTTGCGTGACCGGCGTAGGCGGATTCAACGCCATGAAAGCCCTCTCCACCAGGAACAGCGAGCCCGAGCGCGCGAGCCGTCCCTTCGACGCGGAGCGCGACGGGTTCGTCATGGGCGAAGGGTCCGGAATCGTTATTCTTGAGGAGTTGGAGTTTGCCAGGAAGCGCGGCGCCCGGATCTACGCCGAGGTGATCGGCTACGGCGCTTCAGGCGACGCCTATCATATCACGTCGCCAGCGCCGAGCGGCGAAGGCGCCGCCCGGTGCATGGCCATGGCCGTCAAGGACGCGGGGATCGCGCCGACGGAGCTGGGCTACATCAACGCCCACGGCACTTCGACCAAGTATGGAGACGAACTCGAGTCCATTGCGATCAAGACCGTGTTCGGCGACCACGCCTACAAGGTCCCGGTCAGCTCGACAAAGTCCATGACCGGACATCTCCTCGGCGCAGCAGGCGGCGTGGAGGCGGTCGTCTCGATCCTGGCCCTGGACCGCGGCATCCTGCCGCCGACCATCAACCTGGAGAACCCCGATCCGGAATGTGACCTGGATTATATTCCGAACAAGGCCAGAAAAGCCCAGGTCGAGGTGGCCATGTCGAACTCCTTCGGGTTCGGCGGCACGAACGCCTGTCTGATTTTCAAGAAATACCGGAAGTAATATGCGTTCCCTCTCGGAAATCCAGGAGCGCATCGGCTGTACGTACAGGGACCCGGAGCTCCTGGAACGCGCCCTGACCCACAAATCATACGCGAACGAAAACAGGCTCCCCTACCATAACGAGCGGATGGAGTTCCTGGGCGATGCCGTCCTCAATCTGGCCGTAAGCGAACATCTTATGAAGACCTGCCCGGACTCGACAGAGGGAGATCTGTCGAGGCTCCGGGCCGCCATGGTGAGCGAACCGGCCCTCGCGGCGATCGCACGGGAGATCGGCCTCGGCGAATATATCCTGCTCGGAAAGGGCGAGGAACAGACCGGCGGCAGGGACAAGGGCTCCCTCCTCGCGGACTGCCTCGAAGCGGTCATTGCCTCCGTATATCTTGACGCCGGGCAGCAGCAGGCAAACGCGTTTATTCTTCGGTTTTTCGAGGACCTGATAAAAAAGACCTGCGCCGCCGGCGGGATATTCGATTACAAGACGGAGCTCCAGGAACTCTGCCAGGAGCGGCTCAAGACCCTGCCGGAGTACCGCGTGTCGTCCGAAACGGGGCCCGACCATCAGAAGCAGTTCGAAGTGGAGCTCTCGATCAAGGGAACGTTTTACGGCCGCGGCATCGGCAGGAGCAAGAAGGAAGCGGAGCAGCGCGCGGCAAAAGAAGCTATGGAGAAGCTCAGTATGCAGTAGACAGTAGGCAGCATACAGGGGAATGAACATGGTTGTATATTTTTTCTCTTTCCCTGCCTACTACCTACTATTTACTGTCTACTGAATTTATGATAGTCCCCTTCTTCATCCCCCATGCAGGCTGCCCGCACCAGTGTGTATTCTGCAACCAGAAGAATATCACCGGCCAAAGCAGACCCCCTGACCTATCGTCCATCCCGCATACTATCACCAAGTATCTCAAGACGGGCGCAAAAAACGAACCGGCCCACATCGCCTTCTACGGCGGAAGCTTCACTGCCCTGCCGCAAGAGACCCAGAAGGCCTATCTCGAAGCAGCCCGGCCGTTCATCCGGTCGGGACAGGTGAACGATGTCCGCCTTTCCACAAGGCCGGACTGCATAACGGAAGAGATCCTTTCCCTTCTCGGAGAATACCATGTGCATACGGTGGAACTGGGCGTTCAGTCCATGGACGACCGCGTGCTCACCCTGTCAGGCCGGGGACATCGGGCTGCAGATACCGTTCATGCCGTGATGCTGCTCAAGGAAAATGCATTCTCCATCGGCCTCCAGCTCATGCCCGGTCTGCCGGGAGATTCTGCCGGAATTTTTCAGGAGACCGTGAACAAGGTCATTGAACTCAAGCCGGACTTCGTGCGGCTCTATCCCACCCTGGTAATCCAGGGAACGCCCCTGGAACAGATGTACAGCACCGGCAGATATACCCCCCTCTCCCTCGATGAGGCAGTCGCTCTCTGCCGTACTGCCCTCGTGAGGTTCGATGAGGCGGGGATTCCGGTGATGAGAATAGGGCTCCAGCCCACTGAGGAACTGGAAAGGCCCGGCGCCGTCATTGCGGGCCCCTATCATCCCGCCTTCGGACAGCTCGTCGAGTCTTCAATTTTTCTGGATAAGATGCGGGCGGTCTTGATGAAAGGAAAACCCGGGAATGATATGGCGACCTTGTACGTCAATGCTTCGGACATCTCTTCCGCGACCGGACAGAAACGCTCAAACGTGACTATCTTGAAAAAAGAATTCGGCCTTCGGTCCATCCGCATCCGGTCCCGCCCCGATGTTCCCCGAGGAGCTGTACGGTGAACGGGCCCCTTCGGATGCTCACTCCTTCTTCAGGGCCTGGAAATCTTTTTCCAGGGGAATATACTCCCGCACATAGTGCCGCGCATGATAGATGGTGAATAATTTCTCGATAACCAGCAGCGCCCCGAAGATCCCCAACAGCATAAGGTTATTCACCGGGTCGGCTGTTCCAAAGAGGATATTCTTGATGGAAAGTATCACGATGATGAGGAGGACGGCCTCACCGATGGCGTCGCCGATCCCCAGGAACGGGTGGCCGGCGTAGAAATATCCGCCGCCGGGCAGCAACAGGGAAAGCCACTTTGCTTTTTTTTCGTTCTTGAACTCAAGGCTGCATTTGGCGCAGGTGTAAACGCCGGGAGCCAGGGGTGCGTTGCACCGGGGGCAAAGATGGTGCCTTCCCCGGATGAGCGTCGGCTGATGGACCTTCATCGGCAGGGTCTGGAGAATTGATTTGAGCTTTGCGCTCTGCCTGACGTACAAAAAGGTCTCCGCGGCGGCGCTCTTGTATTTCACCGTAAATTTCCGGCCCAGGAAAACGTGCGCTTTGATATCCTCCACGTCTCCGTAACGGATCTGCGCAATGGAGTCTTTTGGCGCGAAGTTCGTCTTTGAGGGGAAATGGAGTATCCTCCTGTTCGTCACCACCAGGGTGCATCGCTTGAGAAGATAGATGATCCAGCCCGTCGTGATCTGCTCCAGGAACGTCATGGGAGAACAGCCGCGCATGGCAAGCAGGATCTCTTCGCCCGGCTCGAGAAACTGCTTCAGGAGCGGCGCGTATGCCTCGAGTGTCCTGAGTTGTTGTTTCTTCAGACGTTCCTTGAACTTTCCCTTGTGCGACGTAAAGGCGATATCCTGGTTAACGGGCAGACCAAATGTCTCAGGTTGTGAGATGCCGGTGGTCATCGTTCCCCTCCTCTTTCGTAACCCGGACAAGCCGGGACCAAATATGCCACGAAGACGCGAAGGCACGAAGAAATTCATAAAGAGGTTTGAAGTTTGGTAATTCCTTAATTCTTCGTGTTTTCTTTGTGCCTTAGAGCCTTCGTGGCTGAATTTTGTTTCCATTTTGGGTAGAAGTTGATTCTTAACTGACTGAAAATGATACTCCACCAGCCTTGACACGTCAAGCATTATATCATATTCTTACATAAGAAGTCATCACCCGTTGACTGCGGAGGCCTCATGAAGCGTTTGATTATGTCACTGTTTCTCGTGAGCATAGCGGCCGCATCGGCAAGCGCCGGCGGTATCAGAGAGGTGGAGCTGACCGACGGAAGCGTCATCACCGGAGAAGTCCTTTCGCTCAGCAACGGCGTTTATTCGGTCAAATCCGAGACTCTTGGGACGATGAAAATCGGCGAATCGAAGATCCGCGCCATCCGCGAAAAGGGCCACGGAGCGGCCGGGAGCGCGCAAAGCGGACCGGCGGGGAACCCCGGCGGCGCGAACGTCCCGGTGAAATCCCTTCAGGACAAGATGATGAACGACGGGGAGATCATGGACATGATCAAATCCCTGCAAAACGACCGGGACTTCCAGAAAATCCTGGAAGACCCCGAGGTCATGAAAGCCGTGAACTCCGGCGACATCGCCGCGCTCATGGCCAATCCCGGGTTCATGAAGCTGCTGGACAACAAGGCGGTACAGGACATACAGAACAAGGTAAAAAAATAGTTTTTCCCGACAGGACCGGATTTCTGAAACCTGTTGACATCCCTCCGCGTTCTCGGTACTATCATACCTGCTTGAGTCCCGATTAATCGGCACAAAGGATGCCCTATGCCCATCACGTACAAAGACGCCGGTGTTGATATCGACGCCGGCGACCTCTTCGTCGAAAAAATAAAGCCCTATGTCAAATCCACCTTCAGGCCGGAAGTGCTGACGCACATCGGCGGGTTCGGCGGGCTCTTCGCCCTCAAAAAATACAAGAACCCCGTGCTCGTCTCCGGCACCGACGGCGTGGGCACCAAGCTCAAGATCGCCTTTCTCACGAACCGCCACGATACCGTCGGCATCGACCTTGTGGCCATGTGCGTGAACGACATCGTTGTCCAGGGGGCTGAGCCGCTCTTCTTTCTCGATTACTTTGCGACGGGCAGGCTCAAGCCCGAAGCCCACGCGGACATCGTCAAAGGCATCGCCGCGGGATGCAAACAGGCAGGCTGCGCCCTCATCGGCGGAGAGACGGCGGAGATGCCGTCGTTCTACGGCGCGGAAGAATACGACCTTGCGGGATTTGCCGTCGGCGTTGTTGAGAGAAAAAAGATCGTTGACGGCTCGAAGATAAAAGCCGGCGATTGCCTCATCGGCCTCGCCTCTTCCGGCCTTCACAGCAACGGTTACTCCCTCGTCCGAAGGGTACTGCTCGAAACATCAGGCTACTCGGTGAATGATGTCCTTCCTGAACTGGGCAAGCCCCTCGGCGATGTCCTCCTCACCCCTACGAGGATCTATGTGAGGACCGTTCTCAAACTGATGACCGGGTTCGCTATCCGCGGCATGGCCCATATCACCGGAGGCGGCATCACCGAGAACCTCCCCCGGGTGCTCCCGAAAGGCACGCAGGCCATCGTCCGGAAAGGCAGCTGGGATATTCATCCTGTCTTCACGCTGTTACAGCAGAAAGCCGGCGTGGATGATGAGGAGATGTACCGTGACTTCAACATGGGCATCGGCATGATTCTCGTGGTCCCGGCAAAGCAGGCGGACAGCGTGATGAAGAAAGCAGGAAAGCTCGGCGAAAAGGCTTATCTTATCGGGGAGATCGTAAGGGGAAAGCAGAGCGTGAAGTACGCAGAGAAATAATTTCAAAATGCAAAATGCAAAATGAAAAGATGACAACGTACCACCATTTTACATTTTGCATGTTGCACTTTGCATTCTGCATTTGAGGTCTTATGAAAAAAGTCCGCATCGGCGTCCTGGCGTCCGGCAGGGGTTCCAATCTCCAGGCCATCATCGATAACATCGAGAAAGGCCGGCTCTCGGCTGAGCTGGCCGTGGTCATCAGCGACCAGGCCGATGCCTTTGCGCTGGAACGGGCCCGGAAGCACGGCATTCCGGCCGTCCCTGCGGGCGCCAAGGGATTTAAGGACAAGCGGGAGGAATACGATGCCCTGTTGGTCAAGGAACTGCAAAAACGGAGCGTGGACATCGTCTGCCTTGCCGGTTTTATGCGCATCATCACCCCCGTGCTCATCAAGGCCTTCCCGAACCGGATACTGAACATCCACCCTTCCCTGCTCCCCGCCTTCCCCGGGCTCCATGTCCAGAAAAAGGCCCTGGACTGCGGCGTAAAGTTCTCCGGGTGCACCGTGCACTTCGTGGACGAGGGCATGGACACCGGGCCGATCATCATCCAGGCCGTGGCGCCCGTGCTGGACAACGACACCGAAGACAGCCTGTCCGAGAGGATTTTGAAGCAGGAGCACAAAATCTACTCCCGCGCAATCCAGCTCTATGCCGAGGGCAGGCTCAGGATCGAGGGGAGGCGGGTGTTCGTCACCGAGGGGAGAACGACTGCCGACGAGTTCCTGATAAACCCGTAAAATCACATCAACCGCATAGTCGCCAAGGAATGACTTGCAACCCAAAGACTTGAAGCCGCGAAGGCGCGAAGGTCGTGAAGATTTTTTATCTTCAGACCCCGTAAAGATTTTGGTTTCCTTCGCGTTCTTTGCCTGCCTGTGCGTGTACGCACGCAGACAGGCGCCTTTGCGGTAAAAAATCCTTTTTCGTTTTTGGTTTGACCTGAGTAGTTACGATTCATCAATAATATCCCGCTAAACATGATAACAAGGTCTACGGGAGCCATCCGTCCAGCGCCTCTCTCACCTTTTTCAACAGTTCAGAGGGTGAGACAGGCTTCGAAATGAAATTCAGCCCCTCTTCGAGCATCCCGTCTTTGTGGATCACGTTCGCGGTGTACCCGCTCATGAAAATCACTTTCACGTCCGGTTTGATTTTGACTGCCTCGACATACACCTCTCTTCCGTTCTTCTTCGGCATCACCACATCCAGAAGGAGAAGGTGCACCTTTTCCCTGTTCTCCGCGAACTTTTCCACGGCGTCCTTGCCGTCCGCCGCTTCGATCACCGTGTAGCCGAACTCTTCGAGCATGTGTTTTGTAAGATCGCGAACGCCGTTGTCGTCTTCGGCCACCAGGATCGTCTCCGTGCCGCCCAGCGGTGTTTCGATCCGTGCAGGCTTGTACTCTTCCACCTTGGCCGAAACCAGGGGAAGATACAGCTTGAACGCCGTCCCCTTCCCCGGTTCGCTGTAAACATTGATGTAACCGTTGTGCTGCTTCACGATGCCGTAAACGATGGCGAGGCCGAGCCCCGTCCCTTTCCCGACCTCTTTCGTCGTAAAAAACGGCTCAAAAACCTTCTGTGCCGTCTTCTCGTCCATGCCGATTCCCGTGTCGGTGACCGATACGAGGGCATACAAGCCCTCCATCCCGTAGTTATGCGCCCGTATGAATTCCGTATCCAGCCTCACCGCCTCGGTCTCGACCGTAAGAATACCGCCTTTCGGCATCGCGTCGCGCGCGTTCGTCGCGAGGTTCATCAGGATTTGTTCCATATGGATCGTATCGGCGATGACGATGAGATCATCCGGCGCGAGCGAAACCCTCAGTTCGATGTCCTCGCCGATGAGCCGCGCGAGCAGTTTTTCGACCCGTTTCACGATATCGTTCAGATTCACGGGTTTCGGGTTGATGATCTGTTTCCTGCTGAAGGCCAGGAGACCCTGGGTCAACTGCGCGGCCCGCTCCGTCGAGGCGAGAACCTGTTCAACATAATGTTTGAGGGGGTCTTCCTCCCCGATTTTCATGTTGAGCAGGTTTCCATACCCGACGATGGCGGTGAGGATATTATTGAAATCATGCGCCACCCCCCCGGCGAGCTGGCCGACGGCCTCCATCTTCTGGGCGTGGCGGAGTTGCTCCTCGATCTTTTTCTTCTCGGTGATGTCCTGCACGAGTCCGTCATACGCGACGAGGCGGCCCTGTTCGTCATACCGGGGGACTATTGCATCCTTTACCCATCGAATCTGGCCATCTTTGCGGACAATCCTGTGTTCAAGGGGAGGCACGGTCTCACCTGAGAGTACCCTGTTGGCCAGTTCCATTACAGTCCCCCGGTCTTCTTCATGAACCATCCTATACCAGAGGTGAGGGTCAGCCCCGTATTCCTCTGATGTGTAGCCTGTCATCGTAACGCAGCCGGGGCCATGTTTTGTTGATGCCGTCTTGCCGTCTTGTATCTCAACAGTATAGATATAGTTTGTTACTGATTCGACCAATCGTTTGAACCGCTCCTCACTCTTTCTCAGACCCTCCTCCGCCTGCCTGCGTTCAATGATTTCGGCCCGCAATGTTTCATTAGCCTTGGCCAGTTCCGCGGTCCGCTCTGCAACTCGCACTTCTAACTCGTCATGCGCCTTTCTCAGCGCTTCCGCGGCTCGCTTCCGTTCCGCTGCGTCATGACTCGCGTTGTTGATAACAAGTCCCAGGCCCAGAACAAAAAATGAAATTGCAGTATTGAGCGCCATCGGTATTGTTGTCCCGCCATAAAGTAATGGCGCACCATAGATGTAACCTAAACAGAAAGCTAAACCAATAAAGGTTGTCAGTCCGGCCAGGACCCTTGTTAGAGCATCCACAGACCAGCGTCTTTTCAAAGATGAGTCAAGAAAAAGCGCAACGCTTGCAAACAAGAAATTGAGGGCGGTAGGCAAAGCCATCCGGCCCACGGGAATAAGACCGAGTTTCTCCGATGGAATCTGAAAAATCCATCGATCAACATTCAGGTTGATATTTACACTAATCTCTGTGAATCGGACCAGAGATAGAACGAAAATCACGGTAGCGCCGATTCTTGATAATTTAAGACCCCACGTTCTCTCCGTTATGAGTGTACAAAGTGATATGCCGAGCACAATGAAGGAGAGAGCTGTATTTGGCGCCATCGGGATGTAATCTGCCCGTATACCGGAGAGAATTCTCCATCCCATCAGCCAACCCACAATGGTAAACACCCCTAATCCTGCCGCAATGAGGCCGCAAAGTTGCGAAAAGAATTTAGAAGGGATTAAAGAATGATTGGATTGAGTGGTCATTGGTCGGTTCCTCCGGCTGCCTCATCGGCTGTTTTGTTTCTGTTGATTATTGCCTTATTCACCTCCTGAGAAATTAGAAAGAGGGCAAACCCTCGCGCTGTTTTGGCTGAAGCGGCGCTGCCATGACTGTCGCGGCGCGCTTTTTTGCGCCTATGCTCAGCGGCAGACCTGAGTAGTTACTCATTATTATCTATTTCCCCGATTCTCCCATTCGCCGATTCCCCGTTTCGTTTTTTACAAACCTCGGCGTTCTCTGCGGTAAATTGAGACTTTTTACACGTGCATCACTATTAATGAACAGACGCATTACCGCGGCATCAAGGTCAAATCACCGGTCCAGGACCTCGCGGACTTTCCGTAACAGCGCTGTCGGAGAAAGCGGTTTCGAAATGAAGTCCAGGCCCTCTTCGAGGATGCCCTTCCGGCGAATAAAACTCGCCGAATAGCCGCTGGTAAAGAGCACTTTGATGCCCGGCTTGAGCGCCTTCGCTTCCTCATAAACTTCCCTGCCGTTCTTCTTCGGCATGATCACGTCGAGGAGCAGAAGATTGACGGCGTCCTTGTTCGGCAGGAACTTCGCCAGCGCCTCTTCTCCGTCCGAAGCCTCAATGACGGAATAGCCGAATTCACCGAGCACGGTCTGCGTCAGTTTTCTCACTTCTGCATCGTCCTCAGCCATCAGGACCGTCTCCGACCCGCCCCGGTGGGGCGCAAGGTCCTGTGCCTGCGCCTCTTCGACGGCGGATTTGATGAGCGGCAGGTAAAGCTTGAATATCGTCCCTTTTCCCGGTTCGCTGTATACGTTGATATACCCCCCGTGCTGCTTCACGATGCCATACACGATCGAAAGTCCGAGACCGGTCCCCTTCCCCTCCTCCTTGGTGGTAAAAAAGGGCTCGAAAATCCTTTTGATCGTCGCGGCCTCCATGCCGGCGCCAGTATCCGAAACAGAGAGGAGCACGTATTCGCCTTGCTGACCGTACCCGTGCATACTGACGAACTCGCCGCCCAAATGCACGGAAGAGGATTCAACGGTCAGCGCCCCTCCGCCGGGCATGGCATCCCGCGCGTTGGCGGCGAGGTTCATCAACACCTGCTCCACCTGGCCGCTGTCCGCCATGACCGTCAGCTCCTCATCAGCAAGCCTCATCGTGAACTCGATATTCTCTCCGATGAGCTTTGACAGGAGGTTCTTTACTCTCTTTACGATATCGTTGATCCGCACCGGCCGCGCATTGGTTTCCTGTCTGCTGCTGAAAGCGAGGAGGTTATGGGTCAGGTTGGATGCGCGCTCCGCGGCCACCAGGATCTGCTCCGCGTGGTGCCGCAAGGGGTCGCTTTTTTTTAATTTTATTTGCAGGAGATACCCAAACCCTATGATGGCGGTAAGAAAGTTGTTGAAGTCGTGGGCAATGCCTCCCGTCAGCTGGCCGACGGCCTCCATCTTCTGGGCATGGCGGAGCTGATCCTCAAGTTTTCGTTCCGAAGTGACGTCTCGCAGTATTCCCCGGTGGGCTATGACGCCCCCCCCATCGTCACGGACCGCCGTCGCCGTAATAAGGACGATGAGGGATTCGCCGCTTTTTTTCCTCAACGGCATTTCATGATCCTTGACAAACCCTTTTCGTTCCATAAGCTCCGAGAACACTTCCCAATCGCGAAGGTTGACGCAGAGGTCCCTTCCCATATCGGCCTTCAGAAGCTCGTCCTTTGAGGAAAACCCGAACAGGTCGACGCCTGCGGGATTGACGTCGACGACCCTTCCTTCCGGCGTGTTCATAAAGACGACATCCTTTGATTCCTCGAACAGGGTGCGGTATTTTTTTTCGGATTGACGGAGCGCCTCCTCGGTGCGCCTTCGTTCCGTTATGTCCCTGAAGGTCACCACCGCGCCCGTTGTGCTGTCACCCTGCTGAATGGGCGTCATGGTGTATTCGACGGGAAAGGATGTCCCGTCTTTTCTGCGGAAAACTTCGCCGTCCACATGGTGGACCCTTCCGTCCCGGAACAATGCGCAGGCCCGGCAGTCGTCCGCCGCAGAAAGGGCCTCGTCCGGACCGCCGGGATGCCACGTCTCATGGCCGGAGCGGCCGACAAGTTCGCCGGCCTGCCAGCCGAGAAAATACCCGGCTGCGGCATTCACGAAGGTGTGGTTCCCCTCGGTGTCAAGCCCGATGATGCCCTCGCCGGCGGACTGCAGAATGAGCAGGTTCTGATGCCTGAGCCGTTCAAGACGTTCCGCGGCGTCTTTCAATGAACGGTCCTGTTCGTAGAGTTTTACCGAAGTATGGTTGAGCGTGTCGATGAGCTGCTCGATTTCGAGGGAGCTGCGCTCGCGCGGGATCGTTTCTCCCGTGAGCGCATCGAGCCTTTGTGCGAAGGCCGTCGTTCTCCTGATCGCCCGAATGGGACGGCCGAGAAAAAACAGGATCAGGAAGATCCCCGCGGTGACGGCCGGAATGCCCGCAAAAAAGGAGTCTCTCCATATGCGCCTTTTCAACTCCCCGATCTCCTCCATGCTATATTCGATCTTTACCCAGCCGAGAAGAGATCCGGCAATAACAGGATTCCATGCGACGATTCTGTCGCTGCCGATGGTAATGACGGGACGGGTGTCGGCGGGGGGATGGAGCGGGTCGACGTTATAGAGGACCCTCGGCGGGGCGTTGCCCTCGTGTACGGCTTTGCTCAGGACCAGGCCGTCCCGGTTGCACACCTCGATGGACAATACATGGGGAAACTCCGCAAGCTTCACGACAAAGGTTTCGAGAGAGGCGACATCTTCCGTGAGCAGGTAGTTGATGCTGAGCTCGGCGGAATTTTTCGTAATGATGTACACCTGGTTTTTGATCGCCGCGCTGCCGTTTGCGGCCTGCGAGCGGGCGCTGTACCACGCATAGAGGGCCATGGATGCGATCAACAGGAGAGAGACGATAAATCCGACCTGCACCTGGAGATGTCTTGGGAAAATTCCGCGCAGCCGCGCTGTGTCCATTCCGGTCACTCTCCGCTTTGTGGTGCATACTTTCCGAGATTGAGGCTTTCAAGCGACGTATAGTCTTTTTCGTAATCTGTCCTGACCGGGCGTGACAGTTCCACGTTTTTCAACAAGGCCTGTGAAGCCCCACTGTCTGCAAGTTTCAGAATAGCCCCTGCAACGGTCTCCCGGACCGAGGCGGGTACGCGGGGGTGGGCGCAGAGGGCGTGGGACGGCACGGGAGGGGTTTGATAAACAGTGCGCAGCTGATCCTGTAATTCCGGGGACTCCTTGTGGAGGGTCTTGTTCACCCCGCCCCCAGCGGCCGACATGCCCAGAATGACATGGCGGTACACATTGCCGTGGGTCGTGACGTATTTCGGAACGAAGGCTATACTTTCCTTTTCCGAGAGCAGCGCCCGTAAGTACATTGACGCAGCAAAAGCGCGCGCAGAGGGGAAAGCCAGCACAGCGCCGTTTAACTGTTTTACCGTTTTGACGGGGCTGTCCTTTCGTACCACGAGGATGCCGATCAGAGGTTCGGCATCCCGAATGAGGGGGATATATCCTTGCGCCTTTCTTGCCAGCACCGCATGATAGGGGCTGAGATAAACGAAATCGGGCGCGCCGCTGAGGAAATCCTGTTCAAAGTCCGGAATGGATTTGTAGAATTTCAGTTCCAGCTTCAGCCCCGTGTCAGCGGAAAGACGTGCTGTGAGGGGAATCCAGTCACGCTCGATGACCGACGGCGTAAACTGCGGAACGATCGCGAGGGTATAGGTTTTCTGCTCCGCAGCCTCCGGAGCCGTACCGGGATATGCTGTAAGCAAGAATGCCCGGCACAGGAGTGCCGCGAGGGTTCTTACAAGGAAGGTATATGTTGTTTTTTCTCCTCGTTCCATGGCATGCACTCTTCTTCGCAGCAATCCCGGAAAACCGGACCCGTAACGGCAAGGCCTTTTTGGGTATAATTATACCAAATAAATCAATTCTCGGTGAGCGCCTGCGAAGAAAGAAAGGGCGAGCATGAAGCGATTCGGGAAGCGGATCTACTGCGGAGTGTTCCTGCCGGCGACGCTTTCTGAAAGAATGGGCAGGTGCGTTGATAGAGCCGATGATAAATTTGGTGGACGAGAAGGGATTTGAACCCTCGACCCCCGCATTGCGAACGCGGTGCTCTCCCAGCTGAGCTACTCGCCCCTGTCAGTATCACTGGTGGGCTACAATCTAATATATCGCATGGAATAATGCAAGTGAAAAGTTGGAGACGACCTCCGGTAACAGACGGAGCGGCTGACCTGAGTGGTTGCCAGACGGACAGAAAGCGCAGAAAAGCCCTCTCTTGACGGATCGTGAGCTGTAGTCCCGTGTCTATCCTCAGTGCCCTGGAAGCTGTTGACAAATCCCTTCGTCTCGGATATAGTGTGCCAGTTTGTCCATAGAGATATCAGGTGAAAGGAGAACCCTCCCATGCGTGAAAAAGAGCGAGAACTCCGCCGCAAGCGGAAGCGGAGACAAGAACGGCTGCGGGAACGCCATAAGACCGCCAAAGCCGAAGCTGCTGCAAAGAAAGGAAAATGACCCGTGCCGCTGAGGCTGACCATTACCCGGGCGATACCGATACTCCTTCTCGCGGCCCTTGTGCTCGCGGGCTGTCCGCCGAAATTGCCCCCGGAGGCGCCCTGGGAAAAGGACGCCCGCGCACTCCTGGAACAGGCCGACGGCCTCTTCGTGAAACGCCAGTACGATCAGGCTGCGAAAGCAGTGGACGCCTTTTTCGCCCGGTATCCCAAGAGCAAGCACGCGGACCGCGCGCTTTTCCTCATGGGAGAAATACGCCTCACGCTCCGGGACTACCCGCGTGCGCTCAGCTACTATAAGGAAATTATTGAGAAGTTTCCGTCCTCATCGCTCATTATCGAGGCCCGGTACAAGCTGGGGCTGTGTTACTTCGAGCTCAAGGAGTACGACCTGGCCGTCGCCAACCTTGCTGACCGGGGCAGGATCACCGATCCCGCCAAACTGCGGCGCACCGCCGAGATGCTCTCGGCGGCATACGGTGTGAAAAAGAACTACTTCCAGGCGATCAAGGAAAACATCGCCCTCATCAACCTTTCCCAGGATGAACGGCAGAAGTCGGGATATCGTGACCGCATCAAGGAGATCATCGAAAAAAATCTGTCCGAAGATGAATTGAAATCCCTGTCCTCGGGCACGGCCTACCCCGCGGATATCGCGCTGCTCCGCTTTGCCGGCCTGATGATGGAACAGCGCAAGTACCGCGAGGCGGTCAAGATCGGCAGGGATTTCCTCGAACGGTTCCCCTCCCACGCGGAGAAGACCCGGGCGGAGATGCTCGTTGCCCAGGCCACGGCGAACCTCTCCGCGCCCCGCTACCTTATCGGGGTGCTGATACCGCGTTCGGGGCCGCTCGCGGCCTTCGGCGACAAGGTGCTCAGGGGCGCTCAACTTGCGCTCCATGAGCATAACCTCCAGAACCCCGACAATCGGGCCGAGGTCATCGTGAAGGACTGCGAAGGGTCGCCGGAGAAGACCAACGCTGCAATGGCCGAGCTCGCCTCGCAGGGAATCGTGGCCGCCATCGGCCCCTTGCTGACAAAATCGGTCGAGGCCCTGGCGCCGTCTCTCGACAAGCTCAAGGTCCCCGTCATCACCCCCGCCGCATCGGGCCCCGGCATTACGGAATTGAGCCCCTGGATCTTCAGAAACGCCATTACCAACGCGTCCCAGGCCGCGGCGGCGGCCCAGTACGCCCTCAAGCTCAAACTCAGAAAATTCGTCATCCTCTACCCCGATGACGCATACGGCAAGGACCTTTCCCGCCTCTTCACAAAAGAGCTGACAAAAAAGGCGGAGCTCCTCGCCACCGTAAAATATCCTCCGGAGACGAACGACTTCGGCCCCTATATCAGAAGCATCATGGAGATCGACTTCCGGTCGCGGAAAATCCTTCTCCCCGAAGATGAGGCCGAGCGGAAAAAGCTCTTCCAGGAATATGCGCCGAGCTTCGACGCCCTCTATCTGCCGGGATATGCCGACAAGGTCGGCCTGCTCATCCCCCAGCTCGCGTTCTACAATATCGCGGGGAAAACGCTGATGGGATCGAACAGCTGGCATACCGAGGAACTGATAGAGCGCGCCGGACGCCATGCCGAAGGCGCCCTGTTCGTCGACGGTTTCTTCCCGGAGAGCGCCGACCCTGCGATCCAGTCCGTGATCGCGGCCTATCGTTCGGCATACCAGGAAGAGCCCGATATCCTTGCAGCCCAGGCGTATGACGCTGCCATGATGATACTCTCGCTCCTGAAAGAGCGAAAGGAGACCCCTCTCGCGGTGAGAGACGGCCTCCTGGCGCTTCAAAATTTCCCCGGCATATCGGGAAGCACGTCCTTTCTGGGCGGCGGCGAGGCGCAAAAAAAGCTTTTCCTCATCAAGATCGAAGACGGCAGATTTGTGCTCGTAAACGACTGAAACCAGCCGTTCCTGCGCATTTTTTCTTGACACTCCCCGCGTTTTCCCTTAGTATCCAAGTTCACAATTCCCGCTATTTACTGCTGCGCCGGGGAAAAAATCCGTAACACGACTGCCGCGAATAATGCAAATGACACGAGTAACCCTCGGGATTTATTCGTGAAATTCTTCCATTCGTCTTATTCGTGATGCCCTTTCTTTTGATGGAGTTTTCGGCCGATGTTTAAAAAAGTCTTGATAACCAACCGCGGCGAGATCGCCCTCAGGATCATCCGCGCCTGCAATGAACTGGGGCTGCGTACCGTGGCCATCCATTCCGAGGCGGACGCCACGACGCTCTACGTGAAAAAGGCGGACGAGGCCGCCCTCATCGGCCCCGGCCCCCTTGCGGGCTATCTCAACATCTACGGCATCATCGACCTCGCCAAGCAGATGGGCGCCGACGCCATCCACCCCGGCTACGGATTTCTTTCCGAGAATGCCGAATTCGGCCGGGCCTGCGCCGATGCCGGCATCATCTTCATCGGCCCCCATCCGCAGGCCATCAAAGACATGGGTCTCAAGATCGAGGCCCGGCAGAAGATGGCCTCCATCGGCGTACCGGTCATCCCCGGGTCGACGGCCCTCCATTCCGAGGAAGAGGCCGTCGAAGCGGCCGAGAAGATCGGCTATCCCGTGATCCTCAAGGCCTCGGCCGGAGGAGGAGGCCGGGGACTCCGGGTCTGCTGGAACGCGAACAACGTGCGCCGCATGCTTCCCCTGGCCGTGGGCGAGGCGAAAAAGGCCTTCGGCAACGACGCCGTGTTCATCGAAAAGTACATCGAAGAGCCGCACCATATCGAGTTCCAGATCGTCGCGGACAAACACGGCAATGTCATTCACCTCGGCGAACGCGACTGCTCGCTCCAGCGCAGGCACCAGAAGCTCGTGGAGATCGCTCCCTCGCTCATCCTCGATGACAAGCTCAGGCGGGAAATGGGCGAGGCCGCGGTCACGGTGGCCAGGTCCGTGGGCTACGACAACGTGGGCACCGTCGAGTTCCTCGTGGACAAGAACAGGAACTATTACTTCCTCGAGATGAACACCCGCATCCAGGTGGAGCATACGATCACCGAGGAGATCACCGGCATAGACCTGGTCCAGACCATGATCCGCATCGCCGCGGGCGAGAAGCTGCCCCTGAAGCAGGAAGACGTCACCCTCCGGGGCTACGCCATCCAGTGCCGGATCAACGCCGAAGACCCGCTGAACGACTTTCTGCCCGCCATTGGCAAGATCACGGGCTATTACTCTCCGGGAGGATACGGCGTCCGCATCGACGGCAACGTGTACCGCGGGTATACCGTGCCGCCGTACTACGACTCCCTCCTGGCCAAGCTCGTAGTCCGGGGCGAGACCTGGGATGAAACCGTGCGGCGCATGCACCGCTGCCTGAGCGAGTACGTGATCCGGGGGGTCAAGACCACCATCCCCTACTATAAAAAAGTTATGGAGGACCCGAAGTTCATCTCCGGGAACTTCAGCACGCGCTACGTAGAGGAACAGGCGGAAAAACTCTCCTACGAGCACGAGAAGGACCCCGCTGATGCCGCCATCGCCATCGCCGCGGCGATTGTGGCGCATTCGAAGGTCTAAAAGACGCAAAGAGCATAGCGCAGAGAGCATGGCGGAATGGCATGGAGCATGGTGCATAGGGCTTAAATCTTTTACCCCTTGCGCTCTGCTCTCTGCGGTTTTGCCATTACCCTATGCCCTCTGCTCCATGCCCTATGCGGTTTTGGGAGTTGAAATGCCGAACAGTAAGAAGACAGCTGCAAAAAAAGTCCGGATCATGGACACCACCCTCCGGGACGCGCACCAGAGCCTGCTCGCCACCCGGATGAAGACGGAAGACCTTCTTCCCGTGGCCGAGGTGATGGACGGCATCGGGTTCTGGTCCGTCGAGGTCTGGGGAGGCGCGACGTTCGACACCTGTCTTCGCTTTCTCCGGGAAGACCCCTGGGAGCGGCTGCGCGCGCTCAAGAAGGCCTTCAAGAAGACGCCGCTCCAGATGCTGCTCCGCGGGCAGAACGTGGTGGGCTACCGCCATTACGCCGACGACGTCGTGGAGCGGTTCGTCGAAAAGGCCGTCGAGAACGGCATGAACGTGTTCCGCATCTTCGACGCCCTGAACGACTTCCGGAACATCAAGTCCTCGGTCAAGGCCGTGATCAAGTCCGGCGGCAAGGTGGAGGCCGCTTTCTGCTACACCCTGGGGCATATCTATAATAACGATGTGTTCGTTGACATGGCCAAAAAGCTGGAGGACATGGGCACGGACACCCTCTGCATCAAGGACATGGCGGGGCTCCTGGCGCCCATGGACGCTTATGATCTTGTGAGCAAGCTCAAAAAATCCATCGGCCTGCCCATCCATCTTCATACGCACGACACGAGCGCCATGGCCGTGGCGACGACGCTCAAGGCTATTGAGGCGGGAGTGGATATTGTAGACTGTGCAGCCTCGTCCATGGCCGGCGGCACAAGCCAGCCGCCCTTGGAGACCATGGTCCATATCCTGAAAGGGACTCCCCACGACACCGGCCTCGACCTCAAGCTCATCGGCCAGGTGACGGAACACTTCAAGAGCGTGCGCAGGAAATACCATGCCTTCGAGAGCGAATACACCGGCATCGACCCCAATGCCATCATCTATCAGGTCCCGGGCGGCATGATCTCGAACCTCGCCACTCAGCTCAAGGAACAGAACGCGCTGAACCGCATGGAAGAGGTGATGGCCGAGGTGCCGCGGGTGCGTGAGGATTTCGGCTTCCCGCCCCTCGTCACCCCGTCGAGCCAAATCGTCGGCACCCAGGCGACCCTCAACATCGTTACGGGCGAGCGGTACAAGGTCGTCACGAGCGAGGTCAAGAACTACCTCAAGGGGCTCTACGGCAAGCCGCCTGCGCCGGTGAACGCGGACATCAGAAAGAAGATCCTCGGCGATGAAGCCGTGGTGGAAGTGCGGCCCGCCGACCTCCTGGAGCCGGAGCTCGAGAAAGCCAGGAAAGAGGCCGGCGAAAAGGCGAAGACCGATGAAGACGTGATCTCGTACGCATTGTTCCCGAAGATATTCCTTGAGTTCGCCGAGCTCAGGGACAAGGGCTTCCCGCCCGAGGAGCCGAAGAAGCCCGCGGCAGCGGCGGCCCCCGGCGAGGCCGGGCCGACCCTTGCTCCCTCGGAATTCATGATCAACGTGCACGGCGAGTCGTACCACATCAAGGTCGGCGGCAAGGGCCACAAGTCCGAGGGCAAGCGGCCCTACTTCCTCTGGGTGGACAACCAGCTCGTCGAGGTCCTGGTCGAGCCCCTCGTCGAGGTGCTCCCGTCCGAGGAAGGTAAAATATCGCCGAACGTGGGCGGCCGGTCCAAGCGGCCCAAGGCCAAGGAACCCGGCGACGTGACCGCGCCCATGCCGGGGGCGGTGGTCAAGATCAAGGTGAAAGTGGGCGACCAGGTCAAGGCCGGCGACACGGTCCTGATCATCGAGGCCATGAAGATGGAGAACGAGGTCCACACCCCGGTAACGGGCGAGGTGAAGGAGATCCACGTCAAGGAAGGCGACAGCGTGAACCCCGACGAGGCGCTGGTGGTGGTAAGATAAAGCAATCCGCATAGGGCATAGAGCAGAGAGAATTGATGGGCCGGCTTATTATCTTTTGCCCCATGCGCCATGCACTCTGCTCTTTGCTGCATAAACCATGGAAGAACTGAGTACCATACAAAAGATCGTCGTCATCGCCCCGCCTTTTGTTTTGGCCGTTATACTTCATGAAGTAACTCATGGCTGGATAGCGGAAAAACTCGGCGACCCGACAGCTCGCAATGCCGGGAGACTCACGCTCAATCCCATTCGGCACATAGACCTGTACTGGACCATTATAATGCCGCTCCTGCTCTATTTTACGATAGGCTTCGTTGTTGGCGGCGCAAAACCGGTGCCGATCAACCCCTATAACTTTAAAAATCCTAAGCGGGATATGGCACTTTCGTCCCTGGCTGGTCCAGGCGTGAATTTGCTCTTGGGTGTTGCTTTTGCTTTCCTTCTGAGAAGCATCCTGCCCATTTTGAAAGAAATTGTTCCAGACGCAGTCTGGGAACCGGCCGCCCTTCCCGTTGCACTGATGCTCGGTACCGGTGTCGTTATCAATGTTGCACTTGCCGTGTTCAACATGATCCCCATACCGCCTCTTGACGGCAGCAGAATCGTGTATTGGCTCTTGCCGGACAAACAGGCTGCCGCCTACTATCGACTTGAGCCTTACGGCATTCTCATTCTTATGGCGTTATTGGCGCTCAGGATACTTGGAACTATTGTCTGGCCGATTATAGTCTCTATACTTTACTTTCTTCTCGGCGAGGACCTTCTCGTGTTTCTCGCAAATTATCTTCTGAAAAGGTAAGGGCGGGGTTAAAAAGGATTTACCATGCCGAAAAAACGCGTCTTAAGCGGAATGCAGCCGAGCGGCCTCCTGCACCTCGGGAATTTGATGGGCGCCCTGGACAACTGGAAGAAGCTCCAGGACGAGTACGACTGCTATTACTTCATCGCGGACTGGCACGCCCTCACCACGCAGTACGCCGACACGTCCAAAATGCGCGCCTTTATCCGGGAGATGATCATCGACTGGCTCGCGGCCGGCATCGACCCGGAAAAATCCGTCATCTTCCAGCAGTCCCGGCTCCCCGAGCATGCCGTGCTCCATGTTCTCCTTTCGATGATCACACCGCTCCCGTGGCTTGAACGGGTGCCCACGTACAAGGAGAAGATGGAGCAGGTCCAGGACAAGGACCTGCATACCTACGGGTTCCTGGGCTATCCCGTGCTCCAGGCCGCGGACATTCTCATCTATAAGGCGGATTTCGTGCCCGTGGGCATCGATCAGCTCCCGCACCTGGAGCTCACCCGGGAAATCGGCCGCCGGTTCAACTCCTTGTACGGCGGGATTCTGGCCGAGCCCCAGCCGCTCCTGACGCAGTATCCCAAGCTTCTGGGCACCGACGGCCGCAAGATGAGCAAGAGCTACAATAATACGATCAACCTTTCGGACAGCCCCGGGGAGATCACCAAAAAGCTCATGGCGATGATCACCGACCCGGCACGGATGCGGCGGCAGGACCCCGGGAATCCCGATGTCTGTCCCCTCTTCGCCCTCGACAGGATCTTCGCGCCGAAAGAGTGGTGCGATTACGTCGACGTGGAATGCCGCCGCGCAGGCCTCGGATGCGTGGACGACAAAAAGGAGCTCCTGAAGCGCCTCCTGGCTTATCTCAAGCCCATCCAGGACAAGAGGAAGGAGCTCTCCGCCGACCCCGGGAAGATCGCCGGGATCATTGCCGAAGGCTCACGCAAGGCGCGAGCTCTTGCTCAGAAGACGCTGGCCGAAGTGAACGAGGCGATGAAGCTGTAGCAAGGATCTCTGTTCCCTTTCGCGCTTACCTGCCTTCTGCGGTCGCGCTACTTCAAGAAAAAACCTTGACAATACAGGGCGTCTCTCCTATTATTCACCAGGAGAACTGCCGCAAGCTCTCCGGGATAGACCCTCATGATTACAACACTTCAGGACGTCTTAAAAGAGTACCATTCCGATATGGAACGCATGGAGCGCAGGATCCATGAGAGCCTGGGCACCGACGTTCCGCTCATTCAGCAGGTCAGCAAATACATCCTCGGCGCAGGCGGCAAGCGCTTCCGTCCCATGCTCCATCTGCTTTCCGCGCGGCTCTGCGGGTGCCGGGAACACAATGCCGAATATCTCCTGGGGAGCGTCGTGGAATACATCCACACGGCCTCGCTCCTGCACGACGACGTGGTTGACGATGCGAAGCTCCGGCGCGGCCGGTCCTCGGCGAACTCCATCTGGGGGAACCAGGCGAGCATCCTCGTCGGCGACTACCTCTACTCCAAGGCCCTCTACCACGCCGTGCGGCTCCAGAACCAGCGCATCATGGACGTCCTCTCGGAGACCACGACCACCATGTCCGAAGGAGAGGTCCTCCAGCTCATGCAGATCCAGAACGCGGACATCACCGAGGCGGACTACTTCCGGCTCGTGGAGTGCAAGACCGGCGTGCTCATCGCCGCCGCATGCAGGCTCGGCGCCATCATCAGCAAAGCGCCGCTCTCGCAGGAGGACGCGGTAACCGCCTACGGCAAGAAGCTGGGCCTCGCGTTCCAGATCACCGACGACACCCTCGACTACGCCGCCGACCAGAAGCGGCTCGGTAAGGTCCTGGGCAAGGACCTGGAAGAGGGCAAGGTCACCCTCCCCCTCATCTATCTCATACGCAGGGCGGACCCCGGCGAACAGGACCACATCAGGAACATTCTCCAGGCCGATTCCGTCAGCGAGGCGGACCTCACCTATACGCTGGGGCTGATGACCAGGCACGGGGCCGTGGACGATGCGCTCCGCCTGGCGCAGTCCCTCTCCGACGAGGCCAAGGCGTCCCTTTCCGTCTTTCCTGACTCGTTGCCGCGCCAGGCGCTTGCGGCACTCGCGGATTATGTGGTCCAGCGGGAGATGTAATGCACGCCCTCGTGAAGCTTGCGAAAGACGCCGTGGAACTCTACGTGCGGGAAGGCAAGGCCCTCGCCGTGCGGGAAGATGCGCTGGGTCCCGAGTTCCGTGAGCGTGCAGCCGTGTTCGTCTGTCTCAAGATCAGGGGGGTGCTCAGGGGCTGCATCGGGACCTTCCAGCCGTCAGAACCGACCATCGCCCAGGAAACCGTGCGCAACGCCATCAGCGCCGCCACCTGCGACCCCCGCTTCATGTGCATCCGGCCCGAGGAGCTGGACAGCATCGAGTACACCGTGGATGTGCTCACGCCGCCCGAACCGGTCAGGGATGCCGGCGAACTGGACCCGCGGCGCTACGGCGTCCTTGTTCAGTCAGGCGCACGGCGGGGACTGCTCCTGCCGGACCTCGAAGGCGTGGACACGGTGGATGAGCAGATCGGCATCTCCATGCAAAAGGCGGGCATCCCGTCAGGTGCTCCCGTCAGCTTATTTAGGTTCGAGGTGAGGCGCTATACATGAAGAAACGGAAGAAGGATCCCGAGAAGACCGTGGTAAGGAGGGTGAACGTGGACAGAATGGATCGTGGCGGTGGTGGTGATGATGACGCGGCGCAGAAGGCCAAGCTCATATTTCTTTCCCTCGCCGCCCTCGTGGTGGTCCTCCTTCTGACCAGTTTCATCTATGCCGGCAAGGCGCGGTCCGCGCGAAACGCCGCGCTCCAGGAGCTCGAGGCGTGCAAGCAGGACAATGCCAAGCTCACCCAGTGGCTCGAGGAGAGGACCCACGAAGTCGAGAAGCTCAAGAAGCAGGGCCAGAAAAAACCCCAGGCCAAGGCAAAAACGCCGGCGAAGAAGAAGACCTCTTCGAAAAAGACCTCCAGGACCGTCAAAAACAGATAATAAATCGGATGCAGAGCAGAGCACGGGCACGAAGGAGTGATGCCCCGATGGCGTTGCATCGAGGTTGAGACAACGAGAAGAAAGGAGGCTTTCATGGATAGCCGTCAGCGTGTTTCTTCATATGAATACAAAAATGTTTTCCTTGCCATCGTCATCCGGCAGGCCCCGGAGCTGGGGTCTGATGCGTTTTTTTTCTGTTCCGGCATCAACCTTTCACGGTTCGTACCGCTCGCCCGGCAGAGCTTCGGCATCTGCTCCAACCCCGCATTCAAGGGCCTCCAGCTGCTGAGGGCCGATGTTTCGGCCTTCGTCCGGGAAAAGGGCGTAACACCCCGAAGCGGCGGCGAAAAATCCTGCGGCGATACCTCTCCCCGCGAAGACGGCTGGTACCGCGAAAGCATGGTCCTGGAGAACGTCTCCAAGGGTTTTCTTCAGGAGCTGCTGCGGTTCAGCGTCACCAGCCTGCTCCAGAGAGTGCTCCCGGTCTGCAGGCCCGGGCTCAAGCTTCCTGCATTTTTTCCTGATCCCGGGAAGCTCCAAGCGTATCTTGAAACGCTTGGCCGGACGTAAGGAAAATAGGAGCACTGAATGTCGGGAATCGCTCTCATCAAAGACGACCGGTACCTGGAGCACAACGCCGGCGAAGGCCACCCGGAGAGTCCGAACCGGCTGCGGGTGATCTACGACCTCGTCGAGAAAGAATTCTCCCATCTGCCCCTCATACCGCCCCGCCTTGCCACGGAAGATGAGCTTGCCCTGATCCACGACCCCTTTTACATCCGGACAATCGCGAACACCGAGGGCAGGCCCCACGCCCAGCTCGATGCCGATACGGGTCTCTCGGCCCGTTCCTATGAGATTGCCCGCCTCGCTGCCGGAGGGCTTCTTGAGGCAGTGGACACACTGCTTCAAACTCCAAACTCTAAACTCCAAACTCTAAACTCTATTTTTGCTTTCGTCCGCCCCCCCGGCCACCACGCGGAACCTCAGAAAGGAATGGGCTTCTGTCTCTTCAACAACGTGGCCATTGCAGCGGAATACGCGAAGAAGAAGCACGGCCTCAAGAGAGTCCTTATCGTCGACTGGGACCTTCACCACGGCAACGGCACCCAGCGGGCGTTCTATGAAGACCCCGGCGTCCTGTTCTTTTCCTCCCACCAGTACCCCTACTACCCCGGAACGGGCGGTTTCGACGAAGCGGGAAGCGGCAAAGGAGAAGGGTTCACGGTGAACGCACCCTTTCCTGCCGGGTTCGGCGACGCAGAATACCTCGCCGTATACGAGAAAGTGCTGAAACCCGTTGCCCTGGAATTCAAACCTGAACTGGTCCTCGTCTCCGCCGGCTTCGACCCCTTCATCAAGGACCCCCTCGGCGGCATGCACGTGACCGCGGCCGGCTTCGGCGCCCTCGCCGCCCTGGTCCGGCAGATCGCGGAATCCACCTGTTCAGGAAAAGTCCTTCTCACTCTCGAAGGCGGCTACAACCCGGAAGGTCAGCGGGACGGCGTCAGGGCCGTGTTGAATGCCTTCACGAAACCCCACGAGCCAATAGGCGCCTCCGGCGCGCCCGCAGCCGAAGGGGTCATCCGGAACATCATCTCCCATCAGAAAAAATACTGGAAGAGCTTGAGATAGCAAAAAGCAGCGGGGATATTTTTGAAGAAGCAAGTTCAGAAATCCAGCGGGCTGGCCAATTCTTTAATGGTCTTACTCAGCACACAATGAGTATAGATCATCGTCGTGCGCACATCCGCATGACCGAGGAGCGTCTGGATGGTGCGGATGTCATAATTTGCCTGCAAAAGATGAGTGGCAAAACTGTGCCTGAACGTGTGCGACGTGACACGCTTCGTGAGTTTGGCCTTGCGCACCGCCTCGTAGAGCGGCGCCTGCACGTCCTTGTCGCTCAAATGAAACCGGCGCAGTTCCCTCGTTTCCGAGATAAAAGCCAAATTCTGCTGCGGGAAAAACCACTGCCAGATGAAATCTTTCGCGGCGTTCCGGTATTTCTTATCCAGCTGATCGTCGAGCAGCACGCCGGTATACCCGGTCTTCAGGTCCTCGTTATGGGCCTCCTTGACCCGCTCGAGCTGCGCCAGTAATTCCTGCATGATCGACCGAGGGATCGGGACCGTGCGCGCCTTCTTCCCCTTTCCGTCCATGATTGTCAGCACTCCTTCGTCAAAATTGAAGTTCTGGACCCGCAGCTTCAGACACTCGAACAGCCGAAGCCCGCAGCCGTACAGGAGCTTCACGACCAGATCATACGGTTGCGTCAGGTGGCGCAAGACCGCATCAACCTCAATTCGCGTCAGGACCACGGGAATGTAGCTCGAACGTTTCGCGCGCGGGACGTCCTTGTGGTCGCCGAAATCCTTCTTGAGAATATGCCGGTACAGGAACAAGAGCGCATTGAACGCCTGGTTCTGCGTTGACGCGGAAACCTTGCACGTGACCGCGAGATGCGTGAGATACGACTTCACATCCGTTGTTGAAAGCGCATCCGGCGGTTTGTTCTTCAAATTGATCTGAAACTTTCGACACCAGTCGGCGTAGGCCTTGAGCGTCCTGTTTATCTGCCCCCTCATCCTTAGATGCCTGCTTCGCCTGTTGGATTCCGGTTGAGACAGGAACCGGGACCGGCAATGAAAGCGCCGCCCTCACCCTTTCAGCGTGAACCACAGCCTGCTTTTTTCGCGTCTGAAGTGAAAAGAATAGGGACAGGGCATGCGCGGCATGGTACAGGCTTTTCCCGGACTTGCCTTTCGAGCGCATTTTTTCGATAAACAATCGCACCTGCTCGGACTTTGCATCCGGCGGAGGATACTTGACTCGGAAATCGAGGCAGTAGCAAAGCCATTTCCGGTAATCATCGCGCAAGGAGGATAGAACCGCTTTCTGTTCCAAAACCGCATTAAACTGCTTCAGAATGTCATCAGGAATAGGTTCCATCGGTAGCCCTCCTTGAAAAGCTATTCCATATCTGCATATTAATTTAATTTCGCGACTATTCCGTTTAATGAATATTAGTCTTTTGGTCAAAATATAATGAATTCAGTTGGATACGTCAAGTTTTTTCTTAAATTTATTGACCACGCCTTCAATCTATGCTACTGTATTTCGAACCGATAATATCTTGTTGGAAGGAGGATAATTAATGAAAAAAGCCTTGCTGACGCTTCTTGTCTTGGCAGCCGCGATTCCTTCATTTGCGAAGGAAGTGATCATCTTCACGGGGGTTCCAGAGATAAAAATTAGTGAAGCTGGCACAAATCGCGTACCGGAGAACCTGCTCGCCAAAGACAAGGCAATCAAATTCAAATGCACGATCACAAAAATTGATGACAAATATTACTGGACATCCAGGGAGAATGTTGAATTAGTCCCTATCACCAGCGGTGCATTCATTACTTATTGGGCGGTCACCGGTTCCGGATATGTTCGAGTCGTTAGACCCGAAATGAAAGAAGAAGTAAGAAAAATAGGTGCAATGGCCGACGATCCCGAAGGAAGGTACGATTACGTTGAGCATCTGTTGTTGGGCCTAAAATCTGTCACCTATTATGGCAAAGCAAAATGATTGCCTCCCAACAATTCAGCCAGCCGACCGATTCGCAGCATGTGAGCTAATCGTTGAGCATCGCAGATTATGATTATAATAGGCCCTATAGAAAGCTTCTTCAAGAACCCAAAATCAGAACCATCTCCTGAAGGTGACGGTATACTTTTTCACCTTCGTCGCGATCTGGAGAAACTTTACGGCGACGAATCAGACAACAACGGTGACCCTTCTATGCATACGATGTTGGCCATGATTGGGATGCTCGCCGGGATCGACTATTTGTCAAAGGTTTATTCTTCTGCTGGAAGCTCCAGAAAAAGATTTGTTGAAACGGTAGAGAACCTATGCAATATGAGTAATGACAATTCTGAGGTAATTTACCAGTTTAGATGCGCCCTCGTTCATTCTGTTGGACTGTCCACGGTTAGCGATAGTTACAAAAAAGGAACTAAATTCGACTTTGAGGTCACCGATGATAAGTCGGCTCCCCTTATACAAAAGCTGGCTGATGCCAGCAATGAAGTGACATACCGAATTAACTACTGGGAGTTAAAGAAGGCTTTTCTAACGGTTATTAACGAGATAGAGAATATCGCCAGGGCGCCTGGCCATCCGAAAAATGGTCACGTGGTAAACAAGATAGGCTACATGCACTCAGAAAAACTTCTCAAAAGATAGAAATCGATCAACCTGCGGGTCGAGAACGACGCGCAGAAAACGCGCGTCTCACCCGCGCGTTCTTACAATCGGTTGTTCGGGCAGCGCAGAACGAAATCCGACACTTCACAAACCTGTTGCTCAATTGGCCGCGCCCCTCAGGCGTTCTCCCCTCCCTCATCCCTTCATTGACTTCGCCGTATTTTCAATGTATTATGATACCCATTATGCCTCTGTTCACCTACAAGGCGGTACGAGAGGACGGCAAATCGGTTGCCGATGAGGTCATGGCCGCGGACGCCGCGGAGCTTCGCCTGACCCTCGAAGCCAAGGGCTACCTTGTCCTGAATCTCCAGAAGAAAACAGCGGGCATCGGGGGCGGAAAGGGAAGCCCAAAGGACTTTCTGATCTTCAACCAGGAGTTCACCACCCTGATCAAGGCCGGCCTCCCCATCCTCCAGTCCCTGGAGATCCTTCATAAACGGACCGAGAAGCAGGGTTTCCGTGCGGCCCTCGCCGGCATCATCCAGGAGATCAAGGGCGGCGCGACCCTTTCCGACGCCATGAGCATGTACCCCTCGTTTTATCCGCCGCTTTACACGGCAACGGTGCGGGCCGGCGAGAAGAGCGGCGCCCTCGTGGACGTGCTCAAGCGGTTCATCGAATACCAGAAGAGGATGCTCGCCGTACGGCGCAAGCTCATCACGGCCCTCGCCTATCCTTCATTCCTCGTCATGGCCCTCATAGCCGTGCTGGTCCTCTTTTTCTTGTACATCATCCCCAACTTCACCCAGATGTACGGTGATCAGGCCGGGTCTCTTCCGTTCCTGACCACCCTCCTCATTACCTTTACCGATACGATTACTTCATACGCGCCGCTCATCTTCAGCTCCCTTCTTGCGGCGGGGATCGGGACATACCTGTGGCAAAAGACGGACACCGGGAGAGAGGTCCTTGACCGGGTGAAACTGAAGATACCCCTGGTAAGAACGTTCCTCATCCAGTACCTCCTCTCGCAGCTCACCCGCACCCTCGCCACCGTCCTCCGGGGCGGCATCCCGCTGGTGCAGGCGCTGGACACCACCGCCGGAGTGATCGCCAACCGGGTGATCGCCCGGAAGCTCGTCGATGCGCGGAAGCACGTGACCGAAGGCGTCAGCCTCGCCGAGTCCTTCGAGCGCACCGGCATCGCACCGGACATGACGGTGAGAATGATCGAGGTGGGAGAGTCGTCGGGCGACCTGCCGCAGATGCTGGAGGACATATCGGACTTTTATGAACAGGAAGTGGAGAACCGGCTTACCCTGCTCACCACCCTGATAGAACCGGTGCTCATGCTCTTCATGGGGCTCATGATCGCATTCATTGTCGTGGCATTATATCTTCCTATATTCGAGATGGGGGCGAAACTCAAATGACCTCGTTCAGAAGAAAACGGCTGGGCGATATCCTTGTCGGCAGGGGGCTCGTGACCCAGGCGCAGATCAACGACGTCCTGGCCAGGACGGACGGCAGGCAAAAGCGCATCGGCGAGCTGCTCATGTCGGAAGGCATGATCACCGAGGACGTCCTCGCCAAGACCCTGGCCGAGCAGCGGGACCTCCGGTACATCGACCTCACGGACTTCCACATCAATCCGAAGTTCTTCGAAAAGGTCACCGTGGACATCATGCAGCGCTACCAGTTCGTGCCGGTTGAAGACGCGGGCGAGGCCCTCGTGGTCGCCATGACGGACCCGAACAACATCCCGGCCATCGATGAGCTCGAGATGATCCTCGGGCGGGCGCTCGAAATCCGCGTGAGCACGCTTTCGGGGATCCAGGAGGCGCTCAAACGGAGCGGCACGTCGGAACGCGTGCTCCAGTCGGTCTCCGAGGACTTCAAGTTTCACATCATTAAGGAGCAGGAGGACGGCGAGGAAATACTCTCCCTCGAGACCATCGAGAAGGATGAGAGCCCCATCATCAAGCTCATGCATACCACCATCTTCGACGCCCTCCAGCGCCGGGCGAGCGACATCCATATCGAGGCCACGGACAAGAACGTCTGGTTCAAGTACCGCATCGACGGCGTGCTCTATCCCGCCACGGAGCCCATCGACATCAAGTTTCACAGCGCCATCGTGTCGCGCATCAAGGTAATGAGCGACCTCGACATCGCCGAGCGCCGCGTGCCCCAGGACGGCAGGTTCAAGATCCGCACCGGCGGCAAGACCATCGACTTCCGCGTTTCCATCATGCCCAGCTCTTTCGGCGAGGACATCGTCATCCGCATCCTCGACAAGGAGTCCATCACCGCCGGGGTGAACACCCTCAGGCTCGACAGCCTCGGGTTCGACGAGATGGACCTCAAGCGGTTCCGCAAAAGCATCCGCGAGCCCTACGGCATGGTCCTCGTCACCGGCCCCACGGGAAGCGGCAAGACCACCACGCTCTACGCCGCCATCACCGAGATCAACACCGGCGAGGACAAAATGATCACCATCGAGGACCCCGTGGAATACCAGCTCCGCGGCGTGGTCCAGATCCCCGTGAACGAGAAAAAGGGCCTCACCTTCGCCCGGGGCCTGCGGTCCATCCTGAGGCACGACCCGGACAAGATCATGGTGGGCGAGATCCGCGACGGCGAGACGGCGCAGATCGCGGTCCAGTCCGCCCTCACCGGCCACCTGGTCTTCACCACGGTGCACGCCAACAACGCCTTCGACGTGCTCGGCCGCTTCCTGAACATGGGCATCGAGCCCTACAACTTTGTCTCCTCCCTCAACTGCATCCTGGCGCAGCGGCTCGTGCGGATGCTCTGCCCCCGGTGCAAGAAGCAGGTGAAGCTCACGCAGCAGGACCTCGAGGACTCGGCCGTAGAGTACGAGAAGTACAAGGACCATCCTTTTTACGAGGCCGCGGGGTGCAAGGAATGCAACTACACCGGATACCGCGGCAGGAAGGCCATTACGGAATTTCTGGACCTCTCGGACCGCGTCAGAGAGATGATCATCGAGAAGCGGCCGTCCTCGGAGTTACGAAAGGCCGCCCTCGCCGAGGGCATGACCACCCTGCGCCAATCAGCCCTCGCCAAGGTCATGGCCGGGAACACGACCCTGAAGGAGATCAACAGGGTGACGTTCATCGAATAACTTCTTAATCTCCAGCCATACTGTATGTCTTACCTCATGAGTTTTACTGATCTTTACAGATTGCTGACAGTTTGAAATTGTTTGAAATGTATTATTGACGCTGTTCGCATCCCCGTTTATGACACATAATCGGAAGTTGTAGAACTGACACTATCCATCCGAAGGTATCCATGGCAAAACGAGCTCTCTGCATTCTCACGGCAGTAGTATCCTTGGTAATTGGACTTCAATCATACGTACTTGCCCAATCTCCATCCGTCTTCGGCCCTGCAAAGTACACAAGAACCACAGGCGCGCCGAATACGTACAGCGACACGTTTCAGATCTGCAACACGGGAGCCATCTACAAGCTTCTCGTAGAGAACGGCGAAGCAGGCAAAAACAGAATAAGTTCAGCCGTCATAAGCCTCAACGGTCAAGAGATCATAAGGCAGAATGAGTTTTCTCAGAAAGTTGATAAGATTGAAAAGACTGTAAGCCTTCAACAAGAAAATACTCTCGATATAAAAATTGCAAGCGGGCCGGGCGGGTTCATTAAAGTAAGTGTTTACTGCGTGGCAAACTGCCTTGAGATAAAGATAACCTCTCCCGCACCGTCAAGCACCATAAATAAAGCAAGAACATTAATCAAAGGCGACCTTTACAATGCCTTCGGCGAAACCGGAGTCGTCCTTCAATCCTCCGGTGCCGGCGGCAGTGTTTCAGAATCAGCTCAAATGCAAAGCGACAATTTTGCCGGCATTATTCCTCTCCAACAAGGTCAGAACACCATAACCGCTACCGCCACAGATGCCTGCGGATATAAAACCACGGACGCCGTAACGATAAATACACAGACCCTCGACGAAAAGATACGACTGACAGCCAATCCAGAAAGCGGCATCCCCACGCTGAGGCCGGACGGAACGACGAGCTTTAGCACAACCATAGAGGCAGAGGCATACCTGCCCAGTCCCGTCACCGGCTACTCCTGGGACACGAAAGGAGACGGCATAGCCGATCAGACAGGGGCCACCCTCTCCACCATCCAGGCGAAATACACCACACCGGGCTTGTATTTCCCCACGGTTACCGTCACCGACGCGTTGGGCATTACCTACACCGAAACGGCTATCATCAACGTCCTTGACAGGGCTGCAATGGATGCTCTCTTAAAGGCCAAGTGGGAAGGGATGAAGACGAAGCTGGCAAACCAGGATGTGGAAGGAGCGGTCAGTTATTTCGTATCCACCTCGCAAGAGAGATATCGGGATATCTTTACAGCTCTAAGCACAGGGCTGCCCGCGCTGGTCCAGAATATGCACGATATACAGCTTATTTACCTAAAGAACAACGCTGCCAAATATCGCATCAGGAAAAATGAGCTGTATGGTGGACAAACACTGACCATAACCTATTACATCTACTTCGAAGTTGATAACAGTGGAATTTGGCGCATCGGCCTGTTCTAATGTTTTGAACGGATGTATAGGGGAAATAGTTCCTACGTGAATGATAATGAAGCTTGCAAGGCGCTGTATCTTGTCTATAGGAGGCCTGTGATGAAAAGAAAATACTTACTGCTGACATTGATTGCCATTCTTCTCGGTATAATCTGCATGCAGAAGGCAGAAGCTGCTATCTACATATCTGAAATTATAGAGGGCTCAGAGAAGCTCCAAGCAGCTACATTGCTCAGCGTCTTCAAAGACGACGGCGCGGCAATCAAGGAAATTACCGTACCCGGGATCATGGTGAGAGTATCGCCGGATCAGCAATCCGTTGTCTATGTCGGGATGCCGAGCGATCAAGCCAAAACTGTGCTCTGGGACGTGTTTATCAGCGACATGCAACAAACCAAAACTAGAGCGTTTCCTTTTATTAAACCGCCACAAAAACGGGGTCGTTCAATTGCGGGAATGGAATGGTCGCCACAGGGAGACAAACTTCTGCTGCTTCTGGCCGTCGCATTGCGTGACGATAAGGATTATACCTATCCGGTAGATGTCATCGTTTACGACTTGACCGCCAGTACATTCAGAAAAATCACGAGCCTACGAGCAGATTCGCTAAACGAAGCCCCGCTAATTCATGCCGGGTGGTTTCCCGACAACCGGCGCGTGTGGACACGCGAAATATCGTCGAGAAAAGGCGGAGCTGTCAAGGTAATCGATACGGAGACATCATCAACGCAGACCATCTATGAAGGCATGGCGGACGTGCAACCTTCAAGAAACGGTCATGTGCTATATCTAATAGTCCCCGACCAGAAATCATCGAACAAGGATACGCAATCATCTCAAAGTGCTTCTAAAAATGCTAACCTTAAACGGTACGATGTGCAAGCCCAGAAAATGCAAGATTTAGGCACCATCCCGTACTCCCCGCGTGCGCTCATTGGGAAGTCATTTCTCCTTGGTGCGGATTCAGATCACCTCTTTCTGGTAAAGGAGCACGTAAAAAGTCTTGCTGAATACCAAATATCAAGTCAAACAGCGACCGAAAAACAATCACCGGATTTACTGTTTGTCCCAAAGGCAGCATCACCACGGGACAACCATGTGGCGTGTGGTTATGGTCACGATATGCATAAGCAGGCTGGGTACGGTGTGATGAACTACAAAACTATGCAATACAGGAAGATGAAAGGTATCGCGAAGAACGCGCAGAGTGGTGAAGCGGCATGGGGAGGCTTGTTGCTCAATCGAATTGAGTGGTTTTGAACGCTTCTTGATGAACACGGGCTTCGGGAGGCGACTTAAATTTTGTTACTTATTAGGACGGTCTTGTGGAGGGCAACGGGGCGAAAAATGATAAAGATACTATTAATTGCTATTATTTTTTACATTGCGAAAAGCGAAGTGTAGCGTGAAAAAGATCATACTGGTCATACTTATGCTCGTGAGTTTTACAATTCTTCTCTCCGGCTGTTTCTATCCCGCCTGCTGTGTACGTCCGATTCAATATGACGGTGCATACAAGGGCAAGGTGATAGACGCAGATACCGGAGACCCGATCGAGGGAGTGGTCATTCTTGGGACATGGGATACCGTATTTTCTGGTGTAGCAGGCGGCGTATCCGAATATTATGATGCAAAGGAAACGGTAACCGACAGGAATGGAGAATTTACTCTTCCCGGCGTGGGATTAAGGTTAAATATAATTAATAAGCTGGACTCTGTATATGTCTTGATGTTCAAGACAGGTTATGAGTACGTTGACGGGCCTTGGGAATCACTTAAAGCCAGTTTCTATTACAAAGACAAGATAAAATGGGAAGGGAATAAGTCGACTATCCCGTTGCGCAGGCTGACGAGTGAGGAGCGGCGGAAACATAGCAGTCTTCCCTCACGTCCGTCCGCGCCTACGAAAAAAATGAAATTAATGACGAAAGAAATTGATAGGGCAAGACGAGAGCAGGGCTTAGAACCACTTAGTGAAGGAGGTGAAGATTAATGAAAAGGATTATCTTATTTATCGTGGTGGCTTTGAATATGTTGCTGACTTCTGCTTTTACGGAACAAGTTTACGCGTGGGATAATAAAGTTACTCACAAAGATATTTCGAAGTATGCCTCCGAAAGTTCTACATTGAGCGAAGATAAAGGAAATTATCTTAAAAAGCTTGGTTTTGATGCTGGTCTGACCACAAAGTTAAAATGGGTGAATCCAGAGGAGCAGACTACTGAAACTAAACCCATTAAAGAATGGATAGCGGAAGGCAGTCGACTGGAGGACGCAGGAGATGCAGCGAATATGTTAGCTGACTATGGTCGATCTGACAATCATTTTCACAATCCCTTGAAACCGTGGTCTTCGGCGGGGCTCAGCGATATTCTCGATGGGAAATCCTCGCTGCTGTGGGCACAGGATGGCGTCTATCAGCAAGGCAAGATTGAAGGTGACTGGTCGTGGTTGAAAGTAAGAAATCTTTACTACTTAGCGCTGACATCGGGAACGGATTCTGAGCGACAGACCAACTTTGCTAAGACATTCCGGGGACTGGGCCAGCAGATGCACCTTGTGCAGGATAAAGCTGTTCCATACCATGTGCGTAACGATGCCCATCCACTGGATTCAGCATTGGGCCGCAATCCTCAGTTTGGTAGTTTGTATTTTGAGACCTGGGCAAAAATGCGATTACCGAATATAACGGCATTAAAAGCTTTTGCACCCGCGCCATCATATCCCCAGGTATCTCTCAGTACATCGGTGGGAGGCCTTGTGCCTATTACACAGTTTTTCGATACGGATCAGTACGATGGAATTAACCCGTCTACGGGCCTTGCCATAGGGTTAGCTGAATATACAAATTCAAACTTTTTAAGTGATGAGACCATTTTTACAGAAGGTTCATCAATTGACGACAAACACTACTTCCCGTATCCTCGCAAAACAAGTACGAACCTGCAGAGCTATATTGACCAAAACCTGCTTCCGGAGACGATTTTTGCAGAAGACGGTCAAACAGATGTCGCGTTCTGGATCAAAAAGGACAAAGACGGCGAAGTTATCGATCATTTTGTAAAGCCGACGTACTTTTTTAATGATGTTGACTATAGTGCGGGTGGATACAATTTTTACAGGAAAACCTTGTATCTGGATGAAAAATGTCATGAAGATTACGCCAAGCTGCTCATCCCCCGCGCCGTGGGCTTCTCCGCCGGGCTGCTGAATTACTTCTTCCGGGGGCAGATTGACATGGTTGCTGATCCGAGCAATCCTGGCGAATACCTCATCAAAAACCTTTCCAACGAGAATATGTCCGGCACTTTCAGCCTTTACTATGATGATAAAAACGATAATCGCATCCTTATCACAAGCTGGGAAAATCTCTCCATAAATGCCAATAGCCAGAGCGCGCCAGTAACCTTCACGGAACCCGCTTCTCCAGAACCTAAAGAGAAAGGCAAATACCTTCTCGTCTTCCAGGGAGCCATGGGAAATGAGACGGGAGCAGTGGACGGGAAGGCGGTGGCGTTAAAAAAAGAAATAGACGCTAGGATGGTAATCGTCAGCAGGTATGATTCAACAAACTACGTTCGAGTTGCAACGAAAAACAATACACTGCACTTTCAGTTGCCGCAAAGAGATTTTGGCCAGCCCCAAGCTGTAAGATTTGATCTGGACAATCCGGACGAATTTGTTGTGGTGACTTTGCAGGCCGACAATGCGTTTCCGTACGGGGCATCCGGGGTATACAAATTCCATAAATTTATGATTAACGAATCTCTGAAAACCATAGAATATAAAGGCGTCGTCTCAAGCATACCCGCAGTAAGCAACAAACAACAAAATTGCTCTGAAGTATGTTCGTATGAAACAGGATTCGATTCAGAAGCTTGTGGTGGGAGTTATTATTTTACCAAAGTTCACGATTGTACCAATATTATTGATTCTATTTCCCTAGGCGATTTGCTCGTGAAAGGTGGGTTGATAAAGCCCTTTGGATTGACTAAGTATGCACAGACTAAAAATGCAGGAGACGATTATTACGCGTGGAATTCAACCTGTACTGAGCTTGTGCCCATGGGGTGGGGATATAGTCTTACGTATGAATACAATGTAACAACAGGGATTTATTTCGGAAGCGAGGTTAAGAGCATGCCTTTCAACAGTCGGGGCTCATACAGCGTGGATCCGGAATGTTACATCGGGGAACCAACAGACGCTGAACGGCCTCCATACTATTGGCCCATAGCAGTTTTTAATGAATCGGATTATGCATATGGTTATAATAATGAAAGCATTTTAACGCTTCCGATATCATTCGCGGGCCAAAAGATTAAGAAAACGATGCTAAGAAAAAAAGAAAAATACAGTTTTACAACTTCGTCAAAATCATATGCCTCTGAGATTGGTGTTGTGGATTGTACGGGGTTTTTAATTGGTGAAAATAGAATAGGGGTTCGAGTCGATACGTGGGGGGCATCCGTCGTAAAATTTAACAGTTGCTCCAACTGGGAAACCTTATTTTCATTGACCGGAACATCACTGTATCCCGAAAATCGTTATCTATACGACGTTATACTATTTTATTAGCAGGTTTATATCATAACATCGTGAACTTAGTTTCAAATCGCCTAAACTCTTTCCAAATACCTTTGGAAGGAGCAAGAGGCGATGAACTATCAGAACGAATATGAAAGACGTTACAGAGCAATACAACTTTACAACGAAGGAATCGGATTTAACAAGATACTCCGATTGGTTCAACGGTGCAAAGACCGGCTCTCCAAATGGCTTAAGCGATATAGAAAACATGGAGCTGAGGGTCTCAAGGATCGGAGCCGCGCTCCAAAAAGAATCTGGAGTAAGACCCGTGAACGGGGGAGCGTACGGAGTCACCCATTTGAAGGCGCCCTGTCAAATGAAAAATTTCACTTGCGGATTGAATCCCCCCTCGCCAGAATCAAGGCAAATGCCTGTGGATATTGGCACCATGTTTTCGAGACAATCGAGGTTTTTTCAAAGAGCAAATCAACAATTACACATAGTTACAGCAAAAAAGCCGGTTAGTACTGCAGAAGAAAAGTATTGTATAGGGACTCACCATTTCGGCGACACAAATTCATAGTGCAACTCTTTTAATTTCCTCCGTGTCCGAGCCTGTCCCGCTGCAGATGTTCTCTGTGGTTAAATGACTTTTTCAGGATCATTCACGGCAGAGGACACGGAAAACTGAGACCCCTGAATAGATGAAACAGTGCATTTCAATAATACTCCTGCTTTTCTTCTCCTCTGTCTCTTCTGCGGCGCAGGATGAAGGCGTAAGGACCATGGCCCTCCTTCCCGGGGGAGACCATCCCGGGGCCCCGGCAGCCGTGGTCTCCGGACAGCAAGCGGGCTCCGATCCCGCATGGGCCATTCGAACGGGGACCAAGAAGGGCGTCTTCGGCCAGACGCTCGATGAAGAGGTCTTTGCCGGTCCTGATGCGGCCGTGCTCAGGAGCGGCTTCTTTGAACAGATGGGCTGGCTCCTTGGGGAGTTCAGGGAACCCTCTGTCCTGGTGGAACCCTGGGAGCTCGCGGGACTGAGCAGGACCAAGCCGTTGCTTCTCATCCCGTCAGGCGGTCTCTACGGTCTCGGGGAGTCGGAATTCTTCAAGGCCGGCCTGGCTGAGTACGCCCGCTCCGGAGGGATCGTCATCTGCTTTACCCAGAAGAACGGCTCGGACTTCGCAGCCTTGCCCGCGCCCGAAGGCCGGAAAATCGAGGCATCAGGCTGGGCCGAGGACTCCGGTCCCCTGTTCCGCGCCTCCACGGTGCAGGCGTTTCACCCCATACTCTCAGGCATGAAAACGCCTACGCCTGCCGTTGAGACCGACGGGTACCTCATCTCCTACCCAAAGGCTTCGACGCTGTTATTTTCCCGGCAGGACGGTTTTCCCACGCTTATCCTTTATCCTTACGGCAGCGGCTGGGTGGTGGTCACCGCCCTGTTTTCCGATTTTTCCTTTGGGCAGGGCTGGGTCGATGCTGAAGAAAAAGCTCTCGTACGGGACATTCTGTCCTGGGCCAAAGCCTCGGCAAAGATCTCCCCGGCATCACCGGGTGACCGGCTGAGCTTCACACTCACGATTCATGGGCCGGAACAAGCGGAAGCTTCGGCAATCAAAGTCATGGCGTTCGGACCGGACAGGGACCGCCCGGCCTCGGAACAGGTCATCAAACTCTCTCTGAAGCCGGGGCAGGTACGCTCCCTGCCTTTTTCTTACAACGTTCCTTCGGGCCTCCAGCCCGGCGTGTACCACCTTGAATATCTCTTGCTTGAGGCCTCGGGCAAAGCCCTTTCATCGAGGGCCGAAAGTGCCGGCAGCGGTTTCAGCATTCGTCGCATGATCGCTGTTCCTCCCCTGATCCCGCGGGCAAAGCAGCCCGTGAGCGCCTTTTCAGCGGGACTCACGGTACTCCCCTCTCTTCAGCAGACAGGAAGCAGGACCACGGCGGGCCTTGTTATAACGCCGGGACCGGGGGCGATTGCGGGCCAGAACCTCTTTGTCCGCGTTGCAGGGCAGGAAAAATTCTTCAAGCTCGGCCGGGAGAAGAGCGCCCTGTCCTTCGACATTGCGCCGCGGGACAGGAAAGGCCCCATCCCCTACTTCCTATACCACTCCAGCGGCAGGGTCCTCCATCGGGGCGGCATCCCCATCATGGAGGGGGGATCAAAGGGCGTCTCCCTCGACATGGCCTCCTATCTTCCCGGCCAGACCGCAAAGCTGCTGGTGAGCGGCCTCGGCAGCGGGGAACTTACGCTCATCGGGCTGGGGCAAATGGACAACGGTATCGTCAAGGACAACGGCGCCATGGAATTTCCCGTCCCGCCCGGCCTTCCCATGGGGACCTATTCCCTGCAATGGAAGTTCCACGGCATGGACGACAGCCTGCGGCAGGGAGAACTTCCCATAACCGTCACGGGATATGCAGTGACATTTCAGAGTGTGGACCTGGTGAAGGACTTTACGGGACGGACCTACAAAATCACCGCCTCGTTCCGTGTCCATTCCACGCAGCCCCTTCCGGTGAAGCTCAAACTCTGGCTCCGCGACCCCGGCGGAAGCCTCCTCCCCCTCAGTGAGACGCCCCTGGATATGGTAAAAGGCGTCCGTGAGGCAACGGTCCCGGTCTCCTTCAAGCCGGAGCAGGCAGGCATCGGAGAGTTGATCTACGGCCTGTACCAGACGCTCCCGGAAGGGGCCGGCATCCCCGCTGAGCCGATGGCGCTGGCATCGGGCCGCAGGGCCTTTGACGTGGGCGATGCGGCGGTCCTTGATGTATCGACAGCGAAGCCCCTGTATTACGAACCTGCGGGGCCCGTGGAAATTTCGGCCATCGTCTTCGGCAAAGGCAGGGCCGGCGTAGAAGTGTTCGTGGACGGGAAAAGAATCATGAAGGAGAAAGCCGATCTTTCCGGCATACATACCGTCTCTGCCCAGGCTGTTGGTCTCGCCATGGGGGCGCACACCCTTCGCGCGAAGGCAACGCCGGAACGGTTCGAGAGCGTCCGTGAGCGGGCCTTCGCCTACGGCGCCCAATTGCCCGATCTGGCGGTAACGCTGCCGTCGATCGTGCCCGGCGGCGCCGTAATGCCCGTGGCCGTCGCCGTACAAAACCGGGGCAAAAAACCTTCAAGCTCATGCCGGGTCGCGCTCTACGAAGGAGACCCGTCCCAGGGCGGCAAACTCATCGGCAAGGCGGACGTTCCGTTGCTGGGACCGGGCAAGGAGAACAGGGCGGTCATTGACTGGCCGCTCCACAAAAAGTCCGGCGCGAGGACGCTCTACGCCGTGGCGGACCCGGACAACACCATTACAGAGTCCAACAAGAAAAATAACCTTGCCTCGCTCCGGGTGATTGTCCCTGATCTCATTCTCGTTGTCACGCCGCGAAAAACTGGCTTTGCCTCTGATGAGAACATACCGATCACCGTGCTCGCCGTGAACTTGACAGGCAATGCCTTCAAAAAACTCGCCATGAACCTGACCCTCGCAGGTCCCGCCGGCAGGGTCGAAGCTTCTGAAACAACGATCATCCCCGAGCTTCTTCCGGGAGTCGAGAAAAGGACCGAACACGCCGTGGCCCTCGCCTTTCCGCAGAACGGCGTGTACAGGGCAGAGGCCCGGATCTCCGGTGAGAGCGTCCATGCTGTGGGCGCGTCGCCGATAACCATCCTGCCCACCCTGGCGCTTCGGGGAAACCTTCAGAATACCCCTGCCGCGGCGGTGATCTGCAATCCCTTCACTGTGCGTTACAGCATCAGGAACGCCGGGAACGTCCCCCTGTCGTCGGGATCAGCGACAATCGAAATAGGCAAAGCAGGCGTGGAGCGTCCTCTCATTTCCAAGCAGCAGACCATGGGCGACTGGGGCAAAGCGGTCCCCATCGATGCAACCGCTCTTGAGCCGGGAACATACACGGTCTCCCTGAAGGCCGCGGCCGCGAACCGGCAGTACGGAATAACGCGGGACTTCTCCCTCGCGGAGCAGCCGCTCACGGTCTCTTCTCCGGTTGAAGTGAAGAGGTCCGATGCGTCCCTTCCCCGGGTGCTTGTATGGCTGGGCAGTGAGGGCCCTCCGGTGAACCGGGCTGTTGCGGGAAAGATCGTGGCCCAGGCCTTCGATGAACAGGATGTGTATTACAAAACTGCGTTCACCGCAGAGGACTTTACGACGCAGGCCGCAAGCGAAGAGTTCAATACCCTTGTCCTCTACGAGCCTGCGGAGATGCTCGAAGAGCGGGACTGGCTGCGCGCGAGACTGGATCAAGGATATGGGGTCGTCATCGCGGGAGAAAGCGACCGCGCCCAGGCAGCTGCCGAGGCTGCGGGGTTCACCTTCGTCCAGCCCCTTGCGGCCGGCAGCAGGATGATGCGCGTTGCCGAAGGTTCGGGACTCTCACTCACGGGAACCATCCCCATAATCGGAAAGATCCTCCAGCCCCGGAAGAGCGGCGCCAAAACGGCAGCGTTCATTGACGGGACCAGGCAGCCGGCGGCCATGTTCGATCATTCGGCCAAGGGAAAAATTCTGGTGGTCCCTTTCTCCCTTACCCGCTCGGCCATTGACGCCGGCTCTACTATACCGTACAGCCTGCTGCTCCGGACAGCGGCGATCTCCGCGGCCCCTGAACAGAACGGACCCGGCAACACCTCTACGGCGGAGCTCACTGTCTCGGCGCCTGCCGGGCCGGCAAAGGCAAAGGTCGTGACGACCCTTCCCAAGGGGTCGAAGGTCCTCTGGATGAACAGAGACGGGTCCGTCCGGGAAAATACCATCACCCATGAGCTGAAAGCAACGAGAGAGCCGCAGCGGATCATCTTTCTCTATCAACGCACGCCGCAGGGGAGCGGCAAGCCTGCGACGGAAGTGTTCTACGAATGCAACGGGAAATACCTGAGCCAGGGGAAGGTCGAATGAAAATTCAAAATTCAAAATTAAAAATTCAAAATTTTTTATTCCGCATTCCGCACTCCGCACTCCGCAATTCCCATGGTTTTACCTACATCGCCCTCCTCGCCGCCATCGTGATCATCGGCATCAGCCTCGGCGCCGCCGGCAAATACTGGAGCAACGTCATATCGCGTGAAAAGGAGGCGGAACTGCTCTTCCGGGGAGACCAGTACCGGCGGGCCATCGAGAAATACTACAGCGCCATCCCGGGGAGGCTCGAATATCCCCAGAGCATCGACGACCTGGTCAAGGACGACAGGACCGCGGGCAAACGCCATCTGCGTCAGAAATACAAAGACCCTATTACCGGAGAGGATTTTGTGGAATTTCGTGACAAGACAAAGGCGAACCGGATAACCGGCGTTTACAGTTCGAGCGACAAGGAACCTCTCAAGCAGGGGAACTTTCCCGACCAGTACAAGGATTTTGAAGGAAAAAAGAAATACAGTGAATGGAAATTCATGTTCACCCCGCAGCAGGGACAGACTGTCCTGCCCGGCCAGACGAGATTCCCGGGACAGGCTCAATACCCCATGCCTTGGCAACAGGCTCCCGGAACAGGCCCGCAACCAGTAAAGCACTGACATTGATTCAGGCCAGATTCAAACCCTGCACGTGGCCGAGCACCCGCTCGCGTACCCGTGCCGGGGGGTCAGTCTCGATAAGGTATCTGCCGCTCTCAAGCACGGGGACCATCAGGTCGTTGAACTGCCCTCCGCAGGCGCAGGAATGATCGTAGGCTTCATTGGGAACGATCTTCCGTTCCCCGCACCGAGCGCAGGCGAGCACCCGTTTGCTTCCCGACCACTTGCCGCGCTTTGCAAGCGGTTTTCCTTCCACCTCGACGATGTCCATGCCAAAATCGATAACAGGAGCGTTGCTGATGGAGGTGCCGATGCCGTATCCCTGGACAACGGGGTTCAAGATCGGGATGTCCTCTTCATTGATGCCGCCGCTCACGAAGAACTTCACGTGCTTGAACCCCCGTAGATCGAGCTCCCACCGCGCTTCTTCCAGGATGCGGTAAAAATTCCCCCGCCTCGACCCCGGCGTATCGAACCGCACGGCATAGAGTTTCTCGCCCAGCGCCTGGGCTACGTTGACGACCTCGAACTTTTCATCGAGGAATGTATCGATGAGCGCCACGCGCTTGAACTTCGGCTCAAGCACTTCATCATAGGCCCTGACGGCCTCCACGGTGGAGCCCATGCAGAGGATGAGGGAGTGGGGCATGGTGCCCATGGGGTCTTCGCCGATGAGCTCGCCGGACTTGACCACCGACACGCCGTCGCACCCGCCGATAAAGGCATTGCGCTCGATCATGGGAGCGAGGATGGGATGCATGCGCCGGGCGCCGAAACTCATGACCAGACGCTCGCCGGCGAGCTTCTTGACGCGAGCGGCCTTGGTGGCAACGCCCGAGGCCTGGCAGAGAAGGCCCAGGATCGCCGTCTCATAAACGCAGAAATCCTGGTACCTGCCCTCGATCTCCATCACCGGTTCATAGGGATAGAAGACCGTACCTTCCCCCATGGCCCTGACCTTGATGTTCAGCCCCTTCATGAGATACAGGGCCTCGTCGATCCCGGTAAAGAGGGCCCAAGGCCATCCCGCGGGAAGGCCCTTGGCGATGAACTCGGCTTTCACCACAGGATTGATGCCCTTGGCCTTCAGTATCCTGAGCGTGCGCTCAAAATAGACGTCTGTTATCTTGCCCGCAAGGATGTCCCTGGGGTCTGCGGTAAAGAACATTTTTCCTCCCATAAATACGTGAGGGTGAGGTGGAAGGGGTAAGGGGGAAATCTTACGCCCTGCATCGGCCTTCTGTCTCTATTCTCCCGTTTACTGCCTGCTGTATACTGCCTACTGTATTTTCACTCCCATCACGTTCTTCATAATGCGCAGCGCGGCGTCATGGTCGTCCCTGGCAAGGCCGGCCAGCCCGTCCTCCACGACCGTGACCGCGTAGTCACGGAGCACGGCGTCCGATGCCGTGAACAGGACGCATATGTGGGTGACGCAGCCCGTGAGCCGGAGAGCGTCCACGCCGAACTGCTTCAGCGTTTCATCAAGCTTCGTTTCGTAAAAGCCGGAGTAGGTATCCTTTAGTATTACGGTGTCATTCCGGACAGGTTTAAGCTCCTCAATGACCTCGGCCCCTTTTGTTCCCCTCACCGCGTGTGCAGGCCATCCGAATTTCGAGAACTCCTTGTCATTCGGCGCATGGGCGTCACACAGGTAGATGACCGGCTTTCCTTCGGCGTGGGCCCTGTCGATCTCCCTCCGGATATTCCTGACAACAGTGCGTGTTTCGGGCACTTCGAGCGGCGCTCCGGGAAGCACAAAATCATTCAGCATATCTATTACCAGCAAAGCCTCATTTTTCATGGAAAATCACCCCCTGACTTGATCCGCGACCGGCCCCGCATTCCCTCCCCACTACAAGCCCGGCAGCCCCGGATCGCCGGCGCAGTGGACGCGCCCCCGAAAAAGCCTATTTCGCCAAGAGATCCCAAGCAGCACGACCGAAGGGAAAGTGCTGCCGGGTCAACCCCTCACCGCTCCGCATACTGCCCATCATCGGGCGCGTTATGCGCCGGCGAGGAGGGGCTGTCGGGCGACACAACCCCGTTCTCATACCACTCTCCCCTCGCTATCCTCTCTTTACAATTGTAACAATATGCGCTATCTTTTTCAAGTAGAGGGCTTTGCGGCGCGTTTCGTCGCACGTCATCTTTTTTCTCTCGCCATGACAAAAGATCTCAAAGACAGGATAGAGGTCGCCAGGGGCCTTAAGAAAGCCGACCTCGTACTAAAGGGCGGGCAGCTCGTCAACGTATTTTCCGGTGAAATCCATCATACTGATGTGGCCGTCTACCGAGGCAGGATCGCAGGCCTCGGAAACTATGATGCCGAAAAAGTCATCGACCTGTCCTCGAAATTCATCCTCCCGGGGTTCATCGACAGCCACGTGCACCTTGAGAGCGCCATGCTCACGCCCGCCGAATTCGCAAAGGCCGCCCTCCCTCACGGCACGACAGCGGTCGTCGCGGACCCCCACGAAATAGCCAACGTCCTGGGGACGAAGGGCCTCAGGTATATCCTGAAGGCAAGCGAAGGCCTGCCCCTCGACTTTTACTTTATGCTCCCCTCATGCGTGCCCGCGACGAGCCTCGAAACATCGGGGGCGCGCCTGAAAGCCCCGGACCTGCTTCCCTTTTTAAAGGAAAAGCGCGTGCTCGGCCTGGCCGAGATGATGAACTATCCCGGAGTCCTGGCAGGCGAGCCCGACACGCTGAGCAAGCTGAAACGCTTCGGCCACACGCCGATCGACGGCCATGCGCCGGGACTTGCCGGGAAAGACCTCTCCGCTTACATAGGCGCCGGAATAACCTCCGACCACGAATGCGTGATTGCGGAGGAAGCCGCTGAAAAAGTACGGCTCGGCATGACCATCTTTATCCGCGAAGGCTCGGCGGCCAAAAACCTCGAAGCGCTGCTGCCCGCCCTTACCCCGGCGAACTCCCGCTTCTTCTGCTTTGCCACGGACGACCTCCAGCCAAAGGACCTGAAAGCCGGAAGCATCAACAGGCTGGTGCAAAAAGCCGTGCGCCTCGGCCTGGCCCCTGTTACGGCCGTCCAGATGGCGACCATCAACCCCGCGCAGCACTTCGGACTCAGGGGATCGGGCGCGGTCCTGCCCGGATACGACGCGGACCTGGTGGTCGTGAAGGACCTCAGTGATTTTATTGTCGAGAAGGTGTTCAAACGCGGCGTACTGGTTGCCGACAATGGCGGCGTTCTCTACCCTGACAGGAGGCTTTCCCATGCCGCGGCGAAAAACACCGTCAGGACAGGCCCGTTGGGCCTCGACGATATCCGGATCAAGGCCCGGTCGGCGCAGGCCAGGATCATCGAGCTCGTCCCCGGACAGATCGTGACCCGGCAGGCGATCCTGCCCGTGCCGGCGCGAGATGGATACGTAGTATCCGATCCGGAAAGGGACATCCTGAAACTCTTCGTGATCGAGCGGCACCGGGCCACGGGCAACATCGGCCGCGGCCTGGTCAAAGGGTTCGGGCTCAGGTCCGGCGCTCTTGCGGGCACCGTGGCCCACGATTCGCACAACCTCATCGTGGTCGGAGTGGATGATGAGGACATCCTCACGGCGATCAGGGAAATCAAAAGACTTCACGGCGGGCTGGTGGTCGTGAACAACAAGAAGGTCATGGCCGCCCTTCCCCTGCCCGTGGCAGGGCTGATGTCCGACAGGGATCTTGACTCCGTGGTGAAGGGGATGACGGAAACACTCGATGCGGCGCAACAGCTGGGTGTCCGGATCGAACAGCCCTTCAGCACGCTTTCATTCCTGGCCCTGCCGGTCATTCCCGAGCTGAAGCTTACGGACAAGGGACTGGTGGATGTGAATACATTTGCATTTGTGGATTTATTTGTATAAACTGCTTCTGACGGGACCTGTCAATTAATCGAGGTCACATGATAGAGATTCAGGAAATCTTATTTGACGAACAGGCCATCGAGAACAAGGTCAGGGAACTGGCGGCGGAGATCTCGCGGGATTACGCAGGCAAGGACCTCCTGCTCGTCTGCATTCTGAAGGGCGCCATAACCTTTACCGCCGATCTCATGCGCCGCATCACTTTCCCCGCTGCCCTGGACTTCGTGCACGCGTCGAGCTACGGGGCCTCCACTTCCTCCTCGCGGCGGATACTCATCAAAAAGGACATCGAGGCCGACATCAGGGGAAAGCACGTCCTGCTCGTGGACTGCATCATCGATACGGGGGAGACCATGGACTGCCTGTTGAAAAGATTCGGCGAGCGGGGCCCCGCCGGCCTCAAGACCGTCGTCCTGCTCGACAAGACGTCACGACGCACCGTCGAAGTGCCGCTCGCGTATAAGGGCTTTGAAATTCCCGACAAGTTCGTGGTAGGCTACGGCATGGACTGCGGAGAGAAGTACCGGACCCTGCCGTATATCGCGGCAATTAGACAAGCGTAGAAACCACGGATGAACAAGCGTACATCATTGTTTTCATTTTTTCACCTCTTGTTTTGCCGAGACGCCTTTATGTCGAGGTCTTTCTCCGTGCGTTTACTTTTCCCGCACATGCTGGCCGGTTATCAAGGAGCAAGACCCTGAAGTACTTGCTGAAGTACTTGTAGTAACGTTCGATTTTCATCCCTTTACTATTGCGCGGTAAAATCCCACGATGCGTTGTTGATCGTAAAGGAAGGATCAACAGTACAACTCTCGGAACCGGAGAGTTTCGTCTCATCGGTATAATTCTGCACGGTACAACTTCCAATAGGACCAACAACTAACTTTGCCAACACGTAGATGGGAAGCAGAGTAGTCTCCCTGGGGGTTCCGCAAGATATCGGCACAAGGGTTGTGTTGGATCCACCAAGATTAAAACTATAACTGTTCGGGAATCCCCCATTGGTTGAGGTATAAACTGTTAATTTTGCGGTTGTGTTTGGTGCCGTGCCTTGGACTATCGGGAAGGTGGCATGGACAGGATCACAATTCGGCTTGTAGAAATCTGCGGTTGCGGTTCCGGGAGAAGCATAATAGTGTTTTACATCTCCTAAATCATCATATTGGTTCCAGGTGACATTTGCCGAACCTACAACATGCATGTAGACACTCGTGCCATCATACGTGGTGACATCAAAATTCACATTCCCGATGTACGCGATCTTGTCGGTAATGGTGATGTTCGACACCACCAGCACCTTGCCTTTTTTTCCGGCATCGACACGCGCGCTGACGGCGACGGGGTTGGAAGACGGTTTGACCGCCGGCGCATGGTAGGTTGCCGAGGTTTTGCTGCCGCTGACCGTGCCGACCGTACTGTTCCCTCCGGCAACGGAGTTCACCGACCAATCACTCACCGGCGCGACAGGCAGCAGCGGTGCAAGATCCTGAGTACTGCCGGCGCATTCATAACCGAGCGGCGCAATATCGCCCATATCCATCCCGTCGATGGTCTGGGGCGTAAAGCAATAAGCCACTTTCAGCGCCACGCTCTGTCCGACCTGGACGGTTGCCGTCGGCGGCCGTATCTGAAAACCCTTTACCAGCGACCAGTCGCTGAAATGGGTGATATCTACCGTTACCGTCTTCGCCGCGACGTCGACGATCGGGTCGCCGTTCCACTGCCAGTGGCCATCGGACGTTTGGAATGCGACGCCCAGCGCTTCGGCCGCCGTGTTGATCAGGTCCGCGTCCGTGTACGTAAAAGTCATGTGCACCGGCTGGGAGAACGCCTGCGCTTCCGGCATCAGCCGATAACCCGCGCCGATGCCGCCAAGGGCCGTGCTGGTCAGCGGCTGGATGGTTATCGTGGTGTCCGTCGCCAGCGCACCGGCGGGAATGGTCAGCGTGATACTCCCATCCGGTGCGGCAACGCTGCCGCCTGACGCGCCGATGGTGGCGCTCGAAGGGGCGCCGGTGGCAACGCCGAGCGCCGTGACAGCAGGCGCCGGCGCAGCGGGTGTCGTTCCTCCGCCACCGCCCCCGCCTCCACAGGCGGCGATGCCAAACAGCAGGAGAAGTACGATAAAGATACGGTAGTACCGGGTATTCATGGTAAATGCTCCTTCAGGCCAGAATTGTGTCTTCCTTATTGTCGATTTCATTTCTCCACCTCCATTGTTTTATTCTCTGTTAATGAACGTTGCAACATGGCCGTTGCCCATCGCATGGGCCGGCCTTCTGCTGCCGTAACGACTCGAATTGTCGCTGCTGCTTCTTTTCTTCCATCGTCTCTGCTTGTATCATCACATCTCTCTGACACCGAACCCTGCCGGACACGCGCGCCCCGGCATGCAATGGCGCTCTCGTGAGCGTGGCCGGCTACTGATAGCTGCCGACGGTTGTGACGGCAATGGGATTTGTCCCCGCAGCAACCGTGGCAGTGGGCATGGGCGTGAGGCTTCCGTCCGCGCCGATCGTGTACTGCGAGATACCGTCACTGTCGAAATTCGCCGCAGAGGCGTACTTCCCGCCCGGATCAACTGTGACTGCGTGGGGATATGACCCGGCAACGACGGTCGCGGCGTAAAAAGGGCCGGACTATTACGCGTACGCGCGGCATCCGAATCATCCGGGTCAACGCACGAGCAGCCCCGCAAGCCCTTGCCAGTCGATTTGCCGCAGCAGCTGCGCCATCGCCACGCAGTCTCCCGGGTTGTTACGCAAATGCTTCTTCTCTTCCAGGTATTTGTTGCAATCCGTAATGTTGCGCGCGTACATGATCTGCAATGCATCGCGAGGCAGCCTGCTGTTGAGCAGGGCCGGATTGCTGCGGACCACCGGCCGGCAGCCCGGCGTGCCGATCGTCACGACCTTCCAATCCGACTCGGGGCTTTGCGGCCTGCCTGTCAGTACGCAGGCCGGCGCGGCACGCCCTTGCGCATCAAGCGCGGCGAGCATTGACTGCGCGCCCTGATAATTTTCGATCGGGGAGCGCCACTTGGGGTCGTTCGCGGCCGCGTCGGCTTCCTTGCGCGCGTCGTCTTCCCAGCGGCGCTGTTTGACCTCCAGACGCCGCGCGTTGTCCTCGGCGCTTGCGCCGCCGGCGGCGCGCAACGCCTGCGCTTCCTGACGGCGCTTGTCTTGCGCCGCCGGGCTCATAAAGGCCTCATAGGATTTTTTCTTCTCCTTGATATGCGAGGCGGCGAGATCGGCATCGCGCTTGTACTTGGGCAGCAAATACTTCAGCACGCGTTCGGTGCTGACGGGTATCCATGGCTTATCGGCCGCGCGCGCCACAACGAGCACGTCGTCATACACGGGCAGGCCGCCCAACTCGCCGTTTTTCACCGGCTCGAGAAAGAACTCACCCTCGGCGTCGCCGTACTTGACGCCGATCACCGGCGGAATGTTGACGTAGAGGCGCAGGCCGCAATGCGCGTCTTCCAGCGTTTCAATACGGGTCGTGATTGCGCCGCTCGACTTGGAGCGCAGCCGCGCTTCGTAGTAGCCCGCGGCGCTGAAGACGATGTCGGCCCGCAGGGGCAGGCCCTGGGCCAGAAAGCGCTTCCGCTCCTCGACTGCCTCGATGCCGTCCAGCGAAGCGCTGGTATAAAGCTCAAACCCCATTGGTGGATTGAGCGCCGGCGCCCGGGAAATCACGCCGGCGATCTTGCGCAGGTTTGCTTCAAGTGCCCGGAACTCAGCTTTGGTTACGCGGTTTTCCTCAACGACAAAGGTGTGGGGCAATGACCAGGGCCGCAGCTTGCCGGGCTGCTGGGGCAGGAATCGAGGCCCTGCATCGGCGCCCGGTTCTTGCGGCAGGGGCGGGGGCGGCGGCGGTATCAGTTCCTTCGATGCGCGCGGTGCGGCGGCCGCGTTGTTCGCGGCGGCGAGCTTCGCTTCGAGCGCAGCACGGTCATAGGGAAGATTACTGCTGCGGGCGATGCGGCCCGCCCGCTCGTAGGCCCGTACGGCATCGCCATATTCTCCACCAGCTGCCAGGCCGTCACCGTACCGTATCCATTCGTCCACACCCTGCGGACTTGTGCTGTTCGTAGCGGTGTTGGCTGGGGCCCGGACAGTTGAGCCGGCAGGCATGTCGCCTGCGGGTGAGGCCCCGGGCTTTACCGGTTTCTGATCGGCTGTCTTCGCATCCCGTGCTGCGCGCGCCGCATTCAGCTTCCGGTTAAATGCCGCGGTATCGGTGGCAAGCTTATTCTTGTAGGCAATACGTCCGGCGCGCTCATACAAGCGCACGGCCTCAAACGCATTGCCGGCAGCCACCAGTGCATCGGCCTGGCGCACGGTGTCTTCATATTCCCGCAGCGCCTTGTCGCTTGTCTGGGCATGCGCCTGACCGGTCAGAAGCGCCATCGCCGTGAACAACATGACCAAAATTTGAACCATGGTTCTTGAAATATTCATCGCCGTTCTCCCTCCACTATCAACATACCCGTTATGCCAGGTTCCAAGCGCCCTGTGGCCTTAGCTACCCAATCCTTGCGTTGAAACCAGGGCGGCGCTTGCTTCGATGAGCAACTGCCCGCCCCGACATTTACGACACCTCAGTTCACTCCGCGGCCGACCGAAACTTCAGACTTGGCGCCTTAACGCTTCTTCATCGCCATCTTGCGAATATAGATCACTTCGTTGGCGGTCGCAGGATCGGAACCTAACAGTCCGGTGAATGCCTCGTTCCGGACTCGGCCGTCATCAAAGCGCAGGATCAGCGTGTAATTACGCAACTCGTAGGTGCCGCGGCCGGGATTGTCCACGCCACCCGGCCGGCCGGTGCCGAACGCGCTGAACACGCCATCATCAACAAAGTGACCATCGCGCCGGAAGTGGATTATCGGCCTCTGTCCGGGGGCCATCGATTCGAGCTGCGGATCCTTGGGATCGTACCAAGTGGTCCAACTGCCGTCCAACCGCAGCCCATCGACACGGGGACAGCGGTAGAACACGGCGTTTTCATAGGTCCAGGACATCTGATTGGAAAAAGCGCCCGGCAGCAGGATGGGGCCGCCGGCGTTCATCCGCAGCTCGTTGGGCTTGAGCAAGTCAAGCCTCCAACTGACCGTGGTGCCCGCCTTCCGCGTTGCGCCGCTGGAGCCCGCAAATGTGTACTCGTGCCAGTGCGGGTCCTGGTTCTTGTTTGCAGCGCGCGCCGCAAGGTCAAGCGCAAGCAGGCCGTCGTTGGGCATTTGTGTAAGCAGCACGCCATTGTTCAGAAATACCCGCCAGCGTGGCTGCGGCTTGCCGGTACTCATGGGCTTGTTAAAGCCCATCACCGTCGTGACGAAGCCCATCCACACACCGGCAACACCCGTGCCGCTAAGGGATGCATTCCCGACGTCGTCTGCAGCAGGAGCAGCTGATGCCGCAGCAATGGTCGCTGACAGCGCAATACAAACGATGACATTGAGCAGGCAACGCCCACGACGAGCAAACCACTGCACTGCGGTGGTCATTCCGGTATCATGACTTACACAAGCAGCAGTCATTTGATCGCTGTTCGCATTTCCGACTGTGTTTCCAGACACGGTGTCCATTTATTTTCTCCCTTGCATAATCATCAGTTCTCCACCTCCATTGTCTTAGTCACTCTACATTAAAGTTACAACATGGCTGATGTCCATAGTTGAGGAACCAGCCATCCATTCTATCCGCTTCACGGCCCAATCACTGACCGGCGCGCACAAGCCGCACGTTGTAACCAGCGATACGGACATTGAAGCTTACAATGCCATTGCCAAAATAGACGTTCCAAGCGTTGCTGCCGGCGCTAGCGATGGGCGAAGCCGACCAAAACGCACTTGCTGACGTAGCCGGGAAAGCCGTGGGGTCAATCGCCGGACTGCTGTTATTGTTGTCGACGATGCTGGAAAGCTCTTTGACATTCGGCAAGCGCCAGGCGATGCCGGTGCTGACGGCTTGGGCTGCGGCAAGTTGCAAGGCTGCCTCGTGGGTAAACGTGCCGGCAGTTCCCGTACAGGTGCCGCCGCTGAATATCATCCCCTCGGCACAGCGTCGCCAGATCAGGCTGGTTTGATTGTCTGTCACTTCCTGCCCGTCTGCAGACACGGTGTAGCGGGGTACAATTTCCGACTGACCGGCACGCACTAACCGCACATAGAAAATATTGGCGCGGCTAGTGGTGTTGTTTACGCTGCCAAAGTTAAAAGCGACAATAAAAACGTTCATGGGGGCGCCAATAACAGGTGTAACCGACCAATATGCGCCGCCTTGGGTATTGGGAAGCCAGTTTGCGTCAATGGTTGGGCCGGGGTTAGCGATGCCGTAGTCCACGATGCTTTGCAATTCGTCGGCAGTGGGCAGACGCCAGTCGCTATAGCCGCACAAGTTGGTCGCATTGACTGCGGCCACATAACCGGTCGCATCCGTGGCCGTGCCGTAAAGGCCGGAGGGGTCGTACGTTGCGCTGTAGTTGGTGTAGGTTTTGGTCCAGTCGCGCAGTCCGCCGTCGGTGGTTTTCACTTCCCACATCAGGCCGGTGACGTTGTCCTGGACGCAGCCGCCCGTAACAGCGGTATAACTGAAGCCCAGTTTGCCGTCAGTGTTCAGGTTGGTGGCCGCATCCGCATCGCGCCCGGCCATGCCGTCTTGCGCATCATTCAGCGCAATCGCCCCGGCACTGTTGCAAGCCACGAAGACGTCGCTGCCTGCCTGGTAGCACCGGCCGGCGGTGATGCCGGTGTCGTTGATAGGCGGAGGAACCCGCGTGGTAAATGTCCATGTGTAGGGAGATGCTATTGCATTGCCCGCCGCATCCTTTACTCCGGTGGTAATGGTGGCGGTGTAGGTGGTGGAGTAGGCTAAATTGTTTGTCGGGGTAAAGGTGGCGGTTGTGCCGCTGTATGCAACTGTGCCGGTCACGCCATGGTCCAGGGTAAAGTCGGCTGCGGTGACCGTCGATGCGGTCATCGCCTCGCTGAAAGTGGCGGTAATCGTTGCATTCACTGCGATGCCTGTGGCGTTATCAACAGGGCTCGTGGATGAGACTGTCGGCGATGTGGTGTCCGGCGGTGTTCCGCCGCCGCCGCTGCTCCCGCAGGCGGCGATGCCGAACAGCATGAGAAGCGCGGGAATGATTAAACGGTACCGGGTATTCATTGCAGTTTCTCCTTTGGATTTGGATTGCGCATTGTTCATCATTGTTTTCATTTTTCCACCTCTTGTTTTGTTCCTTCTCTATCTACTTGGCTGCATGGCCGTTATCCATCGGTCATGGACCGGCCTGCTCTTGTTATCGCGACTTGAATCGTCGCCGTTGCTTCTTTTCTTCTATCGACTCCGCTTGTATCATTGCATCTCTCTCCGACACCGGTCTCTTCCGGCTGGTTATCTGATCCACGGGGCAATGCCGTCTACTGCCAGGTACCGGTTGTAATAATAGATTGCGGGTTCGACCCTGCCGCGACCGTGGAGGGTACGTTGGCCGTCAGGCTTCCGTCCGCGCCGATCTTGTACTGTGAGACGCTGCCGAAAAAATTCGCCACGTAGACGTACTTGCCTGATGGGTCCACCGTAACGAACATGGGACCAGCCTCCGACGCAACACTGGGGGCGGCCATCGGCGCGAGGCTGCCGTCCGCGCCGATCGTGTACTGGGCAACGCCGGGGTTGAAGTTGCTGCCCCAGGTCGCCACATATGCGTACTTCCCGCTCGGATCGACAGTGATGGATTCTGGATATGTCCACGCCGGCACGGTGGCAACGGTCATCGGAGTGAGCGCGCCATTACTGCCGATCGTATATTGCGAAACGGTGTGGCCACTCCAGTTCACAACATAGGCGTACTTCCCCGAAGGATCGACGGTAACGGACCGGGAACCCGCTCCCGACGCCACGGTAGGAGCGGCCATCATCGTAAGACTGCCATCCCTGGCCATCGTGTACTGCGATACGTTGTTGCTGCCGCTGTTCGCTACATATGCGTACTTGCCCGAAGGGTCAACGGTGACGGATAAGGGAGTCGACCCCGCTGCCACCGTGGCGGTCGTCATGGGGGTGAGGCTCCCGTTCGCGCCGATCGTGTACTGCGAGACGCTGCCGGCTTGGTTCGCCACATAGGCATACCTGCCCGCCGGATGGATGGTGACAGACTGGGGTGCTGACCCCGTTGCGACGGTCGGAATGGCCATCGCGGTAAGGCTGCCGCCGGCGGCTATCGTGTACTGTGAGACGGTGCCGGAGGTGGAATTCGCGACATAAGCGTACTTGCCCGACGGATCAACGGTAACGGAGATAGGTCCGTTCCCTGCCGCGACCGTGGCGGTCGTCATGGGGGTGAGGCTCCCGTTCGCGCCGATCGTGTACTGTAAAACGTCGGCGCCGGAGAAGTCCGCCGCGTAGGCGTACTTCGGCACGGGGATTGCCGCCGTGGCGCCGTGTACAATTGTGATCCCGGTGGGATCTGAATAACTCTTGACCGTCGCGGGCGCGATCGGGGTCAGACTGCCGTCAGCACTGATCAGATACTGCGATATGTCGATGCTCTCGAAGTTCGTCACGTAAGCGTACTTACTCGTGGGATCGACGGCGACGCGTACGGGTTGTATCCCCGCCCCGACCGTTGGTGTGGCCATCGGCACGAGGCTTCCATCCACCGCGATCGTGTACTGCGAGACGTTGTTACTGAATTCGTTCGCCACGTAGGCGTACTTACCGCTTGGATCGACGGTAATGGATGCGGGACTCGTCTCCGTCGCGACCGTGGGTGCAGCCATCGGCAGAAGGTTTCCATCCGAATCGATCTTGTACTGCGAGACGTTGTTGCTCCCGATGTTAACTACGTAGGCATGCTTGCCGTTCGGATCCACGGTAATGAAATAGGGGCTCGTTCCCGCCCCGACCACGGCAGGGGTCATCGGAATAAGGCCCCCATCAACACCGATTCTGTACTGCGAGACGTTGTTGCTGGTTTGGTTCGCCACGTAGGCGTATTTTCCGCTCGGATCAACGGTAATGGAGAAGGGATTCGACCCCGCCGCGACCGTGGGAATGGCCATCGGCGTGAGGCTCCCTTTCGCACTGATCGTGTACTGCGAGACGTTGTTATCTCGATAGTTCGCCACGTAGGCGTATTTTCCGCTCGATTCAACGGTAATGGAGAAGGGATTCGTCCCCGCAGCGACCGTGGGAATTGCCATCGGCGTGAGGCTCCCATCACCACCGATCGTGTACTGCGAGACGCTGGCGCTCAAGCTGTTCGCCACGTAGACGTATTTTCCCGAAGGGGTTGTGACAAGGATTTGTGGCGCCGTTCCCGCAGCGACTTTGCCGCGGTATGTGAGACGGCCGGTCGCGGCATTTACGGCGTAGGTAGAGACGCTGTTGTCCAGAACGTTTGCGACATAGGCAAAGCGCGCGACATTGCAGTCCACCACCACATTGGTGACGATGGCGGATTGAACAGTGCCGCTGCCGTTACGCACCACCCGGCAGTTCTGCGCCGGCTGGGAAGGCTGGCTGAATACGGTCACCGAATAGGACGACCCGGGATCCAGCGGCGTGGCAAAGGTAAAACTGCCGTTTGCTGCAACAGCAAGGTTGTCTCCCCCGTTGTTCTGCAGCACGAGGCCGCTGCCGGCGAGACCCGTGATCGTGCCGCCTACGGTGTAATTCTGATAAACAGTCAAGGTGACGCCGGGCGAGGTCACCCCGTCCGCTGACGCAAAAATCACGCTGCTCCCTGCCGCGACGCCTGTGGCCGCACCCGTGGCGCTGTCTATGGTCGCAACAGCGGTGTTGACGGAAGACCACGTGGCGATACCGGTGATGTCGGCAGTTGACCCGTCCGAGTAGTCGGCGGTGGCGGCCAGATTGGTGGTTGCCCCCACCGCAACGCTGGGCGCGGACGGGGTAATGGTTATGGATGTTACGGCCGGCGCCGTGACCGTCAGCGTGGCGGCGTTGGACGTCATGCCGTTCAACGAAGCCGTGATGGTACTGCTGCCCATGCCCCTGCCTGTGGCAATACCGCTGGCATTGATAACCGCCACGCCGATGTCGCTGGAATTCCAGATGACCGAGCCGGAGATATTGCCGGAGGTGGCATCCGAATACGTGCCGGTGGCGGTGAATATGGTGGTGGTGCCTTTCGGGATCGACGCCGCTGCCGGAGCAATCGTGATGCCGGACAGGGTGGCGGCAGTGACCGTGATGGCGGCGGCGGGCGAGGTGATGCCGCTCATGGAGGCAGTGACGGTGGTGTTTCCGACTGTTACGCCGTTCACGACACCGGTGTTGCTCCCCACATTTGCTGTGGCAGGGTCGGCTGATACCCAGGTGACCGAGGTGGTGATGTCGGCAGTCGAGTTATTTGAGTAGGTGCCGGTGGCCGTCAGGTTGGCCGTCGTTCCGCGTACAATGGTGTTGACGGCCGGGTTAATGGCGATGGCTGTCAATACCGGAGGCGGTGTTTCATCTTTTCCAGCACAACCGACGAGCCCCGTCAGTATTATGAAGAGGGCTGACACGATGGATAGGTATCGAATGGTCATAGCAGTTTCTTCTTTTTTGGATTGCGCATTGTTCGTCATTGTTTTCATTTTTCCACCTCTTGTTTTGTTCCTCGTAAATCCGTTGCCCATCCCCGGCGCCCTGCGGCGCAGGGCCGGTACCAATAACTATTGATAGCTGCCTATGGTAGTAACAGCGGAGGGACCCGTCCCCGCCGCGGCCGTGGGAGTGGTCATCGACGCAAGGCCCCCGTCCGCGCCGATCGTGTACTGCGAGACGCTGCCGCTGTTCTTGTTCGCCACGTAGGCGTACTTTCCGCTCGGATCGACGGTAATGGACAGGAGGGCCGCCCCCGCCGTAACCGTGGCGGTTGCCATGGGAGCGAGACTGCCATCCGCGCCGATCGTGTACTGCGAAACGTTGCCATCGGCATTCGTCGCGTAAGCGTACTTCCCGCTCGGATCAACGGTAACGGACAGGGCATTCGACCCCGATGCCAGGACCGACGGAGTGCCCATCGGCGTAAGGTTCCCATTGGCGCCGATCGTGAACTGCAGGATGTTGCCGCTGAAACCATTCGCAACGTAGGCATACTTCCCGCTCGGATCGACAATGACGGAATTCGCATTGCCGCCGACTGACGTCGCGACCGTTGCGGCGGCCATCGGCGCGAGGCTGCCGTCCGCGCCTATCGTGTACTGGGAAACACCGGGGTTGAAGTTGGTGCCCCAGGTCGCCACATATGCGTACTTCCCGCTCGGATCAACGGTGACGGAGTAGGGGGCCGTTCCCGACGCTACCGTTGTATTGGTCATCGGAACGAGGCTTCCGTTCAGGCCGATCGTGTACTGCGAGACGCTGGCGCTGCCCATGTTCGCCACGTAGGCGTACTTCCCGCTCGGATCAACGATGACAGAGCTCGGTTCAGCCCCCGCCGGAACCGTGGCGGTTGCCATGGAAGTGAGACTCCCGTCCGCGCCGATCGTGTACTGCGAAACGCTGGCGCTGCCCGTGTTCGCCGCGTAGGCGTACTTCCCCGAGGGATCGACGGCGACGCACCGAGGGCTTGTTCCCGCTGCGATCGTGGGCGTGGTCATAGACGCAAGGCTCCCATCCGCTCCGATCGTGTATTGCGAAATGTCGTTGCTGTTGGCATTTGCCACGTAGGCATACTTCGGCACAACGACTATTGGGATCGCGCCGTGGCTCATCGCCAGAGAAAGCGGCGCAGACTGCGCCATGACCGTGGCCGGTGCGTTGGCCGCCAGGCTTCCGTCCGCACCGATCATGAACTGATGGATTTTCTTGCCGTCGCCCACAACATAAACGTACTTTCCGCTCGGATCGACAGTTACTTGATAAGGAACCAGTCCCGCCGCGACCGTGGGACTGGTCATCGGCGCAAGTCTGCCGTTCGCGCCGATGGCGTACTGCGAGATGGTGTTACCGAGGTTGTTCGCCACATAAGCGTACTTTCCGCTCGGATCAACGGCGACTGACTCCGGTTGAGACCCTGTGAAAACGGTGAAAGTGTCCATCAGGGGGAGACTTCCATCCGCGGCAATCGTGTACTGCGTAATGCTGCCGTTTCCGCTGTTCGCCACGTAGACGTATGTTCCGCCTGGATCGACAGTAATGGAGGCGGGATATGGTCCCGCCGCGACCGTGGGACTGGCCATCGAAATAAGGCTGCCATCCACGCCGATCGTGTACTGCGAGATGGAGGCGCTTCCTGCGTTCGCAACGTAGGCAAATTTCCCTTTTGGATTGAGGGCGACAGAGATCGGTTGAGCCTCGGCAGCAACTGCGGGAATGGTCATCGAAGTGAGCATCCCGTCCGCCCCGATTCTGTACTGCGAGACACTACCCGAAACGTAGTTCGTCACGTAAGCATACTTCCCGGTTGAGTCGATCGTGATGGAGCGTGGATTACTTTCCGTTGCGACCAAAGGTGTGGCCATCGGCGTGAGGTTTCCGTTCGCAGCTATCGTGTACTGCGAAATGTTGTTGCTGTTCTTGTTGGCCACATAAACGAACTTCCCGCTCGGATCGATGGTGACGCACCACGGGGTTGTTCCCGCCGCGACCTTGCCCGTAAACTTGAGCCGCCCGGTAGCGGCATCGACGGCATAGGTCAAGACGCTGTTGTCTCCCGCGTCGGCCACGTAGGCAAAGCGAGGGTAGACGGCGGTGTTCGCAGGTGATGTGCCGCCGCCACCACTACAGGCGGTGATGCCGAGCAGCATGAAAAGCACGAGAGCGATGAAGTAGGACCGGGTATACATGGCAGGTGCTCCGTTGGTTACGGATCGAGTATTATTCATGGCAGTTGCTCCTTTTTTGGATTGAACGTTGTTCGTTATCGTTTTCATTTTTCCACCTCTTGTTTTGTTGTATTCCTGCTGCCGGCCGCATTCCCTGCCGGGAAATCAAGTCCATCGAGCAACTCCCCGGCATTATGGAACACCTTGACCAGATCGCCCCCCGGCCCTTCCACGCTGCCTTCCACCCGGAAAACGTCCTTTGCATCCCTGCGGTATATCCTGACGATATAGCATTCGACGATATTCCTCGGGTTTTTCTCCATGTTGGGGCAAGGATACATCTGTGCAACTTACTGATGACTTACCGAGGGCTCAAGCTATGATTTGAGGGGCTGGAGAATAGGGAGGCTAACCCGGCAATACGTTGGCATGAACAAGAGCGCATGATCCGAAAAACTACAGGATGTAACCATATTTTAGAAATAAAAATAAGCAGTTAGATATCTCAGACCGTGACATTAAAGATGAGCCCTTTTTGTATCAAACGCGTCTTTTTATCCTAAGAAGAGTATATGGACACGGAGGCGGAGGATTAACGTATGATCAAGACGGATAGAAATAAAATTATTCTCTCACAAAGCCTCCACCCGATGGGTGCGTTCCCAATTGGAAATAAATCCCATTTTATCAGTATCTTATACGCGATTATTCTTATCAATCGCCGTTTCCAGGCTCGCCGTTATCGGGTTTTATTCGAGTCAAATGCTCTTTTCAGGATAATTCAATAGCCCGGAACAAGTCGATGGAACTCGATATGACTGGATGGAAATATTTTATGTCTTGAAAAACAATGAGTTACATCTCTGGAAGGAAAACCGGTTCAGGAACGGCTGGTCTTGGCTGATGACCGGAGGCTCCGGTGAAGCTCCTCGGTATCCTCGGAGGGATCGATCCCATGACGGGCGCGAAGGACCTCGCGGCACCGGTTATAGACGGAAATGCCTTCCGCGAACCGCCCCTGGTCGCGGTAGATAGCCATGATTCTGCGGTAGAGTTCCTCGGCAAGATCGTCCACCTCGAGACCCCGTTCATAGCAACGGATGGCCTTTTCCCCGTCCTGCCGTCCTTCCCAATACCGGCCCAGGTCCATAACAGCGCGAAGGCATTTGTTCCTGAGCCGCTCCCGCATCGAGACTGCCCAGGCCTCGCTCACATCCGGCAGAAAGTGCCCGTGGTACAGCGCGAGCGCTTTTTCCAACAACGCGGCAGTGGTCTCCTGACGCGCATCTATCTGCTGCAACGCCTCCGCGGCCTTCCCGAGAAGGCGTTCTAACGCCCAGGCGTCTATCCAGACGAACCGGTTGTCCAGAGTCAGCTTACCTTCTCTTAACACCAGGGCATCGTCGTTGCCGAGCATGCTCCTCAGCCGGTGCAGGGTCGTGTCAAAGGACCGCTGAGCCGCATCGCCTTCCGCGTCAGGCCAGAGCGCCTCGACGAGTGACCAGACCGACACATCGCTGCCGCCCAGGGCAATGAGCGCCTTGAGCATATCGAGCGGCTTCTGGCGCACCCGTCCGGCGAAACGGAGCGTTTTCCCGTCCTTCACGATCAAGAAGCGGGACAGGGTGTAAACGCGGTAGCGCCAGGGCCAGTTCTCGAGATGGACCGGCGGAGCATCGGGGACCAGTCCCCGCTTTCTGATCAGGTCCCGGACGAACTGCTCTTCGATCCCATGCTCGAGCGCCTTTGCATAAAGCGGCATCATTACCGATGAGCGCCAAAAGGCGTGGTTCAGGATGCCGCACTCACGGCTGATCGCAAGGTGCCGGCGCAGCGGTTTCAACGCCCCCTGCTCGTCGCCCCGGTTCAGGCAGCGCACGGCCTGCAGCCATTGGTACTGGTACTCAATGGTGTTGCTCCGCATGGATATCCCGATCGCCCGGGCCCGTTCAAGATGCTTTCCGGCCTCGGAATGTTTTCCCTGCACCATGAGCACTTCCGCGAATCCCATGACAACGAATGCCAGGATGAAGGGGTCACCGGATTTTTCAGCCAGCGAGACGGACGTTTGTATGTGCGCCTGCGCGCGGGAGACGTCCCTCAGGCACAGGGCCTCCCAGGCGAGATGATAATGGTAATGGGATAGGTCGAGGAACCGGTTTGTCTTGAAGATGAACTCCATGCGCCGGAGATAGCCCGACGCGGTCCCGATGTCTCCCGCTGTCATGGCGCCGAAGCTGGCCTGGGCCAATAACATGAAGTCCCAGAGATGGATGCCGTTCTGGTTCGCGACGTCCAGGCCGCGTTCCACGGCCTCAATGCACGCCTTGTTCTCGCCGCGCATCCACGAATACGCCGCCTCGATGGACCTCCACACGATCACCGAAAGAGGGTCGACCCGAAGATCATGCAGTGAGGACCGCAGCGCATTGATCAGGAGCTCGGCCTGGGCCTGATCTCCCGTCCACCAGGTGTAGTAGAGGGCCAGATGGCTGCTGAGCAGCATTTTCAGTCGGACATCGTCCGTCTCCATGACGATGCCCCTCACCCGCGCCTCCCAGAGCGGCAGGTCCGCGTGGTGGGACTGACGGTACATCAGGGCGCAGAACATCGCCGAGGCGACCCGCGCCTCGATCTCCGGAGAGGGAAACCGGGGATCCGCCCGCATGATCGTCTCGAGCTCGGCGATCCAGTGATCGAGCGGCGTAAAGTCGCTCCATTCAAGCACAAAGGTGTCGACAATGCCGCACCACGACAGATATAGGCCGGCCGCATCTTTCCGCCGTTTGAATAAGGGAAAGGCCCGTTCAAGGCATGCCCTGCTCTCGCGCAGGTCATACGGCAGAGTACCCATGGCCTGCCAATACAGGAGCCAGGGATCGCCTTCCCGGTGTTCCCGCGGTATCGCCGTCAACCATGCCTGCAATGTTGTGCTGCGCCCCTGTTGTATCAGTTCGTTCGCGTGCGAGAACAGCATGCGCGAAAGGCTCTCCCAGTCCGCCGCGTCGGCATACAGCGCTGCCGCGCTCTCCACCTGACCGGTTTTCAGCAGCAGGCCCGCGGCCTCCCGCTGAACAGCACGCACCCCCTCCGGCCCGAGGACGTTCCGGGCCCGCGCCTGAAGAAAATCACGAAACAGGGGATGGTATTGATATGCCGGCTCCGGACCGGGGTGCCGCTGGATGAAGTAGTTCTTCCGGGCAAGATCCGACAGGACCCTGCCCGCGTCGGACAACCCGCTCAGTTGCGTTGCCGTTTGCTCGGTTATTTTCCGCAGGAACGAGGTCTTGAAGAGGAACTCCTGCGTCGCCGGATCGGTCTGTTGAAAGATCTCGCTGGCAAAATAATCGAAGATGCCTTCCCGGGACGCGGTTTCGAGCGCTTCCGCCCGAAGACCATCCCGGAACCGCGCGTCCTCGGTCAGAAGAACGATGCCCGCGGCCCAGCCTCCCGACAGCTCCTGTATCCGCAGGCTCACCTCCGGCGCAAAGCCCTTCGTACCCTTGAGCGAGACGAGCGACGACGCCTCTTCCGCGTCGAAGATGAGGTCGCTCCAGCCAAGGACGTGCATCTGACCGTTCGCACGCAGGCGCGCCATGGCCGGCAGGGGGTCCGTCCTGCTGATCAGCACCGTGATGATCCCCTCCGGGAGCAGCGAGAGCCCCGTGCTGATGATCTCGTGAAAATTTGTGTCAGCGGAAACATCCTGGTAATTGTCGATGACCAAAACAAAGGGCGGCTTGAGGCGGGAATAGAGCTCCTCGAAATACCGGAGCGAGAAGGTTGCGACGTCCAGGAGATATTCCGGCTTCAGAAGCGGGAGCGCTCTCCGGAACCGCGGGGAGGCCTTCTTCGCGGCAAGTCCCATATAGTAGAAGAACGTCGCTATATCGCCGTCGCCCTCGTCGGCCTGATACCAGATGCACGGCAGCTTCCGCGCCTCGATCCAGCTGGCGATGAGCGTGGTCTTTCCGGAGCCCCCGGGCCCGGAGACCCAGAGCACCGGCCTCGTTCGGAATGAATCGAGCGCCTTGAACAGGCGATTCCTGGGCAAAATCCCGGTAATGATCGGCCGGGAGATTTTCATGATCGGGCTCGTGCGGTTTTTCATGAGATAGCAAAGCGCTAAATATGATAAAAGTATTGGAGAAAGGATAACATGTGCTGATTATCAAGTAAAGCTTTATTATCCGGCAGGTTGGCTGATCCGGGGGAACAATCGCGGAACCCTCTTCATAATACTCCCGGTACTGGCAGCCGAAGATGCGGAGGAACCGCCGTTCTTCGATGAACATGCCGAAGAGGAAGTACCGGTCGGCAAGGACCGTGATCGAACGGCACCGGGCCACGGGCAATATCGGCCACGGTCTGGTCAAAGGGTTCGGGCTCAGGTCCGGCGCCCTTGTGAGCACCGTTGCCCACGATTCACACAACCTCATCGTGGTCGGAGTGGATGATGAAGACATCCTCACTGCGATCAGGGAAATAAAAAGTCTAACATTATAGACCTGGCCCCAAGATGTTCAGATACCCCTAAACATTATAGACCTGGTCCCATGAAGTTCGTTTTGACCAACCGACCGATTGCCGGCTTTTCGCTGGAAATGACTCGGATAGTCAATGACTTTCCTGAAGCATTATTGTATAATGTATCCATGCGAAAGGCCCCTTTGTCCAAGACCAATCCCTATATCAACAACGCGGAAAAGAGAAAAGAGCTGCTTCTTGCGTTTGTCGATTCGTCATCCGCAATCGAGGGGATTCATGTCTCTTCCCTGAAGAAAAAGAAGCCGCGTTCAAAGCCTACCCGCGCTGCTGTTTGCCATGAAGCCGAAGAGTCCTACGGACCACGGCGCTGAAGATTTTTTCCATTAGTTCATAGTCCCTGACCATGCCCGCTCGTACCGCGCGAAAATATGCCGTCCGCTTGCTTCCATGGATAGCGCCGAAATCGAGCGGTGGCAAACCTGCCTGGAGCGCCATAACAGCGGCAACCAGCCGGGCAAGCCTCCCATTCCCTTCACGAAACGGGTGGATCAGCACCAATTCCACATGTACGACCGCAAGGGCGTGAATGATGTCTTCCGGCGAAGAGAATGTACAGGGCGTTAAATGCCGAAGCGGACCGCGCTCGAATTCACTCATTAACGTTGGGATGTATTGAGCGGCGGCGAAATGGAAGCCACCCTTACCGATATTCACCTGACGGTACTTTCCGGCCATGCGTAAATCCCACCGAGCCACATGCGATGCATTTTCTGTATATCGCTTGCCGTAAGCCGATGGTGTTTGTCGTAGAGATCGACCAGCTCGTCCGACACGCGATAATATTCGTTCGTCTCAGCGATGTCCATTTCGCGCTTGCGCGTGATCCCTCGCAGGTTCCGAAGCACCCGGCCGCGCGAGCCCGGCTCCGGCTGGTCTTCCACCATATCTGTCGCATCATATCGCCCGCGTTTTTGAACCATAAGAGGACCTACTTAAGTTATCTCAATCGTACCGTACGTAGCAACGAGCATCACAGAAGTTGGATGTCTTCGTACATCATTATCCAATTGCAAGATTCAAGACGCGCCTCTATGGGGTTTTCTTTTGTCCAGTCCGATATTTCCCAGGAGTCTCCCGCACGGCGGTATGATGCATAGATCCAGCCGCCTTGCGGAGCGCGAGCGCGCGTTCGCGCAACGCGTCGAGCATGGCAAGTTTTTCCGCCAAGGGACGGGCGGCGAGCTTACGTCGTAGCACTTTTTTGCTTTCAAGCATTCGTTTGAGATCAAAGGTCATTTCGCACCCCTAAAGAAGGTCCGTTCAAACTCTTGCCATCTATTATTGAGGCCGTGCCGGGCAAGGATAGCCTGGAAATGCTCGTCGTCGATCGCGCCGGACTCGACAAACTGAAGCAAGCGCGCCTTGTCCCTGGGTCTGCCGATCTGAAGCGCGATGGCGGCAAGGTGCTCGGCGGTGAACACCCGCGCAGGCATACCCTCCACCTGCACCGTAACGGCATCAGCGAGCGCTTCATCTACCAGCGGGCTCGTGGCCGGGAGAAATTGCACCGGCCATCCGGCGACGACGACGTATTCGCCTTCGAGGACGCCTCCTCGGGCTGTAAGATAGTCGAAGATCGGTTGCAGACTCAGCAGGCTCCTACCGGCCTCCGGTCGGAACACCACGAAGATATCAATATCAAGCGTCGCGACCGGCTCAAGGTAGAACGTGGCGCCCACCGCACCCCCGATAGCATAGCGCTCGATGACGCCGTCTTCTACCAATTGATTGATCATTGCGATTACCTGGGATATACTGCTCATGATGTTGCTCCTATACGGGGCGATTAATTGGCTGCCCCATTTACAACTTTGCAGCGAAGCGTTTGGGTGACGTCCGGAAAACCGAGAAATCTCTACTGCAATAATGTAACTCTTATAATCCTGTATAACTATACCGAATAATTTAACGATCTTCAACATCCCGACTGACGGAGAACGCGGTTCGAAATACGACCATGTGGCTCTCTGCATATCATATACTATGATGAGAACGACCGTCACCTAAGTTTCTTGCGACTTCAAATAAAGTTATGCACCGTAAGAACCAACGCCCCGAAAGTTGCTTACAATTGATTCTACTTTCTTATATTCAATGATAACCGGATTGCTGTCTTCCGACAATGCCAGCCTGTTGAAGGATCAGCTCATTCCTCCCACCAACTCCGCCGCCGCCTGCTGGATCTCGTCCATGCGGTCGTAGGCGGCAACGAGGACATCGGCGTCTTTGAACTGGTCAAGGATGTAGGGGCTGTCAAAGGAGATGACCGCGGATTTCGCCTTCGCCTTTTTGGCGGCGCTGAGGATATACCGTGCCATGTCCCGGAGCTTGTCGCCGATCCCCGAGCGGCCCTTTGATGCGGATATCTTCGAATAGATTGCCAGGACCACGAACGAGGCCGCCTGGATGCTGTCGCGCGCCAGAGATTCCGGCAGCCCGGAATCCGGCGTAAGGACCAGGAGAGAGGAGTTTTTAAACCTCGCCCTCACCTCATTGATAAAGACGTCGCCCGAATCCCTGTTGTTGTCGTCATCGAGGACAAAGCACGCCACGCCCTCATCGCGTTCCGCGGGAAATGACCTCTTGTTCCCCCGGACGATGCGAACGGCCTTTGTGCCGAGCTCCCGGGCGATATCCCGGTGTTTCCCGTAGTCTATGGCAATGCTCGCCTGCCCGTCCTTGTCAAAGAGCCCCACCCTTTTCTTCGCCGCCATGATCCGGTCCACGGACTCTCTGATCCGCTGCTCCGTGAGCCTCCCCTGTTCCACAGCCGCGACCACGGCGTCTCTCGTCACCCGCGCGTCCCGGGGATGGAGCAGGATGTCCATGCCCGCCTCAACGGCCCGCACCGCGATCTCCTCCTGAGAGTATTCTCCCGCAAGGGCGCCCATGTCCAGGGCGTCCGAAACAATGAGCCCGCTGAAATCCATTCCTTCCCGCAGCAGCGCTGTTACGATCTTTTTCGAAAAGGTCGTCGGTTTGGCGGGATCAAGGGCGGGAACAAGAAGATGGGCCACCATGACCATGCCCACGCCGTCCCTTACCGCCTCACGGAACGGAGGAAGCTCCAGCCGGTTCAACCGGGACCTGTCCGCCTTGATCACCGGGAGCAGGTCATGGGAGTCCTGGTCCGTGTCCCCATGGCCGGGGAAGTGCTTGGCGCAGGCCAGCAGGTCCAGCTGTCCGTTGGCGCGTGCTTTCTGGAGCCGCTTGATATAGCGCGAACCGAACCATGCCACGGTCCCGGGCTCGTCGCCAAAGGCCCTGGTGCAGATGATGGGATTGTCGGGGTTGTTGTTCACATCAACCACCGGCGAGAACACGCCGTGGATACCGGCGGCGCGCGTCTCAGTCCGCACCGCGTCGAGCATGCGGTCCAGCAGTTCCGCGGCCCCTTTTGAGCGGCGGTTCACCGCCGAGGCCACGGCGCGCTGGCTCGGAAAGCGCGTCCCGCCTTCAAGCTGCTGTCCGAGGCCCCGCTCCACGTCGGACGTGATCAGGAGGGGGACCTCCGCAGAGGACTGAAGCTCCTGGAGGCGCCGCGGCGTTTGATCGATATCTCCTCCGAACAGGATGAACCCGCCCATGCCTTCTTTGACCAGGTCGTCGATGGTGAGTCGATACGCGGGGTCGGCGAGGTCCTTTCCGTTGATCCTGGGCATCACCATCTGGGCCGCGTCGTCTCTCAGTGTGCGTGCTTTCATGGCCGCATTTTCGCTTTTTCCCGTGGGCATTGCAAGCTTTTTTTGTTCCCTGTCTTGACCTGAAAAGCAGTGCGAGCTATACTCTTACTATAGACCGTCAGTCTCGTTCGGCCAGAGGTTTTTACACACCATGACGACGCTCGCCAAACTGAAACTCTACCTCGACCGGAACAACATCCCCTATGAGGTCATTCTCCACGCAGAGGTCTACACGGCGCAGGAGCTCGCCGAGGCGCTGCACACGCCGGGCAGGGAACTCGTGAAAGTCGTTGTCGTGCAAGCGGACAACAGGTACATCATGGCCGTGCTGCCGGCGGTCCGGAAGATCGACCTCCCGGCGCTCAAGACGCTGCTGAAAGCGGAAAAACTGTCCATCGTCGCCGAGCCTGAGCTCAAGACCCTGTTCCCTGAAACCGAGGTCGGCGCCATGCCCCCCCTGGGCAACCTCTACAACATGGACGTCTATGCGGACGGAAGCCTGGAGGCCGATGAATATATCACCTTCAATGCAGGCACGCACTATGAAGCCATACGCATGCGGTACAACGATTTTGCGCGGCTGGTGACGCCCGTTATCGGCACTTTCACCGTACATATATAGGCGCTTGCCAGAATGAAAGGACGATTTTATCCCTAACCCGGACAAGCCGGAACCAAATATGCCACAAAGACACTAAGGCACGAAGAAATTCACACGAAAATATATGCTTTGAGATTTCGTAATTCTTCGTGTCTTAGAGCCTTCGTGGCTGATTTTTGTTTTCATTTTGGTTAGATCCTTCATTTTGACTTTTGCATTTTGCACTCTGCATTTTGCATTCGCAAGGCTTCGTGCCGACCTGTCTTGCGGCATACTTGGTTCCGCCTTGTCCGGTTTAGGAGACCATGAATAAACTGAAGCCCCTTATTCTCATCGGCGCATCCGCCTGGTTCGTCGTCATGGCGCTCATCGCCGGAGGTCTTCTCGTTCTCATCCACGAAGGACAGACGGGGATCAAGTGGCTGGCGGGCGCGATGGTCGTGCTCTCCCCCCTCCCCCTCGCCGCAGCCCGCTTTCTCCTCGGGGCCCTCGACCACTATGCGAAAAAAATCGAGCTCTATGCCACGCGGGACCCGCTCACCGGCCTGTACAACCAGACCGCCTTCTGGGACCTGCTGGAATATGAAACGGAGCGGTCACGGAGACAGCTCTACACCTTCTCGCTTCTCGTGATCGACATAGACAACTTCAAGGCCATCAACGACACTCACGGCCACGAGGTGGGCGACGCGTTCATCAGGGATTTTTCCACGATTCTGAAGAAAGCGGTCCGGAAGGGAGATATCCCTGCGCGCTACGGCGGCGACAACTTCACGGCCATCCTGCCGGTCTGCGACGAAGAGCAGGCGTACCTGGTGGGGAAGCGGATCATCGAAAGCCTGCGGGATTTTTCCATCTCCCTGCCTGACGGCACCCGGGTGAGAGAGACGGCCTCCGTCGGGATCGCCGTCTTTCCCAACCATGCTGAAAACGCGAAAGACCTCTTTATGCTCGCCGATAACATGCTCGCCCAGGCTAAGTCATCGGGAAAGGACCGCATGAGCTTTCCCAGCGACCAGGACAAGGTCGAGATCCTCAAGAGCCTGAGCGAAAAGAGCCTGATGATCATGGAAGCGCTGGACCAGAAGCGTACAAAGTTCGTGCCCTACTTCCAGCCTATCATGCGCCTGAAAGACATGAGGATCGAGGCCTACGAGGTCCTGACGAGGATCGTCACGCCTGAGGGGGTCGTTACCGCGGCGGAATTCATCGAAGCGGCGAAAAGTATGGGCGCCATCGGCAAGATCGACTATATCCTCATCGATCAGGCCTTTGCGAAGGTAAAGGAAAAAAATTACAACGGCCTGCTCTTCCTGAACCTGTCGCCCAAGGCGCTCGTGATCAACGAATTTATGCCGACGGTGCGCGGCCTCCTGAAGACCTACGGCATCGACCCTTCAAAGATGGTGTTCGAGATCACGGAGCGGGACACCGTAAAGAACGTGAGCCTCATCGAACAGTTCATCCGCGATCTCAAGCTCGAAGGGTTCCGGTTCGCCATCGACGATTTCGGCGCCGGCTACTCGTCGTTCCAGTACATCAAGATGTTCAGCGTGGACTTCCTAAAAGTTGACGGGGAATTCATCCGGCACCTGGGCGAAAAGGGCGCCGTGGAAAAGACCATCGTCAAAAGCATTGCCGATCTGGCGGGAAAGCTCGGCATCGAGACCATCGCCGAGTACGTCGAGTCCGAGGACATCCTGAGGGAAGTGGAATCCGCAGGCATTCAGTACGCCCAGGGCTATTACATCAAACGGCCTTCGCCTGATCTGGTGTGAACACAATTTCTGCGCCGCTGAACATTCGTGCCGTGCGACGGCACTGCGTCCTGAAGCATGTCCGAGAGCCGAGAATTCCCGACGCCGGCCCATAACTGTTGAACATTGCTTGACTTTCCCTGTTACTGTGATATTCTTTAAACGATCACCGGTGCAGGAGCAGGCTTTCCGTGAATAATCCTCCGACAACAGAAGTGACGAGCCTCTGGCCGTTGGCCGTGTATTTTGCCGCCGTGGTCCTCATCGTGACGGTCATGCTCGCCCTGTCCTCTGTCCTCGGCCAGCGCCACCGGGAGCGCGCCACCGCCGAGCCCTATGAATCGGGCATCGTTTCCACCGGCACGGCCCGGGTGCGCTTCGATGTGAAATTTTACCTCATCGCCATGTTTTTCGTGATCTTTGACCTTGAGGCCATATTCGTCTACGCCTGGGCTGTTGCAATACGGGAGACGGGATGGGCGGGGTACGCGGAGATGCTGGTCTTTATCGGCGTCCTGTTTGCCGCGCTGGTCTACCTCTGGCGCATCGGCGCGCTTGACTGGGGAAAAAGACAGTAACAATGCAAAGTGCAGATTGAAAAATGCAAAATGCAAAAAATTAACAGCCGGGCCGTACTTTTCCATTTTCCATTTTGTTTTGCATTTTGCAATTTGCATTTTGACTTCGTCCTTTGAGGTTTTCCATGAAATGGTCTCTCACCAAACCCCATACCACTTCCGTCGAGGAGGCTGTACAAAAAAGCCTCATCCTGACCCGGCTGCAGGACATGCTTGCCTGGAGCAGAAAGAACTCCATCTGGCCCTTCAACTTCGGCCTCTCCTGCTGCTACGTGGAGATGGCCACAAGCCTGACGAGCAAATACGACATTGCCCGGTTCGGCGCGGAGGTGATCCGGGGCACGCCCCGCGAGGCGGACCTCATGATCATTGCCGGCACGGTCTTCATCAAGGTGGCGCCGGTCATCCAGCGGCTCTATGAGCAGATGATGGAGCCGCGATGGGTCATCTCCATGGGCTCCTGTGCAAATTCCGGAGGCATGTACGACATCTACAGCGTCGTCCAGGGCGTGGACAAGTTCCTGCCCGTCGACGTTTACGTACCGGGCTGTCCGCCCCGGCCCGATGCGTTCATGGAAGGGCTGCTGCTCCTCCGCGAAAAAGTGGGCAAGGAGCGGCGCCCCCTGAGTTGGGTCGCGGGACCGCAGGACGTCAAACAGCCTGAGCCGCCGTGCCTGCGCGACCTGAAGCGGGCGGAGCGGACCAAAGCAACGGTGCTCCGTTCGCCGGACGAAGTATAAACCGAAACATTTTGCCACAGAGATCACAGAGCACGCAGAGAAAAACATAAACAGAATTCTTCCTTTGGCATTGAAATAGACCCAAGGTTTTAACGAGGTGAACCTCAGACCATAAAAGAAACTTTACCACGGAGTTGCACGG